>Ga0209088_10001740_pt1 | contig 13816 bp, 12 predicted proteins | sample S_140625_EF_Meta_FD_187324 | JGI IMG/M metagenome (GOLD analysis project Ga0209088, IMG submission 187324) | Freshwater microbial communities from Lake Simoncouche, Canada to study carbon cycling - S_140625_EF_MetaG (SPAdes) (version 2) | ecosystem: Environmental > Aquatic > Freshwater > Lake ... | reverse complement strand
GTATAAATAATAAAATAAAATAATATGACAACAGAAGAAATTGCAGGAAAATTAGCATTCTTTCATGAACAATTCCATTTAATACATTGGCAAACTAGAAGTTTTGCAGAACATACTGCTACAGGAAATTTTTATGATTTCTTGCAGGATTTTAAAGACGATATAGTTGAAAAACTAATGGGTTATACCGGTAAAAGAATTCAGTCATTAAAGATTGAAGCAATTGATTCAAAAGCGGACGCAATGATAATTGCTGATCAAGTAATGAAATTCTCAAAAGATTTAGAAGCTTACGGAGACGCTGCAAAGTTTGGGGATATATCTAATCTTGCACAATCACTATCTGGGGAAACAGCAAAGCTAAAATATCTTTTAACATTGTCATAATAATAATTAATAATTAAATCAAATCAAATGGAAACAACAACAAAGATTAAAGAAGAGCAATTGAATACAATTCTAAAGCATCAAAAAGATTTAGCAAATATTTTAACAAATATTGGATTGCTAGAATCACAAAAGCATAGTTTATTGCATCAAGTAGCTGAAGTAAATAAAGTTGCTGAAGAATTTAAGAATGAATTGCAAGAAGAATACGGAGCAATTAATATTAATTTAGAAGACGGGTCTTATACTTTAATAGAAGACACAGAAGAAGCAACTAAGTAATGGATCACATTATTAGAAAAATAAGTATTGGTATTGATTATAAGAATGAAGCAATGCATTATTCTATTGGTCAATCCGTATATGGAGGCCATGAGATAGTTTATATAAAATTAGATTCTACTGATGCTTCATATAATATATACATAAAAAAAGGAGAAGAAGTAATGCCTTGGAAGAAATTTAATTCTAATATGGCAATATCTGTAGAATACGATTTAGAATACTAATGACCAGTGTATTTAGTTTTATCGTAAAACCATTAGGGAATAGATACGATAATGAAATTAAAGTTGAAGGCGGAAACCTAATACTTAATACAAAAATAGAAAGTTTTAAATCAGTGAATAATTTAGCGGAGGTTGTTTCAATCCCGCTAGCTTATTCAACGGACATTAAGGTTGGAGATTTTGTAGTAATACACCATAATGTTTTTAGAAGATTCTATGATATGAAGGGTAAACAAAAAAATAGTAGATCATATTTTATAGATGATTTATATTTTTGTGATATAGATCAAATTTATTTATATAAAAGAGATAAAGAATGGATGTCATTTGGTGATAGATGCTTTATTAAACCTTTAAAAAATATTGATCATTTAAAGCTAGATAAAGAGCAACGCCTTATTGGTATATTAAAATACGGTAATAGTTCTTTAAAAGCGCTTAAAATCAACGAGGGAGACCTTGTTGGTTATACTCCTAATGGAGAGTTTGAGTTTATTGTTGACGGGCAAAGACTTTATTGTATGAAATCTAATGATATTGTAATTAAATATGAATATAAAGGAAACGAAGCAGAATATAATCCAAGCTGGGCACAAAGCAGTTCTTGAATTAATTAAGGTTGCTGAAGAAGCTATTTTAGATAATGGAGAAGATGATTTATCTGCGGATAAATTAAAGAATGCTGCAGCAACAAAAAAATTAGCAATATTTGATGCTTTTGAAATTTTAAGTAGAATAGAAGAAGAAGAAAAATTACTAATTGAAGGAGACAAAGAAGTAGAAGTAAAAGTGTTTAAAGGTTTTGCGGAAGGGAGATCTAAGTAATGTACGAACAAACACTATATAAAATAATACCAGACTATATAAAGTCTAGTGTTATAAAACAAAATAACCGCCTTAACAAATGGAAATATGGATATGATAAGGCTCATGACATGGTTGTTATTAGTAAGACTGGAAAGATTGGTGAAATACTTGAAATCCAAAATTTAAAAATAGCATTACCATTAGCAGAAAATGTTTACTCTAGATCTAAAAATAAAGAGGAGCAATATTGGGAACAAATGGATTTCCCTAAAGAAATAAGTAAAATTAAAAGTACGTTTGATTGGAATAAACAAACAGACACTTTTAAAGATCGATGGTACGATTACATTGATAATGAATTCAAATATAGAGAAGAGGGTTTATTCTTTTACAATAATGGTAAACCTACATATATAACAGGAACACATTATATGTACCTACAGTGGAGTAAGATTGACGTAGGTGCCCCGGATTTTAGAGAGTCAAATAGATTGTTCTTTATATTTTGGGAAGCTTGTAAAGCAGATAGCAGGGCATATGGAATGTGCTATTTAAAAAATAGACGTTCTGGATTTTCTTTTATGTCTTCATCTGAATTAGTTAATCTAGCTACAATATCTAGCGATTCTAGGTTTGGTATATTATCTAAATCTGGAGCGGATGCTAAAAAGATGTTTACAGATAAGGTAGTTCCAATATCAATTAATTATCCTTTCTTTTTTAAACCTATCCAGGATGGTATGGATAGACCTAAAACAGAACTTGCATATAGGATTCCAGCATCGAAACTAACAAGACGAAAGTTAGATTCTAATGAAAAATTAGAGGAACTTGAAGGACTCGATACAACGATCGACTGGAAAAACACTGGAGACAACTCTTATGATGGTGAAAAGTTAAAACTTTTGGTACATGATGAAAGTGGTAAATGGGAAAGACCAGATAATATATTAAATAACTGGAGGGTTACAAAAACAACCTTAAGATTAGGTAGTAAAATTATTGGTAAATGTATGATGGGTTCAACATCAAATGCCTTAGATAAAGGAGGGGAGAACTTTAAAAAACTTTATTATAATTCCGATGTTACAAAAAGAAACCGCAACGGACAGACTAGCTCAGGATTATATAGTTTGTTTATACCTATGGAGTGGTCCTACGAGGGATTCATTGATACTTATGGCTTACCTGTATTCGATACTCCAGAAAAACCCATCAAAGGGGTTGACGGAAACGAAATAGAATATGGTGTTATTGAGCATTGGCAAAATGAGGTAGATGGTTTAAAATCAGATCAAGACGGATTAAATGAATACTACCGCCAATTTCCAAGAACAGAACAACACGCATTTAGGGATGAAGCAAAGCAATCTTTGTTTAATCTTACAAAAATATACGAGCAAATAGATTACAATGAGGATTTAAGAAATACAAGCATTCTAACCAGAGGAAGTTTTCAATGGGAGAACGGCATGCAAGATACAAGAGTTGTATTCTATCCAAATAAAGACGGTAGGTTTCTTGTTTCATGGATTCCTCCAATACATTTGCAAAATAATATTATAATAAAAAACGGTCTTAAATACCCTGGTAATGAGCATTGTGGTGCATTTGGTTGTGACCCTTATGATATATCGGGGACTGTAGACGGCAAAGGTTCTAACGGAGCTTTAAGTGGACTAACCAAGTTTTCAATGGAAGATGTTCCTCCAAATAGTTTCTTTTTAGAATATATTGCAAGACCGCAAACAGCGGAAATTTTCTTTGAAGAAGTATTAATGGCTTGTGTATTTTATGGAATGCCTATACTTGCAGAGAATAATAAACCTAGATTGTTGTTCCATTTTAAAAGAAGAGGATATAGAGGTTACTCTATGAATAGACCTGATAAAGTATGGAATAAATTATCTATAACAGAAAAAGATATTGGCGGAATACCAAACTCTAGTGAAGATATAAAACAAGCACATGCTGCGGCAATAGAGTCATATATAGAGGATTATGTTGGGTTAAAAGAAAATGGATATGGAGATATGTATTTTAATAAAACATTAAATGACTGGGCTAGATTCAATATTAATGATAGAACAAAACATGATGCTTCTATTAGTTCGGGATTAGCTATAATGGCGTGTAATAAGCATAGATATATACCCACAATGCCATTGGTTAGACCCGTGTATGATTTAGGGTTTAAAAAATATGATAATACAGGTTCTTCATCAAAAATATACAAATGAATATATACACAAATACAAATAGCGCTTTTCCTAGTCAGGTTGTTAGTGATGCGGATAAGGCATCTGAAGAATACGGATTACAGGTATCTCGTGCTATAGAACAAGAATGGTTTGATCAAGGAAGAACCAGTCAAAATAGATATGTATCCAACTGGAATAATTTTCATCAATTAAGATTATATGCTAGAGGAGAACAATCAGTTCAAAAATATAAAGATGAATTAGCTACCAATGGTGATTTATCTTATCTTAATATAGATTGGAAGCCGGTACCGGTTATATCTAAGTTTGTTGATATTGTGGTTAATGGAATGTCTCAAAAGACTTATGATATAAAAGCATATGCTCAAGATCAAGAATCTTTAAAAAATAGAACAGCTTACGCCCAGTCTATCTTAAGAGACATGTATTCTCAGGATTTATTAAATAAAGCAAACGGAGTAACAGGACAAGACTTTTCAGCTTCTCCGTTATCTGCCGATGCTTTGCCGGAGAACCAAGAGGAATTAGATTTACATATGCAATTGTCATATAAGCAGTCTATTGAGATTGCCGAAGAAGAAGCAATCAATAATGTACTTGCTGCTAATAAATGGGATTTAACTAGAAGAAGATTAAATTACGATTTAACTGTTTTAGGTATTGCTTGTAGCAAAACAAACTTTAATGTAACCGAAGGAATAAAAACTGAATATGTAGATCCTGCTTATTTAGTTTATTCTTATACAGAAGATCCAAACTTTGATGATATATATTATGTTGGAGAAGTTAAAGCAGTTACAATTCCAGAATTAAAAAAAGAATTTCCACACATATCTGATGAAGAGTTGTATAGAATACAACAAATGCCTGGTAACAGACAGTATATAACAGGATGGGGAAATTACGATGAGAACACCGTTCAAGTAATGTATTTTGAATACAAGACTTATATGAACCAAGTGTTTAAAATAAAATACGGTGATAATGGTTTAGAAAAAGCTATTGAAAAAACAGACGATTTTAATCCACCACCAAATGACAATTTTGAAAGAATTTCTAGAACTATAGAAGTGCTTTATACCGGGGCTAAAATTCTGGGTACTAATACCATGTTGGAATGGAAGCTATCAGAAAACATGTCAAGACCTTATGCAGATACTACTAAGGTAGAAATGAATTATGTTATTTGTGCCCCTAGAATGTATAAAGGAAGAATTGATTCAACTGTAAGTAAGATTACAGGATTTGCTGATATGATTCAATTGACGCATTTAAAACTACAACAAGTAATGTCTAAAGTAATTCCTGATGGGGTATTTTTAGATATTGATGGTTTAGCCGAAATTGATTTAGGTAACGGTACAAATTATAATCCTGCGGAAGCATTAAATATGTATTTCCAAACCGGTAGTATAATTGGTAGATCTTTAACTCAAGATGGTGGTCAAAATATTGCTAGAGTTCCAATTCAGGAATTAAGTAGTTCATCTGGACAAGCAAAAATAGCTTCTCTTATACAAACTTATCAATACTATTTACAGATGATACGTGATGTCACTGGGCTTAATGAAGCGCGTGATGGAAGTATGCCAGATAGAGATGCACTAGTAGGGCTTCAAAAGATGGCCGTAAACGCATCAAATACCGCTACAAAGCATTTGGTACAGGCAAGTATGTTTTTAACTCTTAGAACGTGTGAAAATATTTCTCTTAGAATTGCAGATTGCTTGGATTACCCGCTTACAGCAAAAGTGCTAGAGCAAAGTATTACTACGTATAATACTTCTACATTAAGAGAGATTAAAAATTTAAATCTTTATGACTTTGGTATATATTTAGAGTTGGAACCAGACGAAGAAGAAAAAGCAATGTTAGAACAAAATATTCAAGTTGCTCTACAAAGCGGTGGAATAGATTTAGACGATGCTATCGATATCCGCCAAATAAAGAACTTAAAATTAGCAAATCAAATGCTAAAATTAAGAAAGAATAAAAAACAAAAAGCTGCTCAAGAATCGCAAATGCGAAACATACAAGCGCAAGCACAAGCAAATCAAGAAACTGCACAACAAGCGGCGTTATTTGAAGTTCAAAAGCATCAAGCATTAACGCAGGAAACTATAAATATAGAAAAAGCTAAAGCTCAACTTGAAATGCAAAAGATGCAAGCTGAAATGCAATTTAAGCAGCAAATAATGGAACAACAATTCCAATATGATCTTCAATTAGCACAAGCTGGAATACAAACCAAAATGCAACTACAAACGGAAGCAGAAGATCGAAAAGATAAAAGAACAAAAATACAAGCCACACAGCAATCAGAATTAATAGATCAAAGAAAGAATAATGCATTACCTAAAGACTTTGAAGGCTCTGACAATTTAGCCGGAATGTTTGGTATGTAACAATACTTATTAACTAATTTTATATTATCATATCATGTCAGAAATTGTAAAACAAGAAGGAGACTTTAAAATCTCAAAACCAAGGAAACCTAAAAGCTTAACTCAAGAAGATAAAGTTGCAAAAGTAGATTTAGCAGTAAACAGAGCAGAGCCAGAAGTTACTAAAGTAGTAATACCAAATTTAAATACAGATACAGATGCCGTTCAAAAACAAAGCACAGATGAAAGCATGTTACGCTCAGAACAATCCGAAGTGGGATTGCATGAAATGGAGCAAAGAAACGAAGGGACCTCTGAAGATGTTATTCAAGAAATTACAGACGAAGAAGTAAAAGAAGAAGCTACTATTATTGAAGCACAGGCTGAAAAACATATTCAAGAACAAATAAATACTGGTAAACCATTGCCGGAGAATATAGAGAAACTAGTTTCCTTTATGGAAGAAACTGGCGGATCAGTTGAGGATTATGTTAGATTAAGTACTGATTATTCTTCAATAAACAATGAAGTTTTAATAAAAGAATATTATAAAAAATCACGACCACATTTAGACCTTGAAGAGATTGAATTCTTAATGGAGGATAAATTTAGTTATGATGAAGATTTAGATGATGAGCGAGACATTAGAAAAAAGAAACTCGCATTTAAAGAAGAGGTTGCAAAAGCAAGAAATTTCTTGGAAGATCTTAAAGGTAAATATTACGACGAAATCAAGTTGAGACCCGGCGTAACCAAAGAACAACAAGAGGCTTATGACTTTTTTAACCGATACAAGAAGAATGAAGATGAGTCTAAGATGCGTCATGAACGTTTCAAACAGGACACTAAAAGTTTATTTAACAACGATTTCAAAGGTTTTGAATACAATGTTGGTGAAAAAAGATTTAGATATACTGTGCAAAACAACGAACAGATCGCAGAGAAACAGTCAGATATTAATAATTTCCTCGGGAAGTTCCTGGATAAAGAAGGAAACATTAATGACACTAAAAGTTATCACAAGGCTTTGTATACCGCTATGAACTCTGATAAGATTGCACAACACTTTTACGAACAAGGAAAAGCAGATGCAATTAAAGAGGTAGTTACTAACTCAAAAAATCCTGGTGCTGCTCAAGCAAGACAAACGTCTGGCGAGGTATTTATCAACGGTTTAAAAGTTAAATCTATTAGTGGTTTTGATTCTTCTAAATTAAGAATACAAACAAAGAAATTTAACAATTAAAAATTACAATTATGTCAAACATGGTTAACTCGGTTACTGGAACTAACTTTGGTTCTATTAAACCGTCTCAAAAACAACAAGCGTTAGAGACAAACTACTTAAACTTTGCAAATGGAAGTGGTAATGATTTTGCTCAACAATATTTACCTGAAATCTACGAGGCTGAAGTAGAGCGTTATGGAAACAGAACTCTTTCTGGATTCTTACGTATGGTAGGGGCTGAAATGCCAATGTCTTCTGACCAGGTTATTTGGTCTGAACAAAATAGATTGCATATTGCTTACAATAATGTAACTTGTGCTTCTGCAACTACTTTAACATTTACAACTGGTGGAACTGGTATTAACTTCGTTCAAAATGTTGTTTCTCCTGGCCAAACTTTAGTGGTTATGAATCCTGCAACTGGTACTGAACTTAAAGTGCTTGTTAATGCTTCATCTACTACAGGCACTACCGCTACACTTACTGTTTATCCTTATACTCAAGCTAGTTTAACTTCTGGTACTGTATCATTCTCTGGAGCAACAGGTCTTAAGATTTTTGTTTATGGTTCTGAATTTGTAAAAGGAACTACTGATGCATCTATCAATGCTGTAACTCCATCATTCACACAATACAATAACTCTCCTATCATTATCAAAGAAAGATACCAAATTTCTGGATCTGATACTGCACAAATCGGTTGGGTTGAAGTTGCTACTGAAGATGGTACTGGAGGTTTCTTATGGTACTTAAAAGCTGAATCTGAAACAAGATTACGTTTTGAAGATTATTTAGAAATGTCAGTTATTGAAGGTGAATTATCAGCTGCTAGTTCAGGTGTATCAACTTTAACTCCTGCTACAGGTGTAACTTACAAAGGAACACAAGGTCTTTTTGCTGCTATTAGAGAAAGAGGTAATATTGTAAACAACTTTACCGCTGCAAGTGGTTTAAGTGATTTTGATTCAATCTTGAAAGGATTAGATACTCAAGGAGCTATTGAAGAAAACATGTTCTTCTTGAATAGAGCAACTTCTCTTGACTTTGATGATATGTTAGCTTCTTTATCTGCTGGCGCTGCTGGAGGTGTTGCTTACGGTTTATTCGAAAACTCTGAGCAAATGGCTTTGAACTTAGGTTTCTCTGGATTTAGAAGAGGATCTTACGATTTCTACAAAACTGATTGGAAATATTTGAATGATGCTTCCACTCGTGGAGGTGTTGCTAATACTTCAATCGATGGTGTATTGATTCCTGCTGGAACATCTACTGTATATGATCAACAATTAGGTACTAACATCCGTAGACCTTTCTTACACGTTCGTTATAGAGCTAACCAAGCTGACGATAGAAGAATGAAATCTTGGATTACTGGATCTGTTGGAGGTGCTTACACTTCTGATCTTGATGCAATGCAAGTACACTTCTTGTCTGAAAGATGTTTAGTTACACAAGCTGCTAACAATTTCGTATTGTTTACTGCATCAGTGTAAAAATATGGTGATATTACCCTCGTTGAAATTACGAGGGTAATTATTACCTTTTAAAAATTTATTAAATTATATTATATTATGGCAACAACGCAAAAACCAAAAGTTAAAGAAGAGTACGTAGATACAAATAATGTTGAAGTACAAGATTATATTGAAGTGGTTCCAAAACCAAAAACTATTGAAGGTAAACTTCCAAAAAATAACTGGGAAATAAAAGATAGAACTTACATTATTGCAGATAATTTTTCACCATTAACATATACACTGCAATGTAAACACACCCTTAGATACCCATTGTTATGGTTTGATAAAGAAACTGGCAATCAAGAAGAATTAAGATATGCCACAAATCAAAATTCACCTTTAGTTAAAGATCAAAAAGGTCAAGTAACATTAGGTCATGTTTTATTTGAAAACGGAACTTTATTTGTTCCTAAAGAAAAACAAAACTTACAAAAATTATTATCAATATACCATCCTGGTTTAGGAACTAAGTATTATGAGTTTGACGCTACAGGTGAAGCAGAAGATGATTTAGACTATTTAGAATTAGAAGTTGAAGCAATGAATGCTGCTTTTGATATGGATATTGATGTTGCAGAAGCAATTGTAAGAGTAGAAGTTGGCTCTAGAGTCAATAAGATGAGTTCTAAGGAGATAAAAAGAGATTTATTGTTACTAGCTAGAAGAAACCCTTCTTTGTTCTTAGAATTGGCTAATGACGATAATGTTTCCCTTAGAAACTTAGCTATTAGAGCAACAGAAGCAAATATAATTAAACTATCACAAGATCAAAGAACTTTCCATTGGGGAGAGAATGATAGGAAATTAATGACAGTGCCATTTGATGAGAATCCTTATTCTGCAATGGCCGCATTCTTTAAGACTGACGAAGGTATACAAATCTTCAAGTCAATAGAGAAAAAATTAAAATAATACGTAATAATAATAATTAGGCGGTTATTGTACTTAAAACTGCAATAACTGCCTAAATATTATAATAAAGATAACAGATGGCAGTAAATGTAGATTCAGTATATAAAACAGTCTTATTAATACTCAACAAAGAGCAAAGGGGATATATTACTCCTGAAGAATTTAATAAGATAGGTAGTCAAGTTCAGCAAGAAATATTTGAAACATATTTTGAAGATTTAAACCAACAACTTAGAGTTCCTCAAACTGACGCAGAATATGCCGATAGACAAAAAAATATAGATAATAAAATAGCTATATTTAAAACATTTGGTAATTGTACTTATACCACACCGGTGGGAAGCCCTGCTTATTATGCTCCACCTACTAATACGCATCGTATTGGAACAGTTATATATAAAGATGAAATTGAAGTAGAGAGAGTTCAAAAGAATGATTTATTATACTTGAATTTATCTACATTAACAAAACCTACTACAACATTCCCAATTTACTTATATGAGAATTCAACTGCTGGTACTGCTGGTAGTAATACTTCTGTGCCTAAAATATATGTATCACCTAAAACAATAACTGGAGTAAATGATATATCTTGCAGTTATGTTAGAAAACCAAATGATATAGTTTGGGGTTATAAAGGTTTAGGAGGAGTTGCTTGGACTACTGGTCCTTATATATATGATTCAGCAAGTTCAGTACAATTTGAATTAGATCCCACAGAAAAAACAAATATTATAATAAGAATACTTGGTTATGCAGGTGTTATAATTCGTGATCCTGAAATTGTACAAGCAGCATCTCAAAAAGCACAATCAGAAGAAGTTAATTCAAAAAGCTAATAAGACATGCCTACACCTAATAGCGGTTTAATAACCGAAACAAATAGACAATATTACGAAGGAGCACAAGGTTTTCAAGTGAACAATGCGCTTGGCCAAACCTCTTTCACTACTACATTTAATACTGATTTAATATCTGGTGGTGCAAACGCTTGGGATGAATTAGATGTTAATTATCCATTAAATAATTTTAAACTATATACTAGTCAATTTGGTTATCCAGGTACATTTTTAGAATATCCGCAAGGACTTTCCGGAACTCCTGGGTTTACTGTTAAGGACAATGTTATAACAACCGCCACGGCAATTCCCGATAATTATTATGTAGTTGTTCAATTAAAAATATTAGATGGTGGAAATTACGGTAACAAAGATGCTTATGGCAATACCGTAGAACAAAACTACGGAGGTTATTCTTATATAACTTTAAATGATGTCATAAATAATTTTATGAGTGCTTATGTGGGTCCTGATAAATTAATACCTTCTGTAAAAAGAACTGACGTAATATTTCATGCTAAAAGAAGCATGCAAGAATTCAGTTATGACACTTTAAAAAGTATTAAATCTCAAGAATTAAATATACCGCCAAGTTTAAGTATTGTAATACCTCAAGATTATGTTAATTATGTTCGTATGTCATGGATAGACGAAGGTGGTGTAAAACATATTATATATCCTACGAATAATTTAACAATAAGTCCTTACGAGAATCCTATTCAAGACAATAGAGGTGTACCCATTCAGGATAACTTTAGCGCAAATATTCAAGGAGACTCTTTAACAGAACAAAGATGGAGAACTCATAGCGATATTCCACTTACTTTTGACGCTGGCAATTTTGTTGGTGATTGGTATAATGGCAATATGTGGGTGCAAAGTGCTTGGTATGGAAGAAGATATGGTTTAGACCCTCAATATGCTAATATTAATGGATATTTTACAATAAATGAAAGAGAGGGTAAAATATCTTTTAGTAGTGATCTTGTACATAAATTAATAGTATTAGAATATGTATCTGACGGACTTGCGTATGATTTAGATTCTAGAGTGCCTAAAATGGCTGAGGAAGCAATGTATGCTTATATATTACATGGTATAATTGCATCAAGATCAAATCAACCGGAATATTTAGTGCAAAGACTTAAACAAGAAAGAACTGCTAAATTAAGAAATGCAAAAATAAGATTATCTAATATCAAGTTAGAAGAAATTACTCAAGTATTAAGAGGTCAATCTAAATGGATTAAACACTAAAATTAAATGGCTGAAGTTAAAAATAATTTTCTAGGATCAAAGATGAATAAGGATGTAGATCCTAGAATAATCCCTCCTGGAGAATACAGAAACGCTTTAAATTTACAAATAAATAAATCAGAAGGTTCTAGTGTAGGTGATTTACAAACTTCATTAGGTAATGAATTGTCTTTAGACTTTAGAGTTGTAACAGGCAATAATGATTTGCAATGCATTGGTACTTATACTGATGAAAAAAATAATATTATACTATTTTTCTTAACTGATTATAATCAACCCGACGGAGCACCCTCTTATAGTACCACTGCGGAAAATTATATATACATGTATAATGATTTAACCGGTGCTATCACTAAACTAGTTGAAGGAGCATTCCTTAATTTCTCTATAACAAACCCTGTAATAGGTGTAAACTTATTAGAGGAATTATTATTTTGGACAGACAATAGAAATCAACCTAGAAAGATTAATATTGTAACTGCTCAACAGCAACCTGGATATTACACAACAGAAGAACAAATATCTGTAGCAAAGCTTAATCCGTATACTCCAATTGAGATGTATAAACTTAGTACTACATCAGGAGCAGGGGGAGCATACGAAACTACAATGTATGATGTTGTTAGTGAATACCTGCCTTTTGTAGGATGTACCGCTAAATCAAATGTAAATACCACAAGCAATACAATTATATTAACTAGTACTTCATATACATCAACTGTTCCGCCTAAATCTGATACAACATCCACCATAACAACGGTTAGACCATTACCATTTCAAAGGGTAACATTAGAAAACGGTACCCCTATTGCTGGGAATCCTATTGTTGTTAGTTTTAATACCGCTACAAATACTGTTGTATTAAGCACTGCAATTACAGTAACAACTACAACTAAATTAAAATTTAATGGCAATCCATATTATGATTCAACTTATATAGGGGATACTAATTTTTTAGAAGATAAGTTTGTTAAATTTAGTTATAGATTTAAATTTGATGATGGAGAATATTCTATTTATGCCCCATTTACACAATCAGCATTTATACCAAAACAAGATGGTTATTTTGGAAGAAAGAAAAATCCAGAAGTATCTGTTTTAAATGGTACAAAAGCAACAGATGGCATACAAGGAGCTGCCGGGGTTTCTGCTGGTTACGTTATTAAGTTTGAAGATAATTTAATAGTTCCACTTCCAGGTCAATTAATAGTAAATGCGTCTTGGATTAGTGCAGAAACTTATGTTGTAGAATGGAGTCCTCCTTATTTAACAATGAGTCAACCTGCGATTGCGGGTGCAATACCAAATAGAACAACGTTTGATTTTAAAACAACGCCAACTAAATGGATAGAGGATGATCAAGAAGCGGCTTACAAAAGTACTATAGTTGAATTCATGCAAAATAAGGTTAATAAAATATTATTACGTTTGCGTTTACCTTCTAACGGTGCTGATTTAAGATCTAAATATAAAATTACGGAAGTAGACATTCTTTATAAAGAAGCATCAGACTTAGCCGTATCGGTAGTTGATACTATCCCTGTTGAAAAAATAGCTTTAGCTTCGCCTAGTTCTAATGTATACGAATATACCTACGATTCTAAAAAACCATTTAAGACCCTTCCTGAAAAGCAATTGATTAGAGTATACGATAAGGTGCCAATAAAAGCATTGGCTCAAGAAGTAATAAGTAATAGAATTGTATATGGTAATTATCAAGACAAAGCTACTTATCCTCAATATTTAAACTATAA
>Ga0209088_10001739_pt1 | contig 13816 bp, 12 predicted proteins | sample S_140625_EF_Meta_FD_187324 | JGI IMG/M metagenome (GOLD analysis project Ga0209088, IMG submission 187324) | Freshwater microbial communities from Lake Simoncouche, Canada to study carbon cycling - S_140625_EF_MetaG (SPAdes) (version 2) | ecosystem: Environmental > Aquatic > Freshwater > Lake ... | reverse complement strand
CAAGGAGCGCGAGCAGCTCTTCGCCGACCGCGCCGGTGGCGCCGACGACGGCGACCGTTGGTTCAGCCGAAATGCGTTGCATGGTCATTTCCTGCGCTTCGGTTCCGCGCCGACCAGGAAGAAGCGGGCGATGCGCGCATCGAAGCTGCTGGCATCGTCGCGCTCGAAGGTGAACATCCCTTCCATGGTGCCCCAGTGGGTCATGAGCGGGGTGAAGCTCTGGTATTCGAAGCGCTCGCCGGGCTTGAGCGCGGGCTGCTGCCCGACGACGCCCTCGCCCTCCACCTCGTGCTTCTCGCCGTCGCCGTCGACGATCGTCCAGTGGCGGCGGCGGAGCGTCACGCGCTCCGTGCCCTCGTTGGTGATCATCACGTGGTACGCGAAGTTGTAGCGGCCGCCCATCGGGTCGCTGGTCTCCGGGATGAACTGCGGGTTCACGCGGATGCGGATGCCGTTGGTGACGGCATCGGAACCGAGGTTCGCGGAGGTTGCGGCGGTGCTGGGCACGGAGTGAGTATAGGAGTTCGTGCAGGCAAGGACGATTCCGCGCCTGCGCGGACTCCCCTCGAATTCAGGCCAGCAGCGCGCGCAGCGCGGCGCCGGGGTCCGGCTCGCGCATCAGGGACTCGCCCACCAGCGCGATGTGGATGCCGTGGGAGCGGAGGCGCTTCATGTCGTCCACGGTGCGGATGCCGCTCTCGGCCACCATCACGCGGCGCGTGGGGGCCTCCACCATGTCGGCGATGCGGAGGGCATGGCCAAGGTCGGTCTTCATGGTGGTGAGGTCGCGGTTGTTGATCCCCAGCAGGCCGTAGCCCGCGTGCGGGAATCCCACGTGGTTGATCACGCGCCAGAGGCTGTCCAGCGAGTGCACCTCGAGCAGGGTGGTCATCTGCAGTTCCGTGGCCAGGATCTGGAAATCGATGATTTCCCGCTCGTGCAGGCACTCGGCGATCAGGAGGATGGCGTCGGCGCCGGCGGCGCGTGCCTCCCACACCTGGTACTCGTCGATGATGAAGTCCTTGCGCAGGACCGGCAGCGGCACCGCGTCGCGGATGGCGTGGATGTAGGAGAGGTCGCCGCCGAAGAACTCGCGGTCGGTGAGGCAGCTGATCGCGGCCGCTCCCGCTTCCCAGTAACTTCGGGCGATGGCCACCGGATCGAAGTCCTCGCGGATGACCCCCGCGGACGGGCTCTTCTTCTTCACCTCGGCAATGACGCGCATGGCGTTGGGATGCCGGTCGTCCACCACGTTGCGGAAGAAGTTGCGCGGCCGGCCGAGCTCGGAGATCCGCTCCTTGAGCTCTTCGAGCGGCACGGCCCGGCGGGCATCCGCCACCTCGCGGTGCTTGTGCTCGATGATGTGCTTGAGGACGGGGATCATCGGCGCGGTGGCGGCAGGCTGGCTGGGCGGCACGGCACTCGCCGCGGCTCCCGCGGACGGGGCGACACAGTCTACGCCTGCGGTGGGTGGGTGGATGCTGGTGCTCTGGTGCGTGCTGGCGGTGGCGGCGGTGGTGGCCGTGCTGCGCGGCGAGTGGTTCCGCGCCACGCCGCGCATCGGCCCCGCGTGGACGCTGCGCGGCGAGCCGAGCATCTTCGGATTTGCGGCGGCGTTCCTGGCGGCGGCTGTGGGCGCGTCGATTGCGGTGACGGCATTTTCGCCGGAGGATCCCGCGGCGCCGCTGCGGATGATGGCGGGGAAATCGGTGCTCGCGCATGCCGCGCAGATTGCCGTGGTGGCGTTTCTCTTCACGGTGCCGCAGTTCCGGCCGCGCGGCGCGCACACGGCGGTGGCGCGCGGCGGCGTGCACCAGCATCCGCGCGGTGCGCTCGAGTCGCTGGTGATGGCGCTTGCGGCGGCACTCATGCTGTGGCCCGTCACGCAGGCGATCGGCGGCCTGGTGGCGTGGGTGCAGTCATGGTGGGGCGCGGTGGCGCCTGCCGTGGCGCACCAGACCCTCGAAGCGCTCTCGAACTCCGGCGCGCGCGATCCGTGGTGGTGGCTGGCGATCCTGGGCGCCGCGGTGCTTGCGCCGGTGGCCGAGGAACTCCTCTACCGCGGGCTGCTGCAGCAAGGACTCAAGGCCGCGGGCCTCAAGCCGCGCGGCGCGATCGCGGTGACGAGCATCCTCTTCGCCATCGTCCACTGGGGCGTCCTCACCGAGGGCTCGCAGGTGGGCGCGCTCGCGACGCTGCTGACGCTCTCCGTGGGATGGGGCATGCTCTACGAGCGCACCGGCCGCCTGTGGGCGCCGATGATCGCGCACGCGGCGTTCAACGCGGCGAATCTGTGGGTGGCACTCCGAGGGTGAGTGGCTGACGCGGTGCGGTGACGCAACGCTGCCACCTCACCCGTTGTGCCACGCCCGCCCATCTCGCGCCAGCAGCTCGTCCGCGGACTTCGGGCCCCACGAGCCGGGCTCGTAGTTGGCATTGATGCCGGCGCGCATCGGTGCGCTGGCCGCGCCGAGGAACGGCATCACGGCGCGCCAGGCGTCCTCGGTTTCCTCGCGGGTCTTGTAGAGGGTCTGGTCGCCGCGCATGCAGTCCACCAGGAGCGGGCCGTACGCCTCCACGGAGTCGTTGCCGAACTGCTGGCGGTAGTCCATCACCATCTCCACGGGGCGCAGCGAGAAGCCGGCGCCGGGCACCTTGCTGTTGAAGCGGAGGCTGAAGCTCTCGCCGGGCGCGATCTGGATGATCATGCGGTCGGCCTGCACCGGCTCCTTGGTGAGCGAACGGAACAGGTTGGCGGGCGGCTCCTTGAACTGGATGACCACCTCGGTGCGCTTGGCGGCCATGCGCTTGCCGGTGCGCACGTAGAAGGGCGTGCCGCCCCAGCGCCAGTTGTCGAAGGTGAAGCGCAGCGCGGCGAAGGTCTCGGTACCGGTGCCGGCGGCCACGCCGGGGAGCTGGTGATACGCGGGCTCCTCGACAGCGCCGATCTTGCCGGCGCCGTACTGGCCGAGGGCGACGCACTTCGCGGCGTCGGCGGCACTGGGGACCTGGATGCTCTCGACGATCTTGCGCTTCTCGGCGTTGATCATGGCGGGCGACCAGCTCGACGGCGGGTCCATGGCCACGAACGCCATGATCTGCAGCAGGTGGCTCTGGATCATGTCGCGGATGGCGCCGGTCTGGTCGTAGAACGCGGTGCGCGTGCCCACGCCGAGCGTCTCCGCCGCGGTGATCTGCACGTGGTCCACGTAGTTGGCGTTCCACACCGGCTCGAAGATGGCGTTGGCGAAGCGGAACGCCAGCAGGTTCTGCACCACTTCCTTGCCCAGGTAGTGGTCGATGCGGTAGACGGCGTCCTCCTCGAACACGCGGCCCAGCGCGCGGTTGAGCGAGCGCGCCGAATCCAGGTCATGCCCGAAGGGCTTCTCCACCACGATGCGCTGCCAGCTGCGCTTGGCCGGGTCGACGCTGCACCAGCGCTTGCCCTCGGTGACGAGGCCGGCGGAATCGATCTGCGTGATGATGGGCTCGTAGAGCTCCGGGGCCACCGAGAGATAGAAGAGCACGTTGCCGCCGGTGCCGGCCTTGGCATCGAGCGCGTGGATGGCCTGCGCGATGGCGGGCCATGCGTCGGCGGTGGCGGCGTCGCCGGCCACGTAGTGGATGCGATCGGCGAGCGGCTTCCACGCCTCGTCCTTGAACTCCGCGCCGAGCGCCTTGCGCGCGTCCACGGCGAGCTCCTCGCGGAACTGCTCGTCGCTCTTCGGGCGGCGGCTGACGCCGAGCACCTGCGTGCGCGCATCGATGGCGCCGCGGCGGCTCATCTCGTAGAGCGCAGGGATGAGCTTGCGGTGCGTGAGGTCGCCGGACGCGCCGAGGATGACGATGATGCACGGATCTGCGGATGCCACGCGCGGGATGCTAACGGCGCGCGGTGCGCGCATGATCACGGCACGGATTGGGGCACTCGATGCACGGTTCCCCGCGCCCGGCTTACGCCGCGCCGCGCTTCTTGCCGGCGGCCTCGCGCGGATGGAAGGCCGCGATGGTGTCGCGCAGGTGGCTGCGGTCCACGTGGGTGTAGATCTGCGTGGTGCCGATGTCGGAGTGGCCAAGCAGTTCCTGGATCACGCGGAGGTCCGCGCCGCCGGCGACCAGGTGCGTGGCGAACGAGTGGCGCAGGAGGTGCGGATGCACGCCGCGGATTCCCGAGGCAAGCGCGTACTTGCGCACCAGCTGCCAGACGGCCACGCGCTCGAGCGGGCGGCCGGTGTGCGAGAGCAGCAGGCGGTAGCCGTCGCGGCCGTCGTTGAAGCGCGTGAGGTGCGGGCGCAGCTCCGCCATGTAGCGCTTCACCGCGTCGATGGCGGGCTGGCCGATCGGCACGATGCGCTGCTTGTTGCCCTTGCCGATCACGTTGACGATGCCGAGCGTCTCGTTGAAGTCGTTGACCTTGAGCGTGCCCACCTCGCTGGCGCGCAGGCCGGCGGCGTACATGAGTTCCAGCATGGCGCGGTCGCGCAGCCAGAGGGCGCCATGGTCCGCGCACGGGGTCTCGACCAATTTCTTCATCTGCCCCGGCGTGAGCGTGCCGGGGAGCTTCTTCCACGTGGTGGGCCGCTCCAGGAGGCGCGCCGGGTCCTTCTCCAGCTTGAAGTTGGCGTGCAGCCAGCGGAAGAAGACGCGCATGGTGGCCAGGTGGCGCACGATGGAGCGCGCATCCAGCCCGCGCTCGCGCGAGAGGTGGCGCATGTGCGCGGCCAGGTGGTCGACGGTCACGTCCTTGGGCTCGCGCACCCCGAGCGGCAGGAGGAAGACGAGCATCTCCTGCAGGTCGCGCGCGTACGCCTCGAGCGTGGCGGCGGCCAGGCCGGCCTCGATGCGCGCGAACGTCATGAAGCCGCCGATCGCTCGGTCGAACTCAGGTGCTTCGGGATCGGCGGACGACTCGGCCATGGACGGTCACCTCCTGCGCAGGCTGCGTGCTGCGCGCGGGGTGCGTCTCCTCGCGGTTGATGCGGTGGAAGAGCTTGCATCCGTAGTAGCCGCCGAGGCAGTAGCGGTACATGGCGTCGAGCTCGGCCATCCGGAACCGCTCCTGGCACCGGGGATCGTTCTTGTCCAGGTGGGGACAAGCGTGGCCGAGGGCTGGATCGGGTGCGGGAGGCATGGCTGGGCCATGGATGCTAGATCGGCATGACGCGGGCGATGGGGCGAAATTCGTGCGGCGGTTGCCGGGCGGTCACCCGTGGCACCGCCGAGAAGCCCCGCGCGTGTGCGCCCTGCCCCGCGCTACTTGCGCTCGAGCTCGAGCTTCTTGGTCTGCCCGTCGTCGAGCGAACGCCACACCGGGGCACCGCGCCACTCCTTGTAGTTGCTGCTGGTGACGCTCACGAGGAACGGTTCGAGGTCGGGCACCGGCATCGGCCCGGTCCGGCCGTCCGTGCCGACCACCTTCGTCCATCCGTTGGGGTTCGGGGGCAATCCGTCGCGCGACTCGCCCAGGCGCACCTCTGCGCCGGCAACAGGCGCCTTGGTCTTTGCGTCCACCACCAGGAAGTCAACCTGCTTGAGCTGGAGCTTGCGCAGCGGAACGTCCACCGAGCGCGGCCCGGTGATGGTGCGGCCGTCGAAGGCCACCACCGCATCCTGGTAGCCGGCAAGACGCACGGTGACGCGGTTGCGGAATCCGGAGACCTGGTCGACCACCGCCTTGCCGGCAGCGTCGGTCTTGGAAGTCTGCAGCGGCGGGAAGCCCCAGTCTGCCTCGACGCCGGGCTGCGGCAGGTAGAGGAACGTGGCACCGTAGACGTCGGCACCGGGCACCGGCGCATTGGTGCGCGAATCGAGCACCTCGAGCGTCATCGGTTCGCGACGCACGGGGTGGAAGCGCACCGCGTACTCGTTGTTCGGCTTGTCCTTGACGTCGGCGAACATGATGACGTAGTCGTAGCCGCCCTTGTCGGGCGCGATGGCGACCGAGGGCTTCTCGAAGACGCCGAAGATCACCGGCTCGTAGCCGGCGCGCAGCATCGTGAGGTTGGTGTTGGCGGAGCCCACCATCACTTCCGCGCGACCGTCGGGGCCGGTCTCCACGAACTTCTTCCCGGGGAAGAAGTTGAAGAAGCCGAAGCGGTGGCGGTAGACGCGCACGTCGGCGATGGGGTCAGCGGCGGACTCGGTCACCGCATGCACGATGATCGGCTTGCCGCAGCCCGCGGTGGCCGCGAGCGCCAGCACGATGGCGGCGGAGCGTGCGGCGCGGACGAGGAATGGGCGCTGCGGCATCGGCATCGGAACGGGGAAGTTACTGCGCCCCGCCCTTCGACTTCTTGTCGCTCTCGATGTTCTTCCCGGCGAGCACCGGGAGGGGGTTGGAATCGAAGCCGCGGTCCAGGATGGCCTGCTCCACCAGCTTGGCCTGCCGGAAGGAACCTTCCCAGACGATGAGGTCCACCGTGTGCGTGGCGGGCTGGAATCCGTCGAGGAGGCGCCGCACCGCGTCGGCCGCGGAGGCGGCGTCGGTGATCGGCTGCCCGGCCGTGGGCGGCGAGATGACCACCTGCTCCGCGCCCGGCGTCGCGCGGAAGCGCGAGATCTTGCCGTCGTTGAGGGTCAGGATGACGGACTTGCGCGTGTCCTGCTTGAACATGCTGACGCGCACGAAGCCCGCGGGCTTGGCGACGTTCGCCTGCTTGGTGCTCGCCTCGGACTCGAGCTTCTCCATGATCTTGAGATCGGCCGCAAGCGTGGAGGCTGCGGCTGCGAGCGCCGCTTCCCGGCGGGCAACCTCGCTGCGGAGCTGGGTGATCTGGTCCTCGAGCTTGGGCAACCGATCGTTGGCGGCCTTCCAGCGGGCCGCGAGCGCGGGATCGCCGGCCGGCGGCAAGGCGTCGATCTTCGCCTGCAGGTCCTTGCGTTCCTCCTCCAGTTCGCGCATGAGCCGCACGTCCGCCGCCACCGGCGCGGTGGACTCGGAATGCGATTCGCCGGCGCGCCCGAAGAGCACCACCATCAGCAGGATGAACATGATGACGCCGAGCGCATTGGTGATGGCGTCGAGGAAGAGGTCCAGCGGATCACCGGCGAGCGCGGCGCTCCGGCGACTCCCGCGACGACGGCGGCGGCTTGAGCGGAAGCTCATGGCGTGCCTCCGGTCGGCGGCGCGGCGGGTGGCGCGGCGGGCGCGGCAGGCGCGGCATCCGGAAGCACGAGCGGCACCTGGCCCTGCGACTCGGCCGCGCCGTCCAGGAAGCTGGCGGGCGTGCCGTCCCAGAGCTGCCAGCCGACCTCGTAGCCACGGCGGATCATGGCGTCGCGCAGGCGCTCGAAGCGGGCGATGGCGTCCTGGTGCACCACGAACACCATGTACGAGGTGTCCGGCATGCGGTTGCCGAGCGCGCCGACGATCCGCGCGTCGGCGTTCGGGTCGCGCAGGTCCGCCACGCGCACGGGCGTGCGGTTCGCGTCGAGCTCGCCGATGGCGACGCCGCCGAACGTGGGTTCCACGAACACGGGCGCCTTGGCGTTGCGCATTCCGGGGCGGAACTTGACGCGCTCGCGCAGCGCCTGCTCCTGCTCGGAACGCATGGCGGCTGCCAGGCGGTCGCGCAGTTCCTGGATCCGGCGCGCGACCTTCTCCTGCTCGGCGGTGATGCGTGCGAGTTCCGCGTCCGCCTTCTCGAGGCGCCTGCGCGTGCGCTCGGCCTCCTGCGCGAGCTGCTTGACGCGGTCCTCCAGCACGTCCACCTCGGACTGGGTGACGTCCTTGCCGCCCTTGCGGTCGTCGAGGCTGCGCTTGAGGATGGCCACCTGCTCACGCAGCTCCGGCAGCCGCGCGGCCACGTCCTCTTCCACGGGCGCGCCGCTCTTGCCAGGCGTGGCCTGCATGTCGTCGGAGAGTCCGTCGATGGCAAGGAGCAGCGCCACCAGGATCAGGATGCCGGTGAGGCATGCCATGATGTCCTGGAAGGAGAACAGGCTCAGCGGAGCCTCTTCGCGCTTCTTGCGTCGTCCCATGGGTCACTGCCAGTCGGTGAGCTTGAGCCGGGAAAGGATGTGCTCGGTGGTGAATTCGTTGATGGAGTCGAGCAGCGCTTCCTCGCGCTTGTAGACCCACGTGGAGATGAGCTGGATGATCACCGCGGCCAGCAGCGCCACCAGCGTGGTCTCGAACGCGGTGGCGAGGCCGCCGACCACGGGCCCGAGCTTGCTCTTGATGCTGCCTGCGTCGCCGCCGGCCTGGTTCAGCACGTCGGTGAACGAGCCGATGGCCTGCGAGAGGCCGACGACCGTGCCGATGAACCCGAGGATGGGGATGGTCCAGATCAGCGAACGGATCACCGTGTAGCTGGAGTCCACGCTGGAGGCGTCGGAGTCGGCCTGGCTCTCGAGCACCGCGCCGACGTCACGCACCTCGCCGAGGTTGGAGAGGTTGGAGAGCGCGGTGTCGATGCGCCGGAAGAGCATGAAGTCCTTGGGACGCTCCGCCACGGCCTTGATGCGGCGCAGCACGTCGCCGGAGGTGCCGGGGCTCAGCACGAAGTCGCCGCGGCGCGGCACGATGTCCACCGCTCGGAGTGCGCGCATCTGGATGCTGGTCTTGACCCACTTGGCACCGAGGATGCCGAGGCACCAGAAGGAGAAGAACACCACCGCCCAGTTGGTCCAGCAGCGGTTCATCATGAGGAGCAGGTAGCTGTCGGAGGCGACCACCAGCATGATGACCGCCACCAGCACCGTCATCAGCGTCGCGAAGCCAAGCCAGAGCGGCGCGGAGGCGACCGTGAAGCGACCGGAGGACAGGCCGATCATGCATTCGATGTCACCCTTGCGCGCATCGAGCTTGGCGTGTGCTGCGTGCGATTCAGCAGCCGTTGCGGCGGGGGCGGGCGATCCGGGGCGTGGGTTGGTCGATGCCATGGTGGTTCCTGCGATTGAGCGTATCAGCGGGCCCATTCGACGGGCCGAGTCTGCGGTCGCGGAGCTTGACGCCGTCAGTTGCTGGAAGACGTGCCGTCCACGGTGGGAAGAAGGTGCGAGCTCTCGACCGCCTCGTGCACGGCTGCCCAGGAGATCGTGGAGAAGGCAAGCACCAGGCACGCGGACACCGCGCCCTGCGCGCCCTGCATCGGCACGTCGCCCGTGAGGCCGCCGAACGCCGCTGCGAAGACGCAGGCGAGCGCGCCCGTGGCGCCGATGACGCCGCCCCAGAACACGCCGTCGGCGTTGGGGCCGGCCCAGCCGAGCGCACCCGCGCCGATGGCGCCGAGGATCATGCCGACAAGCGCCCACGCGGAGAACCAGTAGATGCCGAGCACCACGAGTGCGATGCCCATGAGCGAGGCGACCACGAGCGCCACCATCCCCATGGTGCGCGCACCGGCGCTGCCGGCGGCGTCGAGCGCCACCAGGAGCGCGGCCACCGGTACCAGGATCGCCATGACGAGCGCCCACGGGGCCCACGTCGCGAGCGCCAGCGCGCCCGCGCCGGCAAGCACCGCCGCCACCGCGGACACCGACGCGGCGCGCGCGGGTTCCGGCGGCAGGAACGCCACCACCCACGCACCGAGCACCGCGAAGGCGCAGAGGCCGCGCACGGACACGGAGAGCGGGCCTTCGCTCCACCACCAGGAAAGCGCGCCGGATTCGTCGCGCGAGGTGGGAAGCGCAAGCATGATGGTGGCGAGCGCCAGCGCGCACAGCACCGCCGGCCGAACCAGCGCGCTGCCGAGCGCGCGGCGCGACGGGATCAGCGGAAGTTCGAGCGGACCGGAATCCGGGAGATCCGCGCCGAACGCGCCGTGGTCAGGGTCGGGCTCGATGCCCACGGCGGCCACGCCCGCGGCGACCACGGTGCCATTGGCGTTGAACACCGCGCGGATCTCGGTGGCGGGCATCCACGACTTCCCGTCCACGCTCAGCGCGTGCATGCGCGTGAGCGCACCGCGGCGCGCGAGCGTGCGCAGTCGCTCCGCGTCGAACGGCCCGGTGCGGCGCCCGGCGAAGCGGACGAACCACGGCCCGGTGGCGGAGCGCCCGCTGTCATCATGCTGCGGTGCGCCGCGGCCGGCGGCAGCGTCGCCGCCGAGTCCGTCGAAATCCTCGAATCCCGGTTCGCCGCTCATGGCGTACCTCCGCGCTTGGTGGTGAAGACCAGCGTGCCTGCGGGGACGGTATTGGCGGCCGGCTCGAAGTCCACCGCGCCACCACCCTTCGCGGTGCCGAGCTTGATCATGGTGCCCGGCCTGTCGCCGACCGGCGGCTCGGCCACCCAGAGCGCCGTGCCTGCTGCCGGGCCCCCTGCGCCGGGACTCAGCACCGTGGCCTTGCCGTCGGGCTTCACCAGCACGCCGGCGGCGTCGTACGCCTGGGCAAGCGGCGCACACGCCGCGGCAACCGCAGACATGTACGCCTTGCGCCAGAGCTCGGGCTGCGCGGCCTCGCGCATGGCACCGCGCGCGGCACGGCTGCGCGTGCGGGCGTCGGTGTCGCGCGGATTGAGCCAGTCGATGTCGTCGGGCTTCTCGCGCGCGATGCGCTTGGCGGCCTGCTCGAGCTGCGGCCGAAGGACCTCCGGCATCTCCGGCGCCATCGCCTCCAGCATGCCGCGCATGAGCGATGCGGCAAGCGCGCCGTCCATCGACTCGTTCTCGCGGAGCGCGGAGATCGCGTCGAAGGCGGCATCGATGTCGTTCACCGCCTTCTCGTCGTTGTCGAGGAGGTCGGTGAGCTGCTTCGCAAACGCCATCTGCGGCGACGGGCCCTCGGACTTCACCTTGAGCTGCTCGAACTTCTCGAAGGAGTCCTTCGCGGTCTTGCCCTGGATGACGGTGAGCGCACGGAAGTTCACGCCGCCCTGCGTCTGCATCGATGCGCGGCGCGGATCGGTGCGGCTGTACCAGCGCAGTCCGTCCTTGGTCTCGGTCATCCAGTAGGTGAGCGACTCCATGGAAGTCAGCTTCTCGGTGAGCCAGGAACGCCAGGAGGGCGCCGGGCCGAGCAACGGCTTGAGTGCCGCGATCGAGGCGTTGTAGGGGCTGGCCGGATGTGCGGTCGCGTAGCCCTCGACTGCCGCGAGCGCGGCATCGCGATCCTTCTGCAGCCGCTCGGCGAGTGCCGCGGTGGGTCGCGGGGTGACCGCCGACCACGCGGCAAGCGCATCCCACGAGGGACGCGCCGCAAGCGCCTGCGAGAAGTCCTTCGCCTCTGCGGAATCCGGATGATCCGCGGAGTAGGTCTCGAGCGCCGATGCAAGCGCGGCGGGCGTGGTGGCCGCGGCGCCGAGCACCGCCAGCTTGCCGACGCGGCCGGTCTCGACGCGCGCGGCGTCGGTCTTGGCGCGCTGCGCCGCGATGGCGGTGCGTCCGACGCGCACCTGCTCCATCACCTCGGGGAACTCGCCGTACTGCCGCTGCACGTCGGCGAGCGCACTCTCCCACCCGGTGTAGCGGCCATCCCACGAAGCATCGCCCGTGGGCGCTGCATCGGCGATCTCGCGCACCGTGGCCTTGGCGCGGTCGACGCCCTCCTGCATGCGCGCGGTGCGGCGCGATTCCGTGGAGCGCCCGTGGCGCTTGATCCAGTCGGCCACCGCCGACTGCTCGGCATCGGTCTGCACGAACTGCTTGGCCTCCTCGATGCGGTCGGGCTTGGCTGCGGGCGATTCGGCGTCGCCGGCCTCGGCCATGAGTGCGGTGAATTGCCGTGATTTCTCGGCAATTGCGTCGCGGGCGGCCGCCAGGCGCTTGCGCGCATCGGCGAGCTGCGGGGCACCGGCTGCGGCGGGGTCCTTCTCCGCCTCGCCGAGCTGGCGGTCGGCCTCCTCGAGCCGGCCGGCCTCCACGTTGGAGACCACGGCGCGCGCCATGTCATCCACGTGCTTGTCGCGCTCGGCGGCGCGCAGCAGCAGGACGGTGGCCACGACCGCGGAGATGAGCACCACCACGGCGGCCGCCACGAGCGCGAATCGCTTGGTGCGCGCGGAACGCTCGAACGCATCGATCCGGCGCTCGGCGCTTGCGCGCACGTCGTCGGGCACGCCCTCGACCGTCTGCTCGGCGGCGCGCAGTGCGGTGCGGAGCTGGGGCAGCGTGGCGGATTCGTCCTGCGCCAGCCGTTCCAGCGTGGAGACGCGGTCACGGTTCTCGCGGATGGCAGCGGCATCGGACTCGCGCGCGGAGAGCCATGCCTCCACCTCGTCGACGCGTGCGAGCAGCTCGCCCGGCATGTCGCCGCCGTAGCTCAGCATGCGCTGCTCGAGGTCGCGCCAGCGTTCCATGGCCGCGCGCGCGCCGGACTCGTTCTCCGCGGACCATTCCGCATCGAGCTGCGCCACGGCCTCGCGTGCCTCGCCCACGGTGCGGTCGGCAAGCGCGCGGTCGAGGCGGGTGCGCAGCTGCGCGCCGATCTTGCCAGCGCCGCTCCAGTGCCATTTGCCGTCTTCCAGCCTGGAAACGCAGGTTTCGGCGTCGTCGAGGTCTCCCTTGCCCAGGTCTTCCTCGAAGCGGTCGCCCAGCTCGTCGGCGGCCACCGGCTCGAGCGCGGCGCGGTCCTCGTGCCACGCCGGGTTGTCCGGGTCGCGCGCGATGAGTTCGCGCAGCACCTCCAGGCGGTGCCATGCGGAGGCGTCCGACAGCACCAGGCGACGCATGAGCGCCAGCCGGCTGCGCAGCGGCGCGGTGAGCGCGATGGCTTCCTCGATCTCCGCGATCGCCTCGGCACCGATCTCGTCCTGCACGGGCAGCTTGTTCTTCGCGCAGAGCGCGCGCCACTGGCGCATCACGTCGGCATCGAACGCGGCGGCGAGCTCGAACACCGTGGGTTCGGCCTCCGCTTCCGCACACGCCTCGAGGCGAAGCCCCGCGCGCGCGTAGCCCACGGCACGCTCAACGCGGCGCCGCAGTGCGGTGGATTCCTCGGAGACGCGGTGCGCCAGCTCGCGCACCTGCGCCTCGTCGCGCAGGCGCCCGGAGACCACGGCGCGGACCGACTCGAACATTTCCTGCTTGGCGGCGTTCATTTGGGTGCCTTCCTTGTGCCGACGATCTCGAGCCTGGCGTAGACGCGCCCCTCCGGGCCCTTCAGCACGGTGGCCGGAAATGGCGCAAACGGGGCGTTGCTCATGGGGCGGGCGGCGGCGTACTGCGCAGCCTTGCGTTCAAGGTCGGCGATCTCCGCTTCGATGATCCGCCGCTCCTCCGGCGAGCGCCGGCCCGCCTCGCGGCGACGCTCGGCGATCTCGATCTTCAGCGCATCGAGCTCCGCGACGCCGGGCGCCTGCCACTCGACCACGCACTCCGATGCGGCGGCATCCCAATGGACCTGGACATCGCCGCACTCGGAACGGCGGACGACGGTTCCCGGGGGCGGCTCCTCCTCGGGCGCAGCCCACGTGGCGTCCGCCGCGACCTCGACGGTGACCGCGCGACCCGCCGGCACCGCGACCTTCAGCCGCTGCGTCTGGCCGACAGCCATGGCGGCGCGGAGGCTCTTCGGCGGCGGCTCCACGCGCACGTGTGCACCACCCTCGAGCCGCACGTCCAGGGAGCAGAGCGCGAGGGCCGCGGTCAGCGCATCGATCGCCTTGCCGTGCATGCGCGGGCTCACGCGATTCCATGACCACTGGAGCACCGGGCCGTCCCACCCGAACGATCCGAGCACCTTCACGGTGCCGCGCGCGTCCACGCACGTGAGCTCGATGGCCGAGCGCACGTTGCGCTGCGAGAATTCCGTGCCGGGCACGCCGACATCGAGCGTGGCGCCCGCGATCCGTGCGGGGAAGCGCGACACCATGCGGGTGACCGGCTTGATGTCGCCGAGCGCGTCGATGCCGTGCGCGAACACTGCGCCATCG
>Ga0209088_10001738_pt1 | contig 13817 bp, 12 predicted proteins | sample S_140625_EF_Meta_FD_187324 | JGI IMG/M metagenome (GOLD analysis project Ga0209088, IMG submission 187324) | Freshwater microbial communities from Lake Simoncouche, Canada to study carbon cycling - S_140625_EF_MetaG (SPAdes) (version 2) | ecosystem: Environmental > Aquatic > Freshwater > Lake ... | reverse complement strand
TGCTAGAGATGGTTTAATAACTGTTTATGCAGGACCAGGGGCCATTATTCCAAAAAATCAACTTAAGATTAAAGTTACCAATATTAGAGGTGTCGATTCTTATGGAATGCTTTGTTCCGAATCTGAATTAGGTTTATCTGATGAAAGTCAGGGAATTACTGAATTAGATTCAAAAAAGTTTAAAGTCGGAAATAGTTATTTTAAAATTAATAGCGAGCCAGCAATTGATATATCTGTAACTCCTAATAGATCTGACTGTTTAGGAGTAAGAGGCATTGCAAGAGATTTATCAACAGCAGGTCTTGGAAAGTTAATCGATTTAGAAGAAATTAAATTAAAAATTAATATTAAAAATCCTTTTAAAGTTATTATTCAGCCTAATTCTGGATGTTCTTCATTTGCTCACTGCTACATTGAAGGAATTAAAAATACAGAAAGTCCAAAATGGTTAAAAGATAAATTAATTTCGATTGGAATGAGTCCAATTTCAGCTGTTGTTGATATTACAAATTATATCATGCTTGATTTAAATAGACCTTTACACGCCTATGATGCTGATAAAATTGAAAGAAAAGTTATTGTTCGTTTATCAAAAAAAGGAGAAAAATTTTTAGCTTTAGATAAAAATAATTACTCACTTGAAGATGGAGCGTGTCTAATCTCTAATGAGAAAGAAATTCTTGGCTTAGGAGGAGTGATTGGTGGAGAAAGTTCTTCAATCTCTTTAGATACTAAAAATATTTTTTTAGAGTCAGCTTTATTTGATCCAGTAAAAATATCTAAAGTTGCAAAAAAATTAGGTGTTAATTCTGATGCTAAATTTAGATTTGAAAGAGGAGTTGATCCCAATATTATAGAATATGGATTAAAACTTGCAGCAAAAATCATCAATAAGTTATGTGGAGGAAAAATAAGTAACTTTGTTGTTGCTGGAGAAAGTAATTTTAAAAATAAAAAAATTAGATTTCATTTAGAAAAATTTGAGCAAGTTATAGGAAATAAGATTTCATCAACTGAAATTATAAAAATTTTAAATAATTTAGGCTTTAAATTTAAAGAAAAAAAAAATGTATACTCAATAATCGTTCCAACTTGGCGCCCTGATATTAATGAAGAAGTTGATATAGTAGAAGAGTTAATAAGAATTAGAGGTTATGATAAAATTCAGCTTATTAAGCCAGAAGTCGATAGTTTCAAAGATATTTTAACAGGAAGACAGAAGTTACAAAGATTTGCACAAAGATCAGTAGCTAATAAAGGCTTTATGGAAACGGTTACTTATTCTTTTACAAATTCAAAGATTGATTCATTATTTGGATCACATACTAAAAATTTATTAATTACTAATCCAATATCTAACGATTTAGATACTTTAAGATCTTCTATTTTTTCAAATATTTTAATTCATGCAAAAAATAATATTCATAGAAATTTAGAAGATCAGAAAATTTTTGAATGTGGGCCTGTTTTTTTTGGTTCAAAACCAGGGGAACAAATAACTGTTATTGGAGGAATTCAAATTGGAAAAATTTATAGAAAAAATTGGTTAGAAAAAGATAAAGATGTTGATGTCTTTGAAATTAAAGATTGTGTTTATAAAACATTAATTGAACTTGGCATTAAAGAGCAAGAACTGTCAGTTATTCAAGAGTCAGAATTATATTATCATCCCGGTAGATCAGGAAAATTTTTTCTACGCGCAAATAATCAGTTACCCCTTGCTAATTTTGGAGAAATTAATCCTAAAATTATTAAAGAACTTGATATAAAACATGGTCCGGTTTTTGGTTTTCAAATTTTTTTAAATAATATTTCAGTTATTAATAAACAAAATACTGAAAAGAAAATTAAATATTTAGTTTCAAATTTTCAAAAAATAGAAAGAGATTTTGCATTTATTATTGATAAAAAATTTGAAGCAGAAAATATTATTAATACGTTGTTAAATGTAGATAAAAAATTAATTAAAAAAATAAGAATATTTGACCTTTTTCAAGGAGGAAATATGGAAAAAAATAAAAAATCATTGGCATTAAACTTAATAATTCAGTCACAAGATAAAACATTAAATGATAAAGAAATTGATGAATTGAGTAATAAAATAATTCAAGTAATGCAAAGATCTTTTGATGCAACATTAAGATCCTAAATGTCTGCACAAGAAAATATCAGAAATTTTGCAATCATTGCCCATATTGATCATGGTAAATCTACTTTTGCCGACAGATTAATTCAAAAATGCGGAGGACTTACCGATCGTGAGATGACGACGCAAGTTCTGGACTCAATGGATCTAGAAAGAGAAAGGGGAATTACTATAAAAGCTCAAACCGTTAGATTGAATTATAAATCAAAAAAAAATGGCAAAGATTACATTCTTAATATTATTGATACACCAGGACATGTTGATTTTAGTTATGAAGTAAACAGATCTCTTGCTTCATGCGAAGGATCTTTACTTATAGTTGACAGCACTCAAGGCGTTGAAGCTCAAACGTTAGCCAATGTTTATCAGGCTATGGATAATCATCATGAGATCATAACCGTTTTAAATAAAATAGATTTACCAGCTTCAGATGTCGACCGAGTAAAAAAACAAATAGAAGACGTTATAGGAATTGATACTTCAGATGCCTTGACAGCTTCTGGAAAAACAGGGGAAGGGGTAGAAGAAATATTAGAAGCAATTGTTGAAAGACTTCCTGCTCCAAAAGGAAATAAAGATTTATCTTTGAAAGCACTACTTGTTGATAGTTGGTACGATAGTTATTTAGGAGTCGTTATTTTGGTAAGAATATTAGATGGAACAATTAAAAAAGGTATGGAAATTCTATTGATGTCTACTAACACAAGACATCCAGTTGAGAGAGTTGGCGTGTTTACTCCCAAAGCAGAAAATAAGGAATATTTAGGACCTGGAGAAATTGGTTTTATTGTTACAGGCATTAAAGATCTCTCAGATACTAAAATTGGAGATACGATAACAGATTATTCTAATCCTATAAAAGATCCGTTACCAGGATTTAAACCTAGCAAACCAGTTGTGTTTTGCGGACTATTTCCAGTTGATAGCACAGAGTATAATTTATTAAGAGATAGCCTTGCAAAATTAAAACTAAACGACTCTAGTTTTGTTTATGAGCCAGAAAATTCTGCCGCTTTAGGGTTAGGTTTTAGATGTGGCTTTTTAGGACTTCTTCATCTTGAAATTATCGTTCAAAGATTGGACCGTGAATATAACTTAAATTTAATTACTACAACACCAGGCGTTGTTTATAAAATTAACAAACATGACGGAACAGTAATGGATCTTCAAAACCCCGCCAATATGCCAGAACCAAATTTTATTAAATCTATTGATGAGCCGTGGATTAATGCAACAATAATTCTTCCAGATGAATATTTAGGCTCAATTATGAAATTATGCGAAGAAAAAAGAGGAAAACAAAAAAGTCTTAGTTATTCAGGAAATCGAGCAGTTTTAGCTTATGAGCTACCGTTAAATGAGGTCGTTTTTGATTTTTACGATAAGATCAAATCTATTTCTAGCGGTTATGCAAGTTTTGACTATGAGTTGAGCGACTATAGAGAAGGTGATTTGATTAAATTGTCCATATTAGTAAATGAAGAGATGGTTGATGCATTGTCTATGATTATCCATAAAGATTTTGCTGTAAGACAAGGAAGATTAATGTGCGAGAGATTAAAAGACTTAATCCCAAGACATCAATTTCAAATACCGATCCAAGCTGCTATTGGTGGAAAAATTATAGCAAGAGAAACAATATCTGGTTACAGAAAAGATGTTATTAGTAGAATTCATGGTGGAGGAGCAAGAGATAGAAAGAAGAAACTTTTAGAAAAACAAAAAAAAGGAAAAGCTAGAATGAGACAGTTTGGTAGCGTTGATATTCCTCAAGAAGCTTTTATTGAAGTTTTGAAAATAAATAAGAATGAATAAGATGAGTATTTAAAAATTGTAATTTGATATTTTTGCTATGTTCAAAAAAATTATTAAAAAATTTAAGAATAAATTTCGTAAATTTTATGGTCTACATGAAATGGACAGGCTGATGTTAGAGTTTATTAACTATAATAATGGTTTTTTTATTGAAATAGGGGCCAATAATGGGATAGATCAATCAAATACCCTACATTATGAAAAATTTAAGAAATGGAGAGGTATTTTAATAGAACCAAATTATAATAACTTTTTAAAATTAAAGAAGAATCGAAGTCACAAAAATTATTTTTTTAATAACGCATGTGTGTCTTTTGAGTACAAAAATAAGTTTGTAGAGTTTGATTATCTAAATCTAATGAGTTTTGCAAAAAATTTAGAGAATGATATTCAAGATATAAAAAATTTTTATTTTGAAGGAATTAGATATTTACCCAAAGGAGAGAAAAAATATTTTTTTAAATCTGAATCGATAACTTTGCAAAAAGCCATGAATTTGAGTAATGCTCCAAAGCTTATAGATTTTTTTTCATTAGATGTTGAGGGCGCTGAAATTGAAGTTTTAAAGGGTATTAATTTTGATGAATATAAATTTAAATATATTTTAATTGAAAGCAGAAATCTTGATAAAACGAAAGAATTTTTAAAAAATAAAAAATATACATTTGTTAAAAGTTTTTCAAATATAGATTTTTTATTTAAAGGTCATTTTTATTAATAATGATTTATGAAAATTTTTGTTATTAGTATTAAACGTTTTACAAAAAGAAGATCTTTAATAAAAAAAATGCTTAAAAAAATTGATTTAAAATATAAATTTTTTGAAGGCGTTGACGGAAGATCAATTTCTGCAATTGATAAAAAAAAATACTCAAAAGATTCTTCTTTTAAGTCAATAGGTAGAGATATGACATTAAGTGAAATTGCATGTGCATTAAGCCATATTAAATTATATGAAAAAATTTTAAGGCTAAATATTAGAGTAACTTTAATTTTAGAAGATGATGTTATTCTTAGTCCTGTTATTAAAAAAATTTTAAATAATATTCGTAAATTACCTAAAAACTGGGATTTGATAAATTTTCATACTGAAACGAAGCAAATATTATTAGAAAATTATATTTATAAAAAATACCAAATTTCAAAATTTGATAAAAATGCAAAAGTAGAAAGATGTAGCTGTTATTTATTAAACATTAAGGGTGTTAAAAAAATTTTAAAGCATGCTTATCCTATTAGAATGCCAATCGATGGCCTTGTTGGAAACTTAGAGTTATTAAAAATTAATTCTTATGGAGTTCTTCCTACACTTGTTCATTCACAGGATGTTCCGTCAATGATCAAGAGTAGAAGATCTTTTTTATTAAAGTCACAATATTTTTCCTGGTCAAAAAAAATACTCGAGTATGTTTTTAATCATTAAATATTTATAAATTAAAAATGAATAAGATTTTAAAAAAATTTTGTGGGATATTTGGATATAAATTGTTGCCAAAATATTATGTTAAAAATAAAGACTATTTGTCAAAGTTATCATCTTTAAATTTAAAAAAAATTATTTCAGATCTGGTTGAAAAAAAATTAATTAATTCTTTAATTCAAATAGGTGCAAATGATGGCGTGACCCATGATCATTTACATGAAGTAATAAAAAAATTTAAATTACAAAGCTTATTATTGGAACCAATAAAAGAACATTTCTTGAAACTGTCTAATAATTACTCAAACCTTGAAAATGTAAGACTGGAAAATTCTGCTTTGAGTATAAATAATGAGATTTTATTTTTATACAAAGTAAATCCAGAGTATTTTTATAAATATGGAACCCTTCCTACTGGCATAACTTCTTTTTACAAACAGCATTTAATTAAACACGGAATAAAAGAAAAACATATCATTCAAGAAAAAGTTAATCAGATTTCTTTTGATGAGCTTTTAAAGAAGCATAATATTAATAGCTTTGATCTATTAGCTATTGATACCGAAGGATATGATTGCAATATTGTTAATGATTTTTTTTTAAAAATAAAAAATATTAGACCTATTATAGTTTTTGAATGGTCGCATATAAAGCAAAATGAACTTCAGGAAACATTAAATAAAATGATCAAAAATAATTATTCTTTTTTTCCAACGGGAGATGACATATTTTGTTTTCCCATAGAAAAAGAAATTTTGCTTAAATTAAATTAATGAAACTCATGAAAATAGCTGGAGAGATGGCCGAGTGGTTGAAGGCGCCCGCTTGGAAAGCGCGTATACTGTTAAAAGTATCAAGGGTTCGAATCCCTTTCTCTCCGCCAAAAATTTAACATGAAAATATTTGATTGTTGTATTTATTTAGATGAAGATTTTTTATTAGATCTAAGATTTAATATTTTAAATAATGTCGTAGATTATTTTGTAATTGTTGAATCAAATAAAACTTGGCAAAATAATAAAAAAAAATTTAATTTTAATAAAAAAAATTTTGAAAAATTTTCTAATAAAATTATTTATATTAGAGTAGAAGATATGCCAGATGGAAAAAATCCTTGGATTAGAGAAAACTGTCAAAGAAACTGCATTACAAGAGGTCTTTCAACAGCAAATGATGATGATTTGATAATTATTTCTGATGCTGATGAAATACCAAATCCTGAAAAAATTATAAATTTTAATTTTAAGAAAAAATACTGTGTTTTTGAGCAAAAACAATTTTATTATAAACTCAATCTTTTTAACGAGTCAAATCCTGTTTGGAGAGGTTCTAAAGCATGCATTAAAAAACATCTCAAGTCTCCGCAGTGGTTAAGAGAATTAAAAATAAAGAGAAGACCATTCTGGAGACTAGATAAAATTAATTTAAATTATGCGATTGAAAATGGCGGATGGCATTTTTGTAATTTAAAAACTCCAGATCAACTATTGTTTAAATATAAAAATTTATGTGAATACAAGGATGATTATGTGTTTTTCAATTCGATTGATGAGAAGTTCCTAAATAAAAAAACTATAGAGGAAAATATTAATAATCAAAAAGATATTATAGGCAGAAATGATATTTTTAAAAAAAAGGTTATTGATAGCAGTTATCCCAAATATATTTTAGACAATGTTAGCAAATTCCAAGATTGGATTATATAAAAAGTTAAATTATTTTGTTTAATAATAAATGTTAGATAGCGAAACTCATTTAAATGTTTGTCAAGTAACCTTAGTTCGCGACCTGCCAATAATAAAAGAGAATATTGCAGAATTTAATAAATATTATTCTAACTTAAATTTTTTTATTATTTGCCCTTCAAAAGAAATAGAATCTTTTCTTAAAATTAAAGAAAAAAATATTAAGATTATTAATGAAGAATCAATTATATCTTTTGAAGATTTTAAAAATTATTTTTTAAATAATTTAAAAACAACCACTTATTTTCAAGAAATACAATCAAGATTAAGTTGGTATTACCAGCAAGTTCTTAAAATATCTTTTATCATAGACTTTGTAAAAAATAATAATCAAAGAATGATAATTTGGGATTCAGATACTATTATCCTTAAAAAAATTGATTTTTTTGAAAAAGGTTTTTCAATTAAGTACGCAACAATTAATGAATTTTTTAGGGCTTATTATTTAACAAACAAAACTATTTTTGGTTATTTACCTAATTTTTTTCTTTCAAGCCTTTTACAGTTTGTGTCTTTAACTAAATTAGAAAATGAATTTCTTATAAAAAATTTAAATAATTTTAATAAAAAAGATAATTTAACAACTGCTGAATGGATTTCTAATATTATTTCATTGGCAATTTTTAAAACTCATAAAATTTATAATGGATCGATGTTTTCAGAGTATGAGTTAATTGGGATGTCTAATGTATTTTTGACTAATAATATTCAAAAAATTGTCCCAACCCTAAGAAATAATTTAAACGGAAAATTCACAGAACTACAAAAAAATATTGCAAGAGTTATTGGCTTTTATCATATTACTTACGAGCACAGTCATCAAAATATCAATAGTTCCGGCATGCTATTAAGAAATCAATCTTGGGTTTCTTATTTTAAAATATTAGTAAAATATTTAGTAAAATTTTTACCTTATTTATTTTTTTATCATATATTACGTTTATTTTATTCTTTAAATCAAAATAAAAATAAAATTGATTACATTTATAAATAAAAATTTTAGGAAAGTTAACTCATTGAATAATCTAGAAATATATTGCGTTACTGACAAGGATCTCCCTTATCTAAAAAATTTACCTTGCAAGTTAGCTGGAGTAGGCAAATCTAATTTTTCTAAAGAATATAATTTAGCAAATACTATGGACAATATTGATTGTAAAGAAAAATACTATTCAGAGCTTACTTTTCATTATTGGTTTTGGAAAAACGAGATGAAAAATTTAGAAAACAATACTTGGATAGGTTTTTGTCAAAAAAGAAGATTCTGGATAAAAAAAAATATCTCAAAAAATGATATTACTACTTATAATTTAAAAAATCACATCTTATCTGAACCACCCGAAGAATGGAAAAATTATAATTCAGTAATTTGTGATCCTATTTATGTAAATGGAGTTAATAAAGTTAAATTATTAAAAAGAGGATTTAAATCTTTAATTCGCGATCCTGAAATTTTTTTTAATAAGGAAAAACAAACCATTAAATTGCATTTTGATATGCATCATGGATATGGAAATTTAGACAAAGCTATTAATCTTCTTGACGAAAGCGATAGAGATGAATTTAGAAATTATGTACAAAATCAAGTCTGTTTTAACCCTAATATAATGTTTATCGCAAAAATAGATATTGCTAATCAATGGTTTGAAAAATTGTTCCCATGGCTTTTTAGATGTGAAAAAATATTTAGTTTTGAAAATTTAAAAGGATACGACTCTCAGAGATTGTATGCTTATTTAGCAGAAAGGTATCTGTCATTTTGGTTTAAAAAATATTCTAAATATATTGAATGGCCTTATGTTACTTTTTCGAATGTTTAATATCAGTTGTGATTTATTAATTTTTTATTTTATTAATTTTTTATAATTTTTTTTAGTTTTGAAATATTCATTGAAGGTTTTAAAGGAAAATTTTTTATTTTATTTTTTACTAACGTTTTTTTTAAATTTTTATTATATTTTTTTCCAAAATTATACGGAGATTGAATTTTACCTCCTATGTTCATAACTCCTTTGTAATTAAGGATTTTAAATAGAATATTTGCAACTTCTTTATGAAAAATAAAATTTGTTTGAATGTCTGAGAATGCTGTTTTGTGTATAAAGGGTTCTTCGGTCATACAAACCCTTAGAATCAAAGAGTTTTCGTACATCTGAACCGAAGATTCTCCGCCCAACTTTGACCAGGCATAATTATTAACTGGTAGCAAAGGGTCAGTCTCCTTGTAATTTCCTTTTTTGCCTTCATAAACGTAATTTGTGGAAAAATATATTAATTTAATATTTAGTTTTGAGCAGATTTTGACAATATTAGCTGTGCCAATAATATTTAAATCAATACTTCTACAAATATTATTATCGTGAACATTCATCGGCCTAGATAAGGCTGCAAGATGAATTAAGATTTTTGGTTTAGTTTTTTTTAAATATTTCTCTATAGATTTTGCTGATAAAATATTTAGTTCTGATTTATTTGGGTAAAATAATTTATTTGATTTATAATTTTTTTGTAAAATTAATCCAAATCTTCCGCTTCCACCGGTAATTACGATTTTATATTTTAAATTCATCTTAAGAAATAAAATTTTTGCAGTATTCTTTAAATGAAATATTCTTAGAATCTTTGTTCGATAATATAGGTTTTTTTATTGGCCATTTAATTTTAAGGTCTTTATCACTCCATGAAATTCCAATTTCATATTTTTTTTGCCTATAATTTGAACATCTATAGTAAACTATATTTTCTTTCTCAAGAGTACAAAATCCATGAGCAAAGCCTTCAGGTATATATATTGAAGAATAAGATAATCTATCAGATAAAGTAATTGCAAAATATTTTCCGAACGTCTTAGAGTCTTTTCTCAAATCAACTAAAACATCAAATATCTTTCCTTTTATAACAGTTAAAAATTTAGCTTGCGAATTTTTGCTTTGCAAATGCAATCCTCTCAAAACATTTTTTTTAGAATTTGAAACACAGTCGAATATTAATTTTTTATTAGGTAATAATTTTTTTTTATAAACTTCTTTGAATGATCCTCTATTGTCATAAAATATTTGTGATTTAAAAACTTTAATTCCTTTAATATTTATTTTCATTGATTTAAATTATTTTTTGCAAGTATTTCGAATAACTGCAGTTTCCATAAAATTTAATTTGTTTTTCAACAGTAGATTTTGAAATCCATTTATTATTAAATGCTATTTCTTCTAAACAAGCTATTTTTATTCCTTGCCGTTTTTCTATGCTAGAGATAAATTGTGATGTTTCAAAAAGACTTTCAGCATTACCAGTGTCTAGCCATGCACTTCCTCTTCCCATAAACTCCACTTTAAGTTTTTTAATTTTTAAATATTTTTTTATTAAATCAACAATTTCCAACTCTTTTCTTTTTGAGGGTTTTAGCTTTTTTGAGAAGTTAACTACATTTTTATCAAAGAAATAAAGACCTGTTATTGCAAGATCTGATTTAGATTTTTTTGGCTTTTCTTTTATACTTTGAATTTTGTTTTTTTTAATTTCTACTATTCCATAATCTTGAGAGTTATTTACTTTATATGTAAATATAGTTGATCCTGATTTTACTCTTGTTTGTTGTTTTAATCTTTTAGTAAAACCTTGGCCATAGAAGAAATTATCTCCAAGAATTAGAGCAACGCTTTGTTTGTTTATGAACTTTTCCCCAATAATAAAAGCCTCTGGCAACCCATTTGGTTTTTGTTGTGCTAAATACTGAATTTTTATTCCAAAATTCGATCCATTTCCTAATATTTTTTTAAAATTGATATCCTCATCTGGATTTGTGATAATTAATATATCTCTGATGCCGGCAAGCATTAATATTGAAAGAGGATAAAATATTAATGGTTTGTCATACAGAGGAAGAAGTTGTTTATTTATTACTTTAGTTAATGGGCTTAATCTTGACCCAGTTCCTCCTGCTAATATTATTCCTTTCCTAATCATTTTTTCAGGCCTATTCGGTATTTAAAATCCTTATTTTTGAAATAATTATTTCTAAATTTATCTATATACCAAGCGATAGTATCATTTATTCTTTGATCAAAACTTGATTCGCATTTCCATTTTAATTTATTTTTTATTTTTGAAGAATTTAAGCAATAACGAAGATCATGGCCAGGCCTGTCTTTAACAAGATGTATTTTACTTTTGATATTTTGATTATGATTCATTTTTTTAAAAACTGATATTATTTTTTTTGCAATTTCAATATTATTTAAAACTGTTCCACTTCCAATATTATAATTTTCACCTATAACTCCTTTTTGTGCAATTTTAATAAGGGCATTACAATGATCCTTAACATAAATCCATTCTCTTACATTTTTTCCTTTTCCATAAATTGGAATAGGTTTGTCATTTAAAATATTGTAAATAATAGTTGGAATTAGTTTTTCTGGATATTGATTTGGACCAAAATTGTTGCAACAATTTGTTATTATTGCCGGAATTTTATATGTTCGAATATACGATTTAATTAAAAGATCTCCGCTTGCTTTTGAGGCAGAATAAGGAGAGCTAGGATTATATGGATCTTCTTCTTTTGACTTATGGTTTTTTTTAATATCTCCATACACTTCATCAGTTGAGATATGCACTAATTTAATTTGTTTTTTATAATTTCTTATTGATTCAAGAAGATTAAAAACACCAAGAATGTTGCTATCTATAAATATTTTAGGTCCATCAATTGACCTATCAACATGCGTTTCCGCGGCAAGATTATAAATAGTGGAAGGTTTGTATTTTGTAAGAATATTTTTAATAAAAGTTTTATTATTAATATCTTGTTTATAAAATTTATAATTTTTTATATTAGGGTCAATATTTTTAAAATTTGAAGCATAAGATACCTTATCAATGTTAATAATAAAATATTTATCTTTAAGAATATTAATAAGATTACTTCCTATAAATCCCAAGCCTCCGGTTATAATAATTTTTTCCATGTTTTGCGTTTTAACATTTATAAATATTTTATATATTTATTATGAAATACTTTATAGCTTAAATTAATGAATAATTTTGAAAAAAATATTACCTTTGTTATAGTTTCCTTTAAGAGCAGCCATATAATAGAAAAATGTATTCAAAGTATTAATTCTAATATTAAAATTATTGTTGTTGAAAATTCAGATAACGTTGTTGTTAAAAAGTTTTTAGAAAATAAATTTTCAAATGTTGAAGTAATTATTACAAAAAAAAATTTAGGATATGGAAAAGGTAATAATTTTGGAATATCAAAAGTTAAGACTCAATATGCCTTCATACTAAATCCTGATGCTATTTTAGAAAAAAATTGTTTAAGTGAACTTTCAAAAGCTCAAATTAATTTAAAAGATGATTTCACAATTCTAGCTCCAAATCTTTCAAATAATTATGGTTACTTTTCAAGTCAAAAAAATAATTTACAAAATGAAATATTAGAAGTGGATTATGTAAAAGGTTTTGCAATTTTAATTAATTTAAAAAAAATTAATTTTGATAAAATATTTGATGAAAATTTTTTTTTATTTCTCGAGGAAATAGATTTGTGCAAAAGAATAAAAAACTTGGGCGGAAAAATTTTTGTAGCTATGAATTCAAAAGTCAAACACTTGGGAAAGCAGGCATCAGAGTATAGTTTGAATATTGAGTTATGCAGAAACTGGCATTGGATGTGGTCTTTATTTTATTATAATTATAAGCATTTTGGAGTTTTGGTTGCTTATAAAACCACAATTAGTAAATTCTTCTCATCAATATTTAAGTTATTCGTTGCATTAGTATTTTTTAACAAAAAACATTTTTTAATTCATTATTATAGATTAAATGGTTTGTTTAATGCTTTTTTAAAAAAACCAGCATGGCTTAGGCCAGATAATGTTTAATGTAATTTATAAAATTCCTTAAGTAAATTAATAATCCTAAAATCAGTACCCATTGTTGGATTAATTTTATTTGTTGTGTAGGAAACTCCGATACCTAAAGTTGGATCAGCAAAACCTAAAGATCCTCCCCAGCCATTATGTCCGAATGATTCTTTATTCTTTCCAAACAACCATCCACCACGAAGTATTAAACCAACTTGAGACCATCTAATTGGTAGCATTAAACTTTCATCAATTCTGCTTACACTCTCGGTTATACATTTTTTAATTGATGATTTTGATAACAAAATATTTTTCTCTAATATTAAATCATTTACAAAAATATCATAAATTTTAGCAATAGATCTTGCATTTCCATGACCATTCATTGAAGGGATCTCAGCGGTCTGCCAATCTTCTTTATTATAGAAATTTATTTCATGTTGAGGATTATTAAATGCATTAAATTCAGCTGAAATTTTACTTTCTTTCGTATCCTCATAAAGAAAAGCAATATTAGAAAGTTTATTTCTTGGCGTTCCAATGAAAAAATCTAAATTTAGTTTTTTTGATAGCAATTCAGAAGTTAGTTCTCCTAAACTTTTGTTTGTTGTTTTCTTTATAATTTCGCCGATTAAAAACCCGTGAGTTTTTGCATGGTAATATGTTTTTTTACCACATGGATGATCTGGTCCCTGATTTTCTAAAATAGTTATTATTTTATTCCAATCTAAAAGATCTTCTTGTGTAATCTTTTCTTTAAATCTATAGAGCCCAGATTGATGAGATAGAATATGTTTTAGTTTGATTTCTCTTTTATT
>Ga0209088_10001737_pt1 | contig 13820 bp, 13 predicted proteins | sample S_140625_EF_Meta_FD_187324 | JGI IMG/M metagenome (GOLD analysis project Ga0209088, IMG submission 187324) | Freshwater microbial communities from Lake Simoncouche, Canada to study carbon cycling - S_140625_EF_MetaG (SPAdes) (version 2) | ecosystem: Environmental > Aquatic > Freshwater > Lake ... | reverse complement strand
ATGGGACAAGCGATTCTCGCCCGTCTGTAATGGACGAATCCGAGCGACTGCGGGCCGAGGAGCGACGTCGCGAAGCGGTCTGCAGTCCCTTCATGCGCATTCCACGCTTCCCCGTGGATGTGGCACGTGAGTTGCTGGATAGTGGGTATTATCGTATTGATCAATTATCCGGGCGTTCCGCCGAATCGTTGATTGAAGAAATACGTCAGAAAACTAAAGAGAAGCCAGCACCTCATTTCCTGCCAGCGTTACGTATGGCTATTTATTTTTCCGAGACACCGAACCCTGATTCGAAAAAACTCTTTTTAGATCAGTGGGTCTAAGAAATCTTTTTTGAATTAATTTTGTCCATCCAGTACTTAAGCGTCAGGCGATTTAAATCGAATTTACGTTGAGAAAAATCCGCTAGGACTTTGCGTAAGTTTTCTTCGGTAACATCGGACCAATCTTGGACGATATAGACCGGCAGCTCATCGTAGAGAGAATCAAGAGGAGATGTTTTTACTATTGGAATACAGCCCAAACACAAGGCCTCCCAGGTGCGGTGGCAGTCCAAGCCGTTACCATGGGGCGAAATCACAAACGCATATTTGGACTGGTTTCTCCAGGTAGTTTCGCGATCAACACGGTGTATTTCGTAATCGACTAAATCTGATGGTATCAGCTCCTTGGCTCTCACCCGATCAGCGCCGTATTTAGTCGTCATTAAAAAATGAAAATTGGCATGAGCCTTGGGAATTCGCTGAGACAATAGCGCGGCGGCATCATGAATCGATTGTAATAATTGCTCCTGATTAGTCGGTGAAATTTTAGGACCCCAATGACTGTCACCTTGTGACATGGTATGATAATCAAGACCGATGGGAATGGACGAAAGCTTCGGATGCTTTAGGACTGCATTTTGAGCAAACCAATGAATGACTTTTGGGCTTTCAATAAAGGTCAGAAAATCCTTCTCGCTCGCAAAAATGTTCGTCGGTGCGTCTTCATCTGCATCGCCAGAAACTAAAACTATAGGATACGGAATTTGTTCGAGACTGTGTGCGAGTTGACCAATAGCTGAGGTGCAAACATAAACCGTCGAACCTGGGCGCAAGTTATCCCAGCGATAATTGACCATCTGATTAATACTCGAGATCGGGGTGTCGCTATGGATATCACAGGACTTTAAAATCCCTCGGGAACTAACGAACCGACAATTATTTTCTTCGGTAGAGTTTGCCATGGAAACCATGGGCGGCACAACTTCATGCTTTTTGTCTTTCAGGTGGAAAATATCTAAAACCATGGGCGGCATAGCTTCATGCTTTTTGCCTCTCTGGTGGACAGTATCTAATTCCGAGACCCGTATCCTTAAATCATCGATTAACCTAAACATTCTTTCAGTCCAATGTGGGTCGGAAAGCCAAAATTTATGGCCAGCAAAACTTTCGACATTTAAAATTTGTTCAGTGGAAAAATTGAAGGCCAAATGTAAACTCGCCGGGCGCAACGACTTTAGCTTAAATGCCATCGAAAAAAACACATCCTCAACTGGTAGATCCATGCCATAATAAAGGCCAGGATTCTGAGAAGTGATTAACTTAAGAATTTGATCTACATAATTCCTGTCAGACAAAATATTAACGATACCATTCCTATTTCGTAAACTAAATCCACCATTGCCGAAATCTAAACCTATCGGTTTACTAACCCAAGGTGCACCCAAATAATCGTAGCCAATAAAATCTTCTATATTATCACCAAAGATGATACTGTCCTCTTGATGCATCAAGACATAATCACCCTTTAGAAGTTTCCAAAACTCTACGTCGTACATTAAATTATTGTAGGTATTCGGTCCATACCGAGTATCTATTTTCAATATTTTTATTTTACGATCTATAGATAAGCACACCTTGTTGATAAAATCAAAATTTTCTGGAGTGCAAATAATCGTATGCGACCAACTACTTCCCAACTTCAGAATCGCATTTCTTAAAACAAACTCAAAGTGAGGTATAACTCTAGTTTCAAAAATCACTGCCTCTTTTTTGGAGTCATAATCAATAGTTGGTAAACTAATTTTTCTGATTAAGTCTAAGTTTTCGTAGCAAGTATACCGAAAGAGCGTGGCCGAATCTTCGATTTTTTTAGACTTAATACTATAGTCGTTAAAAAAATCGTTTAATTTTTTATAATTTATTTGTGATGTACTCACTTAGATATTGGATAATTCTTAAGGGACAATTGACATGTCAGTCTACAAAACCAAGAATTATATTAGTGATAAACTAATATTTAAAAAATGAGAGAATTATTCCAGAAAATGCTTCGATAATTGGCACTGTTTTGAGTAACTTTTTCCTGAAACAGGGTTTTTGTTTACATAATTTATCGGGTGGTTTCGCATACAATATAAATGCTTTAATAGTTTGGGCGGATGACACTAGGAAAACTTTACTGCTACAACTATTAAGGATAACAACCGATGCAAAACTATTTTTTACCCGATTGGTTTAGTCAAAATATCCCAAACTTATTGGAAATAGAATCCTTATTACCCAGGCGCAGGCGCGTTCTAGAAATAGGCTGTTTTGAAGGTCGCAGCACGAGTTGGATATTACAAAACTTTTTAGAAGCCGATGGAACCATTTGCTGTTTCGATACATTTGAAGGATCGCCGGAGCACTCCAACCTCCAACTTGATGGCTTATTTGAACGCTGGCAAAATAACGTAAAAAGCGTAATCTCGGAAAAACAAAATATCTATGTCCAAGTAAAACGGTCGTTTCAAGGTTTAGCTCAATTAATTAAAGATAATGAATCTTTCGATTTTATTTACGTCGATGGCAGCCACACTGCACCTGATGTATTAGCCGATGCTTGCATGTCTTGGGGATTACTTCGCGTGGGTGGAATTGTTCTCTTCGATGACTATCAATGGCCCGATACGTCCGGCGAACTGACATGCCCCAAACCAGGTATTGATGCTTTTGCCGCTGTTTACAGAGACGAACTAGAGGTACTTATTTCTAACTACCAAGTGGCTTTTCGTAAAAAGGCATAAAGATTTATAATTATCAAATAATTGCAGGTAAACTCCGATTTATAAGTGTTTTATATCTCGGATCTAGTCCGCTGATATTTATTTTTTTGACCTGCGATTTGCGCCAGTGGAACTATCCATAAGTTGAACTAATGAAAACCAGCATCGTTGTTCCCGTCATGACAATGGCACATTGTGTTTTTCTACCACAACAGCTTTTACCCTTACGCATTTTTGAGCCACGCTACCAACGAATGCTCAAAGCAGCTTTAGCGGGAAATCAAATGTTTGCGGTCTCTCAGTTAGATAAAGCGAAGACTTCTAAAACTAAACAGGAGCAGCCCTACCCTTTTACCTGTGTCGGAAGAATTACCGGACACCTTGAATTGGACGATGGCACCCACCAAATCATTTTAGAGGGATTAAGACGTGCTAAGGTTCACTCCATTTCTCACGAAGGTCCCTACCCACTTTTAGAAATCAGCCCAGTGGTCGACGAAGATGAGGCTGACTCCATCGCATTCACCCGCGAAATCGCCCGAACCCTCGCCTTCACCGAACATCTTTTGTCTGATGCTGAAGAGGACGTCCAACCGCTCCTCGATCGCTTCCGCGGCTTGGCCAATAAGCCAGGCGCATTAGCCGATGCCGTTGCCGGTCACCTTGTCGCGCAAACGGATATCCGACGGGAACTCCTCGAGTGCCTGTCACCCATCAAACGAATCGCCAAAGTCGCCGAAGTGCTTTCCGCTTTAACTGCCCAAAAAGACCTCGATGACGAAATTAAGCCCCCTAATCTCGGGCTAAATTAGCATTTTAGGGAAATAGGCTATTTTCCAAGGTTTTAGCGGAGGTTTAACTTGCAACTTGGAATCATTCCAACTCATTAGTCGTTTAGAATGATTCAAAATCTCAATAAGCACGAAAGGGAGTCTTTGCACGAAGCTCTCGCAAAAAGCGGACAAAAAATCACCCCGCAACGTGAGATTGTGTACACGGTTCTTTTAGCCCAACGCGATCACCCGACCGTCGACGAGGTTTATCATCGTGCTTTAGAAACCATGCCAGGCCTCTCACTCGCCACCGTCTATAACTGTCTCGAAACTTTCGTGGGTTGTGGCCTCGTCCGCCAAGTGAATCACGAACGTGAATCCACCCGCTACTGCCCCAACCTCGCACCGCATGCCCACTTCCGCGATGAGTCCACGGGCCGCGTACATGATATCGAACTACCCAAAGAAATTTTAGAGCAATTAACAAAAATATTACCCGCTGACTTTGAAACTGAAACGATCGAAATCAGTTTCCAAGGCCGTACTAAATCTTCCACCCAAAATTAATTTTCAACATGCCTGATTCACTTGTCATCAAAAACCTCAACGCCTCCATCGGCGAACGTGCGATTCTCAAAGATTTTTCTTTGACCGTACCCAAAGGTGAAGTTCACGCCATCATGGGACCGAATGGCACAGGTAAAAGTACCCTGGCTAAAGTTTTAGCGGGTCACCCCGACTATTCTGTTCAATCCGGCGAAGCCTTTATCGACGGCCAACAAATCATCGGCCAAGAACCCGATGCGATTGCTCGTGCGGGACTTTTCCTCGCCTTTCAATACCCCAGCGAAATCCCTGGCGTAACCATCGCTAACTTTATTCGCGCCGCCCTCGTCGCCCGCCAAGCTAAGGGTGCACCCTTCGACGCCAAAGCCTACTACGCAGAACTCTACGCCAAGATGGACGCTCTCAAAATGGATCGTAAATTTACCGCGCGTTTCGTGAACGAAGGTTTCTCGGGTGGAGAAAAGAAGCGCTGCGAAATTCTTCAGCTTATGATGCTGAAGCCAAAGTATGCCGTACTCGATGAAACCGATTCGGGCCTCGATATCGACGCCCTCCGCATCGTCTCCGACGGCGTTAATCACATGCGCGGACCGGACGTTGGCTTCCTCGTGATCACTCACTATCAACGTCTCCTCGAATACATCGTACCCGACCGCGTACACATCATGTACGACGGACGCATTGTCCACAGCGGTGGTAAAGAACTCGCCATTGAACTCGAAGCAAAAGGCTACGAGTGGGTCAAAAAAGATTTAGCCAACGCCTAATAAAATGTCCCAATTCGACGATACCCAGGCCCAACGCGAAGCAATCGATGTCGATCGCACGAAGGGTGATTTTAAATACGAAGAAAATTATGCCTTCGATGCCGGCATCGGCTTATCGGAAAAAGTAGTTAACTATATTGCTGATGTGAAAGGTGAAGAATCGTGGATTCGTGAATTCCGCCTAAAAGCCCTGAAAACATTCACCGATATGCCTATGCCCACCCACTGGGCGACGGAGGACTTAAAAAATATTCATTTCGACAAGATTCGCTACTACCTCTCCAAAGGACAAAAAGTGAGTCGCACTTGGGAAGAAGTTCCGGATGACGTTAAAGAAACTTTCGAACGCCTCGGTATTCCTGAAGCGGAAAGAAAATTCCTCGCCGGCGTCGAAGCACAATTCGACTCCGAAGCCGTCTACTCCCGCATGAAAGATGAAATGTCGAAACTCGGCGTCATCTTCTGTGGACCGACTGAAGGATTACGCGATCACCCTGAGATTTTCCGCAAGTGGTTCGGCAAAGTCATCCCTATCGGTGACAATAAATTCTCCGCACTCAATTCCGCCGTCTTCTCGGGTGGTTCATTCATCTATGTGCCTAAGGGCGTAAAAGTTGCTCAGCCCCTCCAAGCTTACTTCCGTATCAACGCCGAGAACTTCGGACAATTTGAACGTACACTGATTATCGCCGACGAAGGATCGGAGATCACCTACATGGAAGGTTGTACCGCTCCTAAATTCGAAACCGCTACCTTACACTCAGCCGTGGTAGAATTAGTCGCACTCAAAGGTGCCAAAATTCAGTACATCACCGTGCAAAACTGGTCCGCGAATGTCTTTAATTTAGTGACGAAACGTGGCGTTGCCGAAGAAGACGCTGAAGTTCGCTGGATAGATTGTAATATCGGATCACGCCTCACGATGAAATACCCTGGCGTAGTCTTACGCGGCAAACGTGCTCGTGGCGAAGTTCTCTCGATTGCTTTGGCTAATGACGGACAACACCAAGATACCGGTGCCAAAATGATTCACGCCGCCGATGAAACAACTTCTAACATCATCGCTAAGTCTATCTCCGTAGGTACAGGCCGTTCGACCTATCGCGGCCTCGTGCACATGCCCAAGACTCTTAGAAACTGTAAAAATAATACCGAGTGTGATGCGCTCTTAATTAATGAGCATAGTCGTACCGATACTTATCCTGCGATTTCCGTTCGTGGTCAGAAAAACTTTGTGCAACACGAAGCCAGTGTTTCAAAAGTATCCGCTGAACAGATTTTTTATATGATGCAGCGTGGACTCTCGGAAGGTGAAGCGATGTCTCTCGCCGTCAACGGATTCGTCAATGATTTGGTAAAAGAATTCCCAATGGAATACTCGGTGGAATTAAAACGTCTGATTGAATTACAAATGGAAGGGTCCGTTGGATAACGATGACCACGCTTTCTACTTCCGCGGGTAATATTCTCGATCAAGCGACCCAGAAGGATCACTCGCAATCACGGGTCGGTCACGACTGGTTTGTCCAATTAAAACAAAAAGGATGGGAAAAATTCACCACCCTGCCGATGCCCGTGCGGACTGATGAAAAATGGCGTTATTCCGACACCCGTTCACTCAGTTTAGAAAACTATCACATCGGAAAAATCCCGAGTGAAGACCAAGTAAATCAGCTGATTGCTCAATCGCATTTTATCTCCCGACCTGCAGGACTCATCATTCACGTCGATGGACACTGTGTCCTACGTCCCGCCATCAGTGCCGAGCTTGCCGCGCAAGGTGTCAAATTCGAATCACTCGAAGATGCGCTCAAACACCACCCTGCACTCCTCAAAGAATTTTTATTGAAACACGAAGCGGGTTTAGGTGGTGCAAAGTTTTTAGCACTCCATCAAGCGTACCTTCAGTCTGGATATGTTCTTCATGTACCGAAGGGTGTTGAAATTAAACAGCCTTTTGTTTCGGTGAATTGGACGCTCGCTGACGGAGTCGCGGTTTTTCCTCATGCCTTGGTTATCGCTGATGAGCGTGCTCAGTTATCGATTCACGAATATAATTTAAGTGCTCATCCACAGCAAAAAGCCTTAGCGATTTCTGCGGCCGATCTTTATGCTGGGTCGGGAGCTAAGATCTCTCGCTTCTCCGTCCAAGGTTGGAGCAACGAAACGCAGTCATTCGAAATCGCCAATACCAGCGGCGCGAAGGACTCACTCATTTCATCGGTCAATGCCGCACTGGGCAGTCGTCGTGCGCGCCTCGAAAACACGGTACGCATTGATGGTCCTGGGGCCGACGTTCGACTCTACGGAATTAGCGTGGCCACGGGCGAACAAGAATTTGATCAACGAACCCTGCAAGTCCACAATGCCGGAAAAGCGAAGTCTGATTTACTCTTTAAGAATGTGCTCCTCGGTAAATCTCGCACCATTTTCTCGGGTCTGATTAAAGTTGCGCCCGATGCTCAGCAAACGGATGCGTATCAAACCAATCGCAATCTCTTGCTTTCAGGCGAAGCGGAAGCCGATTCGATGCCTGGTTTAGAAATCGAAGCGAACGATGTAAAATGTTCGCACGGGGCGACTACTGGCCAAGTAAATCCGGAAGAACTCTTTTATCTCTTAGCCCGTGGTATTCCCCTCTCGGTGGCTCAAGAATTACTCGCCGAAGGTTTTCTGGAAGAAGTTTTATCGAAAGTAGATGACGAAGAATCTGCGGCGGTCGTTCGAGAAATGTTCCGTCAAAAATTTCATCAATCCTAATATGTCCGAAGACACCACTGGCCAGCGTCACATTCCGAGTCCTCACGACCGTACCCTCACGCGTGATGTGCAGGCCACCGTCATTCCTGCGGGCGAACCTGCCGTCTTACCTGCGGGCACCAAAGTCAGCATCACCCATCGTCTCGGTGGAAATTTTACCGTCGTATGTGATTCGGGTATGTTCCGTATTCGCGGTTCCGATGCCGACTCTCTCAGTGAAACCATTCCGACCGATTCTAATGAAGCAGAAGGTAAGACTGATGCCCATGGTTCAATCGGAACAGCCGAGCACCCCGGGCACCAAGGCAAACCCAGCGACGAAACTATTTGGACTCAGCTCAAGACCGTTTTTGATCCGGAAATTCCCGTGAACATTGTTGATCTAGGCCTAGTGTATTCCTTGCAGATAGAATCGATTGATGGCTCGCCCGACAATCATAGCGTCACAGTGGCTATGACTCTTACAGCACCAGGCTGTGGGATGGGTCCAGTGATTGCCGAAGATGCACGTAATCGAATTTTAACGGTGCCTGGTGTGAATCGTGCCCAAGTAAGTATCGTTTGGGATCCACCTTGGACTCAGTCGATGATTTCCGAAGACGGCAAAATGCAACTCGGTCTGATTTAATTTTTAGTGGCCGACGAAAAACCTAAAGCCTTCGATCCGTACGATCCGGAAGTTATTGCCCGGAGTAATCGTGCTATCCTGGTGGGCCTGCAACGCCAAGAAGATACGGCCGAGGAAGCTCAAGCCTTACTCAACGAACTCCATGAGCTCGTGAGTAATCTCGGGGTCGAAATTCGTGATGCAGTCATCGCCAGAATTCGCGAAGAGAGTCCGAGGCATTTAGTAGGCTCAGGCAAAATGGAAGAAATTGTTGCGCTCGCAAAATCCAAAGATTGTGGACTGATTATTTTTGACGATGCGCTGACGCCGGCCCAACAACGCAATTGGGAAAAAGATTCGGGCGGACTCAAAGCCATCGACCGACAAGAAATCATCTTAGATATATTTGTCACCCGAGCGAAGACCAAAGAGGCAGTTTTACAGGTCGAATTAGCAAAATTACAACAACAGTTACCGCGACTAAAAAGACTTTGGTCGCACTTGGACCGTCAACGTGGCGGCGGCGCCATGCAACGTGATGCGGGTGAAACGCAGATGGAAATGGATCAACGTAAAATCCGTGACAAGATTGCGAAAGTGCGGCGTGACCTCGCTGCGGTCGTGGCGCAACGTGCGACGCAACGCAAACAACGCCACCGCATTCCGTTACCCTCTTTTTCGATTGTCGGATATACCAATGCCGGAAAATCCTCGCTGCTCAATCGTCTGACGGGAGCCGATGTTTTGGCAGAGGATAAATTATTTGCGACGTTGGATCCGACCACGCGAAGATTAAAATTACTATCAGGTCGAGCAGTACTCTTAACCGACACGGTGGGTTTTGTGCGTCGACTCCCCCACCAACTGGTGGAAGCTTTTAAAGCGACCTTGGAAGAAGCCGTGCAGGCCGACTTTTTATTACACGTCGTAGACCTATCGTCTCCTGAACGCGTTAAGCATGCACAAACTACTTTGAACGTGTTGATGGATATCGGAGCGGGCGATCGACCCATCATCACCCTTTTAAATAAAGCAGACTTAGTTGATGAAGCCACACGGGCTGAGGCGATAGCCGCACACCCGGGCGCTATCGTCATTAGCACCATCACAGGCGAAGGGCTACCAAGACTCTTACAAACGCTTGAAGACTGTGCGTCAGAAAATGATTTAAAGTTAAATCTTTTTATCCCTCACGCCGAGTATAGCCAACTTTCTAAGTTATACGCTTCGGCCTCAATTCTATCTGCCAAAGCGGATGAGACAGGGACGCGTATTGTGGCGGTCGTTCCCGAACGCCTACAAAGTACATTCTTACCTTGGGCAGTGAGAAATTAGACTTTTTCTCTGGAACTTTTTCATAAAATAGGGGTTATTACTCATGAGCATCCCTATGAGCCGTTTATCTATCTTAGCCGTTATTTTTTCAGTTTCGGTTGTTCTCGCTGCCGACGACACAAACGCAACTGCACGCGTGGCTACGTATAATAAGGAAATCAAACCGATGCTGGATCAGAGCTGTATCAGTTGCCACGGCAAAGACGGGAAAAAACCCAAGGCGGGGTTCAATGCGACCACCCTTGAAGGCTTAGAAAAAGGCGGCAAAGAAGAAGGCAAAGGAATCACCTGGGGCGATCTAGAGAAAAGTTCACTTTACCGACTCGCCCACCTGGGAGCAACTAATCGTGAAGACGAAATGGCCATGCCCCCTAAGAAATCTAAAAACGAACCTCTGACTACCGAGCAATTGGCTAAATTGAAGACGTGGATTTTGACGAAGTAACATTCTTAATTAATTATCAAAAAGGCTGCTCTCCGAAGTGACTTTTTCATTTCTTCGGCGGTTGACCTTTAATCTTATAAAAATTAAAAATTAAATACCCCATGAGTGAGCGAAACGCGATCAACACTTGGCTAAGATTATTTTTAGCAATCGCACCCAACTTACTTTTGTTTGCGGGCATGAGTTTTCTACCAGCGGACGGACAAGCACGCGGGCCAGCCGTTATTTCCATCTTCGGTAATTTTCATATTATCGCCCTACACTTACCCATCGCATTTTTACTCATCGTTCCGCTCTTTGAGTTACTCGATAATACGGAAGCAGCCCAAATCGGCACCCGAAGGCTTTGTATGGCGGGTGCGGTGAGCGCTTGGATTGCCGCCCTACTCGGAATTATTTACGGACACTTCAATGGATTTGGAGGAACCGATGTAGAGACACACTTGTATGCGGGTATTGGTACATCTTGCTGGGCGTCCATCTCTTGGTACTGCCTGCACAAATCACGAATGGTTCGTCTGATTGTGCAATTTATGGCGATCATTGCCGTGTTATTCGCTGCTCATAGCGGGGGTGAGATGGTGCATGGCGAAGGATTTCCCCTAAAACCCGTTAAAGTTTCTACCGCTAAATAATTATGTTATCCCTCTATAAAAAAACCGTCACCGCTTGCTTAATCGTTTTCTGTACAATCACTTCCTTCGCTGCAGAGACGACCAAGCCCCTTAAAGTTCTTTTAGTGATTGGTGGATGTTGCCACGACTATGCTACCCAAAAAGATTTGCTTAAAAATGGTATCGAAGCCCGGATCAACGCCACCGTAGAAATCGCTTACAATGACACCAAGGGCACGAAGCCTGTTTTTGAAGCTTATCAAAAGCCAAACTGGGCCGATGGCTATGATGTAATTATCCATGATGAATGTGCAGCCGATGTGACTGAGCCAGCGTACGTCGAAGGTATTTTAAAAGCTCACCATGATGGCAAACCTGCCGTTAATCTCCACTGCGCCATGCACAGTTATCGCTGGGGTAATTACAAAGAACCCGTCACAGAAGGTGCCGATAACGCACACTGGTACGAGATGATTGGTTTACAGTCCAACGGTCACGGCCCCAAGTTGGCTTTAGACATTTCATTCTTTAATCAGGAAAGTCCCATCACCAGAGGTTTAACTGACTGGACAACTATCCCCAACGAAGAGCTCTACAATAATGTTAAAATCTTCCAAATCACCCCCTTGGTGCGTGGCAGCCAAATGGTGAAGGATAAAAAAACCGGAGTAGAAAATAAAGTGGAGGCGATCATCGCATGGACCAACTTATACGGACCGAACAAGACTCGCATCTTTAGTACAACGTTGGGGCACGACAACAAAACCGTCGCCGACGATCGCTATCTTGATTTTATCACCCGCGGCTTACTCTGGTCAGTCAATCGTCTGGGCCCTGACGGCAAACCCGAAGCTGGGTACGGCAAAAAATAATTTATGATACGGAATAAAACCTATTCTGCCTTCGTAGTTATTGGCCTAGTCTTGCTAGGCACTGCCCTCTCGGCAGCGGAACCAACACCTAAAGTTGAAAAAAACGTCAGTGTTAAAAAAGGGATAGGTCTCGGTAGATTTCCTGACTGGCTTGGGGCAAGTGAATTAAAAGAACTGAAAGTCGCCTGGTTCTATAATTGGCAAGCCAACAACTCCAAATTTAATACCACGGTTGAATTTATGCCTATGCTACGTGCTGGGAAAGTGGGCCTAGGGTTAACTCGTGGTGACTTCATTCTCGGTTACAACGAGCCAGATCACCCCAAGCAAGATAACCTCAGCGTCAAAGAGGGTTTAGCCAATTGGTCGAAGGTAACAGCGAAAGGTAAATTTGTTGTCAGTCCAGCCATGTGCAAAGACCCTGTTAATAATGACTGGTTGCCTGATTTCATGAAAGCCAAGCCTAAGGTCGATGCGATTGCGGTTCATTGGTACAAAGGCGCCAATTCCAAAAAATTTATCGATGACATGGAGGCCATTCATAAAGCTTATGATTTACCCTTATGGATTACTGAGTTTGCCTGCCAAACCGCAGAGTCATCAAAATCGGATCCGAAAAAATTCAGTCAACAAGAGGTGAATCAGTTTATTACCGAAGTGACTCGTTGGATGGAGAAAACTTCCTGGGTCCAGCGCTACGCGTGGCATAGTTCGGGTGAGGGCACCTCATGTCTATACGACGATTCAGGAAAGTCGCTCAGTGCGACAGGTAAAACCTATGCCAAAGAGCCGAAGTAATTGACGGTAATTGAAACGGGAACAAATCCGAAAAAAGGCAGTCGAATGGCTTGCCTCTACCAACCCAAATCCCATTTAGAACCCATGCGCTTCATCCTCTCACTGCTTTGGCTTAGCACCTCCTTGCTCGCCGTAGAAATTAATCCGGTGATCTCAGATAAATTCTACCGGGAGCCTAATGCAACTTTTGCGATCCACCCCAAAGAAGTTCTGAAAAAAGTGGACTTAAATACGGTGAGCGTCGAAGCAGCCCAAAGCCAAATTGAGAACTGCCGCTTAGAAAACCCTGAGGCCATTTGGGTATTCGTGCTTAAAGGCAAGCTGACCGTTAAAGCTACGCCTTTGGTCCTCGGTACAAAAAATTTCTTAGAGTTCGCCGAAAAATCCAGCATTGTAGCTGACGAAAAAGCGACGGCCACGTGCTTAATTCAAATTCAGCAAAGTGAAAACTTGAACCTTTATAGTAAATCCCAAAAAGGGGGCATCCTCAAAGGAAACGGAAAAATGACCACCGGTATTAGCATCAGCAAAAGTTCGCGCGTGAATATCGATCAACTACATTTCGAAAATCTCTCGGTGGGCGTTAAAATCGAAAGCGATGAAAATACTTTTATTCATCAAGCTTCCAGCGTAACGCGCTGTAAATTCCTGAAAATTGAAAATGCGGTAATCGCCAATAAAATAAATGGCTTCGTGGCACTCGATAATTCGTTTAAAGATATTAAGGGCACGGGAATGGCGGTCAATTCACCCAATGCCACCTTGGCGGGAAATAGCTTTGATAACGTGGTGAAGGCCTTCCAGTTTGGCGGAGAAAATGCTGCCTTTGTCCGCAACGCCTTTGTTAACTGCCAGACAGCCGTGGAGACCACGGCGGAAAGTAAGTTAGCGTTCATTTCGCAAAATAAAAATCAGGGCAATGAAGTCCTCTTTAAGTTGGAAGGCGAAAAACACACCCTCTTTGACAACACGACCGCGGGTAAGATTTCCACAGCGGCTGCCACCCCTGCTAATCATTTTATTTACAAGAACCCTAATCTTAAAACCAGCAACGAACCGACACTCATTGTCTTCAATCCACCCACTTCGAAAAATCCTCATAAAGATAACGCTATTCTCCCAGGCATGGGCCGATATGATTTAGAGATTAAAGGCGACAAGGGTACAGATACCAAAAAATGGCCGGACTTAAGTTCAGCTCAGAAGCAAGCCGATGAAGCACGTGCGCAACACCCGCAGGACTTCATCGTCATT
>Ga0209088_10001736_pt1 | contig 13836 bp, 5 predicted proteins | sample S_140625_EF_Meta_FD_187324 | JGI IMG/M metagenome (GOLD analysis project Ga0209088, IMG submission 187324) | Freshwater microbial communities from Lake Simoncouche, Canada to study carbon cycling - S_140625_EF_MetaG (SPAdes) (version 2) | ecosystem: Environmental > Aquatic > Freshwater > Lake ... | reverse complement strand
AACAAATGAAACAACTCTGGTCCGAATCAAAAGTTGGATCGTTGACACCGAGTGCGGATTGTCCAGTGGCAATAGGAATTCCAATGGAGCAGGGGATTCATACACGACCAGAAGAATATATTCTCTTTTATCTTTCTCGTGTATTGGCTATGAGAGATGCGACCGCAAGCGCAACCGCAAACACATACAAAGCCGCATTCTGGGGTCCAAAAGAGGAGAAGTATTTAGAAATGTTCTCTTGGCCTGAGAAGATCCCCTTGCTTCCCAGAGATGATATTCAACAAGCATCCTGTAAGGAAGTATATATGGTTATACAGAATTCTAAGACACTTTCCCTCACAGATGTTGCTACTCTTCGTAAACACTTCATATTTTCGGAAGATGAAAGTGAGTTGAAGGCTGTTATTGTGAGTGATGAGGTCTTGAAGCCTATTCAAGAGGAACTTCAAACTATTCTTGAACAGAGGGGCTATGATGTGTGGATTCTTGATTCATCTACTGTTGATATTTCCTATATACATAAATATTTCCGTGGCGCACAACTCATTATTGCGCACACAGAGAAAAAGACTGTTTATAAGCGACTTGGATTCTCCTGGATTATGCCTGCTGGTGGAAAAGTAATTGAACTTCAGGGCGAGGATTCTAACGCATCCCAAATATCTGCAGCCTGCGGACACAGCCATATAATAATTCCTGTAGGGGAAAAGAAACTTGTTGAGAAAATTTTGGCGGCAACTATCGAGAAGCCTATATTACATTTGCCTTTTGGTCACGAAGGGCTTCATAGTCACGCAGGAGATTCATTCCGTGAATTAGCGGCTGCTTGGGCGTCTGAAGGTTATATACATTTACAGCCGACAAATGAACCTTTTTGTTCAATTGACAATGTTATTCTGTACGATAGGCCAACTTACAAGTGGTTTGATGCGCAGCCGTCTGACAACCCAATGCTTGTTGGAAATCCTAAGCCACGTGTTGGAACTCAAAGAGTTGCTCCGTGGATTTTCTGGGGTCGTCATCCTGTGGCCTTAGAAGCGGCTTCCAAGAAGGTATTTAAGAGAAATGTGGCTAATCGTTGTGTTTTCATAGGAAATATTGAGAATTCTACACAGAAAGCAAACAGACCTGAGAGTTGGAAATTGGCTTGTGATGTTTGGAGGCTCAATACAACTCAATTGAGCCAGGAGAAGTATCTGGACGCAATGGGGACTTCTAAATTTGCTCTTGCTCTTGCTGGATATGGCGCAAAATGCCATAGAGAAGTTGAGGCGATGGCAATGGGGACACCTCTTGTTGTGACACCTGGAGTGGATGTTGCGAGTTATTTAATGCCTCTGAAGGAAAGTGTTCACTATATTTATGCTGAAACTCCTGAAGAGGCTATTGAGAAAATGGAGAAAATTTCTGACGATGTATGGAAAACAATGTCAGAAGCGTGTAAACAGTGGTGGGTTAATACTGCGAGTATTGAAGGCTCGTTTAGAACAACTATGGCTGCTGTGAATCATCTTAGGAATTGAAAGTTATAATGCCTAACTATTTTTTTATTAAAGATAAAAAAAATTGTTCAGCACCTAGTGCCTAACTATTTTTCTATCACAAAGTGATAGAAAAATTGAAGCCCTCGCCCCCCTAGGAAACCCCTCAACAACATCATGGGGCATACACTTTCTACGAAAGATTATATACTATTCTCTGTAGGGAATCAAGTAAATCTTTCATTAGCACAAATAGATAGAGGTTTGCCTGGAGATGAAATGGAACTAACACCTATGCGAACAACTTGGAAAGTCTTTCATAGGGCTGAGCATCCTCAACTTGTAGGGGTTCTAGATGTTATGTCAAAGTATGTTTATGGAATGTCAAGCCGCGGCGTTTCCCAGTATCTCTTTACACCCTACAATAAATCGTATCCACCATTTATTGTAGGTTGTGCTGATAAGGACAGAACTTCCAATAAGATTGTTGTTATCACATTCGCATCTTGGGATAATGGTCAAAAGTTTCCTAAAGGGTCTCTAATATCTACAATAGGTTGCTGTGGAGATTTAGAGGCTGAAGCAAAGGCCCTTCAGATACAGCATTCTCCTTGGACTCTGAAGAAATTTACTCTTTCTAATAATATTGATCTTCAGAATGAACATAGACTTAATCTCTGTGGAAAGCCTACGTTAAATATTGACCCTGAAGGTTGTAAGGATATTGATGATATTATTACAGTCTATAGGGATGCAACAGACTTTGTAAATATTGTTATTACAATTGCTGATGTTTCCGAATTTGTTGATATAGGAGGTATAATTGATAAACACGCTCAGAAAACTGGGCAAACACTTTATAGTGAATTTCACAAGCCGCGAAATATGCTTCCTTCGATTCTCTCTGAAGATGCGCTATCTCTTGTTCCAGGAAAGAAGCGATTAGGAGTAAGTCTCTGTATTAAATTTATTCCCCTAACGGAATTAATTATTTCAGAGTTTCGCGAAACAATTGTCGAAAATAACATATCATATACATATGATAACGTAAAAAGAGATGCTCCAAAAGAAATTATTACTGATATTTGTTATGCGGCGAAGTGTCTTGGTTGTAAGTCACTGGATGATCCTCACAAGTGGATTGAGACATTTATGCTTCATTATAATAAGGAAGTTGCAAAAAAACTTAATAGTGTTAAACTGGGGATTTTCAGAGGACAGCCAGAGTCAATGAAAGATAATTTGGAAATATATAATCGTATTTGCCCAGAATTGGCGCACGAAGCTGCAATTTATGTGAGTCCAACTAATTTAATTCCTCATTATTCGCTTAATTGTCATGCCTATTGTTATGCTTCCTCTCCTATTAGGCGATATGTGGATATTGTTAATCAGAGATATTTAAAAAGTATTATTCGTAAAGAATGGGATTTAGTTACAATTAATCAATTTGTCGATTTTGAAACAATTGTAAGTGAGCAGAATATGCTACAAAAAGGCGCAAAGGCTCAAAGTCGCGATGACTTTCTGTTGAAGCAAATTGCGACGAACCCTGGGAAAATCTTAGACGGCATTGTATTCTCATTTGATCTAGAAGAGGAAAAGATCAAGGTATATGTGCCTCAATGGAAGCGTTTTGTGAAAGTGCGAAATGTTTCCCAAGAATATTCTGAAGGTGATAAGGTGACGCTCAAATACTACTATAATCCCAATAGTGTATCTTGGAAAAAGCGTATTGTGTTTGAAACAACAACCGCCTAAATGCGCAAATACAAACTCTCACCAAATGCCATAGCACCAGTTCTGCCTACACTATTTTTCACTGCTGCCAACCGCTCTAACATTCCAACATCTGAACAGAGAGTTGCCACGCTCACAAGTTCCTCAACCATATTGTTCAGACTCATAATAAACTTATATAAATTCCCCTCATAGATTCCATAATTAGAGCATATCAACCCAACAGCATCACCACGAAGCCACGCTAAACCAATCTCAATCCAGAATGTGCTAATGTCCCAATAATCAGTGAAAGCAATATTAGCAGCCTTCTCAGCCGACCACATACTTTCTGTAAGGGTACTAAGTTCAGAAAGAGAGTTACGTAACGCATCAGATACACGTAACTCACGCATAGAAGGCGACTTCTCAGCATCTTTTGCATCTCCAACAAATGCGCTCAAGAATCCAACCAGATCTTCAGATGTGAGACCAGCAAGAGACCCGTTGAAGTAAGATGCTGTCAACAAGATAGGATGCGCCTCATTAATCTCCGATGCTGCGACACCCTTCTGTGTTAACTCTATTGTTGACGACCCGTCAGAAATAAAGCCAATTTCCCGTAAGAACTTAATGTAAGGCGCAATGAGCCGATCCTCATACCCCTCACCATAATCAGCAATCTCCTGCTCAATGACCTTCAACTTCACAGACAGTGATGGATATTCGTCCAAAACCCGTTTCCACTTCGGACCCATATGACGATTCATCCAAGTTCCAATCTCGCTCTGAAGTTGTTTTCGGTAATCCTTCACAGCGACCTCAAGCATCTTCTTCTTTTCAATAAATGCGCACACATCCTTCACATCATTCTCTGTAAGGGAAAGTGCTGCCATTTTGGATAGAAGAGTTTTATGCTCCTCTTCAACTAACTTACGAGACTCCAATTGCTGCTTATACCAATAAGACTCGTGTAATACATTCTTCCAATTGACTGAACCACTCTGTAGGGTTTTTAGGATGAAATCGTATCCGAAATCCATACGAGATGAAATACGTACAGAGCCCCCTGTCATCATTTTGCGGACTTCTTCTAGTGATGCGGGTTCTCTACGAGGGAGATAAATCACAGTACCAAGTTTATCCTTGCCGCGTCGTCCTGCGCGCCCTGCCATTTGGATGTACTCATCTGTAGCAAGCATACGAAGTCCCTGGGCTTGATCACAATATTTCTTGTACTCGAGAAAGACGACAGTCTTAGTAGGCATATTAATACCTACTGCGAATGTCTCAGTACAGAACATAACACGGACCAATCCTTTTCCAAACAGAATCTCAATAATCTCTTTCAACAATGGTTGGAGACCGCTGTGATGGAATGCGATGCCTCGGACGAGTAGGCTGCGAAGAGTATGATATTGTGGCGAGGTGACCATCTGTTCCTTATAGCGGCTCAAGTGGAAATCAAAGATGTTTTCAATGGCAGCACCATCAGAAGTGTCTACAAGAGACCCCTCAATCTGTGACGCATATACTTCACAGTCCTTTCGAGAAAATACGAAGAAGAGAGCGGGTAAGAGTTCTTTCGCATAGAGCATTTGTACACACGCATTGAGTTGGTGGGTGAAACTCTTCAACTTCACCTTCCCTTGTTCGGCCCCAATCACTTGGCCAGGTTCACGACCTGCTACGCGGCGCTTGTGATCTGCGTGGTCATCAACAGTCTTCTCTCTCAACATCAACCATTCCCTGTAAGTTGTATCAATAAAGCGCTCCTTTTCGTCCATAACAGTACGCAAAGTATTGCCAGTATCAATAATATAGTGTGTAAGGGGTACAATACGATAAGTAGTGGAGATTAGATGAATGGGCTTCTGCTTCAAATCTCCAAGCCAGGATGCGAATGCTTCAGGACCTGCGATCGTTGCTGAGAGCAACACAAGGTTAATTTCGCGTGGTAGGAGAATGAGGGTCTCTTCCCAGACTTTACCACGCTCTTTGTTGTTGATATAGTGAACCTCATCAAATACAACAGCGTCAAGTCCATCCATAGACATTCCTGCGGTGAGTCCAACATTCTCAGTAGAAGAGCCTTTCTTATATAAGAGGTTGCGGAGAATCTCTGTTGTCATAACCACAATAGATGCGTCTGGCTGAAACTTAATATCACCTGTAAGGATACCTACGCGGCCTGGATAGATTTCCTTGAGATCGTGGAACTTTTGATTGGAAAGGGACTTGATAGGAGTTGTGTAGAAGACACGTTGGCCCTTTGCTAAGGAGTGGGCAATTTGATATTCTGCACAGACGGTTTTTCCCGAACCAGTCCGGCAGGTTACTAAAATATTTTCATTGTTATGAATTGCTTTAATGGCATGTTTTTGAAAGGGATCTAATTTAAATGAAAAGTTAAATGCTAATTCATTTTCACTAGGAAATCCTATACAATCAGATTTAGAATCGACAATTCTAAGATAATTAGAGGCGATCATTTTTCTATATGATATAATTTAGTATTTTTAAATTATCAATTTTTTATTGAATCTATCTTACATCAAAAAATTACATTACCTAATAACTTAGCCAATGTAATTTATATGTATTATGATGGATGGACTTCATTAAATAATAAGAATTGGAAATCTCTTATAGAATATAATTAATTTTTACGAGCCTTCCGTGCTTTCCGTGTCTTCTGCCGATTCCGTCTACCGCCTTGTGATCCATTCATCATAAGATCATTTTCCCAACCTCGTGCAGCATTCAGAGCATATTCCTCTAGTTGTCCAATGAGTTCTTTTGCATTCGCAAAATCTGCAGCAACACCACGTAAATGTTGAGGCATTGCTTGTTGATTGGGAGTAATTTCATATAATTCTTTGTTTGCATTTGCTAGAATCTCTAACGCGTCTTCATATATCGCATCCGGAGTTCTATTCATCTCTATTATAAACCTAACATAAGTACTTGATCACTTCCTCCTAAAATGACTCTGCCATTATAAATAGTTGGGTTATGAAATTTACATAATTTGAAACTTGAATAAGATGATGATGTTAAATTAATTTGTGTATGTTGTGTTGTTAAAGTATTATTATATACAAATAATTTAGATCCTTCTCCTGAACCTGTTTGTGCTAATGGGTCACCTATAGGTACTTGTGATGCAATCCATATAAGAGGGTTTATATCAGTTGAATTTGATGATGTAATAATAACTGGAGCACCTACATTGCCAGTTATATTATCAGTTGAAGTAGTTCTATATTCAAGTGTATTAGAAGAAGTTACTGTGATTGATATAATACCTCCACCTCCATTACCTCCAGTAGTTATATATGCTATATTGTTAAAATATGATGGAGCAATAAATGTTTCTTGGTTACTGCCATTCACATCTACATCTGTAGGTATGAAACGTTCTGATAATATATCATTAATGTTGCTATTATAAGATCCTAAATAAATACTATCTAAAAGAATCATTTTAAGATTTTTATAACATCCTAAAACGCGTTCATATGAAGAATCAGATGGCGGTATAATTGTTATTCCACCAGTAGATACATTTAAATTTTGCTGATTTAAATTTGTAACATTAAATTGTGTAAAAAAATCTAATACATTTAAATTACTTCCTACATGTTGTAATTTTAAAATTGCATTTCCAAAACAACCTGCTGCTGGATGAGAGAAAAATATTCCATTATCTGTTGATGTATAAATAAAATTATATGAATCTATTGGAAATTTTGTACTACCTTGAGAAATACCCCCTGATCCTCCAAGTGAAGAACAAAATATTCCTGAGTTACTTAAAGTTGTTGTATTAAATCCCATCATCCAACCAAACGAATACCCCGTATTACCAAACGATCCCCAACCTGCATATACATTATTTCTATCTCTTGATAATGTAAGACCAGTTTGTTGATTTTGATTTTGTGGATTAAAAAATATTACTCTTTGTTCAGAAGAATGATCTATTGTATCTCCATATCCAGAAATAAATGCTGAGCCATTATTAAATAATAAATTTGAAGCATTTGAATTAATTATTACATATGGGGTTCCATTTACAAAATCTGTTGATTTAAAATGTCTTTGATTATTGTTTATTGCTTCCAAAAACCCTGTACCATAATAATCACTCCAATATCTGCTTATACTTTTTTTAACACCACCAATTATCCTTGGAGAATTTGGCATATGTGCTCCATTTGATAATGATACTTTATTTAATGTAGAATAGAACCATGTTGGAAAAAGAGGATTTGTTGATTTTTCTGAAGTAGATGTAATAAAATATAGTACACCTGCTACACTATCTATTACAGGTGTTCCTGTTATACCAATATTAGGACGTATGTCTCTATATTGAGCATATGATTCGACATTTTCCTGAGAAGCAAGGTAATCTAAATCTGGTGTTACTGATATATTTGATGAAGTATATGATGAATCTCTTTGCCACTTGTAAGAATAATTAGAAGACCATAAGACTGTACCATTACTTGCATTAAGAGCATATATAAAATTTCTTTGAGTTGCTGCGATTACTACTCCGCCTCTATATACTTGTCCTGTATTTGATCTAATAGTAACATTATCTATATATAATGTTTGTGCATATACATCTCCAAGTACTGTTCTCGACCATTTTCTATTAATATTTGATACATTTGCAGAAGTGAAAATTTTTTCATTTGATTGAACATTTGCGTTATCTAAAGTATAGCGATTCATAAATACTCCATTTGAAATATTTGTAAGTCCAAATGTTGCCATCTATAGTAGAATTTTATTATAAACTATTAATACCGTAATATTATTAAATAGTTTGATTCATTATAGGATATTTAGGCTAAAGTTCTTGCTATAGGTAATGTAAATGATGTACTACCATATGTATTACTTGCAATAAGTACTACATTATAAGAAGTATTATTTTGTAGATTTAATAATGATATATTCAAGTTTGATTGGTAATTTAGAGGATTATAAATAAGTCTTATATTACTTGTTAAACTAGGAGCAGATGGAGTTAATTCTACAATTAATTGACTTGACTGATTTATATTTGTTGCTGCTATGATATTTGAATACGTAATAGATGTTGATGAAGAATGTGTAGTTATATTAGGTTGAATTGGCTTAAACTTAGGAGTTGTATTAAAATATGTATAACCTGGTAGAATAGGCGCATCAAGTGGTTCAATTGTTATAGATACTAGACCAGGGCGTCCAGTATTACCACCACCAGAGCCACCAGAACCACCAGCTCCATAATTAGACCCCATATAATTATAACCACCACCGCCAATACCAGGTGTAGAACTTCCTGAGCCATTTGTTGCACTTTGTAATATAATATAATCACCTAATGTTGAGCCACCTTGTATTCCAGCATTTGAAGTATTTGCAGGTATTCCAGGCCAACATACAGTAGGATATATAGGATTTGTTTTTTTATATGCGTCATCTCTATCAGTTATTATAGGTCTAAATGTTCCAGCTTCTAATTGATTTACATTTATATTTAGTGGATAATTACTTAGTGGAATAGATACAAATGAATTGCATTGAGGCCCGCCAACTTGTATATCAAGTTTTGCATATGTTTGAATACTATGATATGTTTCTATTGAAACACCTCCACTTCCACCACCACCACCATTAGCAATTGCAGAGCCATTGCCACCACCAGCAACTACAAGAACTGTCATACGTACAGAACTTGGCACATTTGAAGCAGTGCCCAATATATTTGACATATCTAATCTTAATTGTGTACTAGATCCACTACCACTATAATAGAAGTTACTTGTTATTCTAAAATTATAACGAGGTTGAATGGTATAACTATTTGCAGGATTCGATGAACTACCAAGACGACTTTCAGATATAAGAGAAGGTCCACCATAAAATGCTCTTGTTCTTATAATCCCACCATTTATAAAACGAGATTCACCAAGATCTCCATTATATATAAGGGTAGCAGTATAAATAGATCCAATAATATTATTTTGTGTGTCAAAATATGCAATAGACATAATATTTGTGGAACTTGTAATTTTTAGTTGATTTATATTTGTTAATATAGGATGCTGCGGTGTAATATTTGAAGTAAAACTAAAATGAAGCGAACCTTGAGGTATACCTGGTAAGATATTTGCCCATAAAGTTGCATAAGTATCAAAATAAAATCTTTCATACTCATTTAAATTAATATGATACTCTAAGTCATCTACTTTATAAGTACCAGATACAATTACATTGAATGGCATAAATATATAATTTTTATCTATATATTGTCCATATTGAATATTTGTACTACTATTGTATGCTGCTACTTTAAAATTTAGAAGACCATTATTTGCTCTAATATCATAAGCATCTAATGTTATAGGTCCAGTATAATTACACATTGTTGCAAGAGATGGATATGAGAATAAATAACCAATAGCATATTTCATATATGTATCTGGTCTATTATTAATTAAAGTTAGACGTAATTGATATCCTGCTCTTATATATGGAATTTGTGAATCATCAGCATTTGTTCTATATAAATAACCTAAATCTGCACTGAGACCTTCTTCTACCAATCTTATACCACATGAGATTGTCATTAGACGATTATCAAGGTAGGGAAAATAATTTGTATATGTATTATACCAACTTATAGAGTTCTTAGTCATTGATACAGTATTTTCTGCTCTCATAGCGGCACTATAACGAAGGAATACTGGTTTATATATATGTGGTTGATATTCCCATAAAAGTGTTATAGACCCTAAAAGATTGGAATTGACAGGAAGCGGGCTTGTTTTTGGGAAATTTTCATTTATATTAGAAGATGTAAATAATGTACATGATGGATGCCAATCCCACATACCATGATGACGTGTTGAACGTTGTGGTTTCCATGGAGTTTGAATAAGAGAAATACCTGCTTTGAACCATGGTAATAGTTCAGTTCCATGAAGATCAGACTTATCAATCATAGGTGGACCCTGTCCACCATTAATAAGCCATGTTTGAGTAACAATATTATTAGATGTATTTCCATTAATATTTGAGAAATTAGCATTTTGCCAAGTTACACTTCTTCGCCCAAATGAACGAACATAATTATTTAAACGGTATATTGCAAAACCTGCAATATTTGTTACGTGTGGATTTCTAGTCATAAAACTATTACGATAAGGGGAAGTGTTAATTGTACCTAAATCTGCTTCATCAGTACCCAAATATATAAATTCAGCATTTGGAAATGTGGTGATAATATTACTTAATAGTACAGTTATACCAATATATGCTAGTTCACTATAATAATCTACTATATGTTCATCTCTTCCAAATATATTTGGATATATATTTCTTAGATGTTTTGAGTGTCCTAATAATTCAAGTTCAGGTGTAATAGTAATACCACGCCCCTCTCCATAATCAAGATAGTTTGACCATAAAGCATTTGATGAAAACCAGTGTTTCTTTGCGTCAGTATCAATTAATCTTTCTAGACTATATGTTGTTAATACATTGCCATTTTCAATACCACTATATGTAAAACTTGTACTATTTGAACTTAATGGAAATCTATATCCGCCATCATCTGTCCCATGCACATGTAATTTATTCATTTTATAATAGCGCATTACATCAAATATATTCAACATATAATCATATCCTAATGGATCGCGAGCAGGATCAATAAGAATACCTGAATATATACATGTACTATAATCTGATATTAAACATGTTCCTATTTGAACATCGCTATTTGATTGAATTCTTAGTTGTTGAATTAATGATGCAGTACCATGGCTAATAGCAGCAACAGTGGCGCCACGTACTTCTATTTGAGGAAAATTTGATTGAATATTAATTCTATATTTAAAATATTTATTTTCTGTATCTTCTAAACTTGTATCTGCAGTATCTAATACAAGAGAAATCTCACAATTACAAGTTGCAGCATAGTTTAATTCAATTGTATTTATACCAGTACAATTTAAAATATCATTATGGAAAGCATTTACATGGTTAGATAAATTGCGCTTCCAAAAATCAGATACTGTTCCATTTGTAGTATATGTTATTTTTGTGGATGTATTGCATAATGTTATATAACTATTACATGATTGATATAGAGCAACGCGCGGTGAAATAGTTACATCAGCAGTTGTAAAAGTATCAGCTAAATTAGTTGGACCAAGTGGTATATAAGTTGGAGATAAACTATTCCAAGCATTAAAATTATAATTAGACCATTTATAGGGGTCAACTTCTAAAAAATTTAATATAACAGCTCCTATTTGTCCTGAGTTTCCTATATTCGCAGGAGGAGAATAGAATAATGATGGTAATATTCTTCGTATTGCTAATGGCTTACGAAATTTTTCATAGTCTTCTACACCAGGTATGCCACCTTTAATAATAGAGTGCGTACAATATTTATTTACAAATGCTGTACCTGCTCCAGAAGAAAACGTATTACCACGTAAACTATATATACTTTCTTGCGGATTCCATGGATTTGAAGGAGTATTTACAGCTCTTGCAACTGAACCTCCATTATACCCTGCTCCACCACCATTTTGTAATAAAATATCTTGAAAAAACGTTATTAAGCTTTGGTCTTCTGGTTGAAATCTAAGATTATATACATTATCTTGATAAGATTGAGCAGACATTCCTCGTTTATTTGGTAAATATCCAGATTCACCATCATATAATTGGCTATTTTTTATAAATTGGTATGGAGTTATTCCAATTATTCCTAATTTACCAGCTACTCCACCTGAAGGCGCTATAGCCATACATATATTTGAAAGATATATAGCATTATATCCTGGTCCATTTAATCCATATTGATAACCACCATAAGGTGGGGCACCACCCTGTTCCGCTATAAAACCCATTCCACCATTTCCAAGAAGACTATTATTATCTCCAATATTATTTCCAATACTTATATTAATAGTGTCATTTGCATTAACAGGAAATACAACTTTTACAAATCCACCAGCCCCACCTTGTGCTGCTTTTGACTTATGAAATGAACTCATATTAGTAGCACCATTTCCATACAAATATGCAATACAATATGTTGGTTTATTTGGTGCTCTAAGACTATGATATCCAGGTGTCCTATATATTTGCCAATTATTTTGAGGATATGTATATGGTGGTAAATTTTGTGTAATACGATTATTTACGATACCAAAACGTGAGTCAGATTCAGCTTCAGTGATACTATTATCGAGAGTCATTACAGTACGTACATATCCTTGTATAGTAAACTGCGATATCCATCCACGCCCTGTAGGACCTAGTTCGCTAAGAATGTGCGACATTCTAGTATAATTTGAATTATAAGGCATAAACCAATAACGAAGATAATTTGCATCACGTATTTCATTCGCATCTAATCCATATGCATTAGCATATTTTTCAATATCAAAAGGAAATGTATACCTTAATGGATTTGCATTACTATTAATAGTTCTATGTACTAATCCAATAATTTGTTCAGGGTGGTCTATTAAATATAAACAATGAAAAGATACATGCAATAATGAACCTAAAATACGAAAATACTGTTCTTGAATTTGATTTGTATTGACCCCATCCAAGACATTATAGGTTCTATCTATATTTGAATAATTATCAGCAACATCTTGAATATTCCATTCATTTAATGGATGCCATATTAAATTACCTGAGTTGATCATACCGATTGGCGATGTTGTTTCATTAACTCTTCCATAGTAAACTCCGCCTGGAATCTGACGTGAAATAAGAGAATAACCTAAATAAAATATTTCTCTACCTGCAAAAGGTGTTCTAATATCAGAGCATATATTTGGAATTACATTTTCCGCATTAACACTACCGAGCCAATTATTTCTTAAATATCGATCTCTTGTATAAAAAGAATTTGAATTTTTACAATAATATACTTTTGGATTATTAGACGCATCTAATTCAATAGGAAATGTTGAATAAGGAAGAGCTCTAAATCCCTCATTATACTCACGTGCTGCTTTTAGAGACTCAGCAAAGAAAGACTGTAACAAAAGAGCATCTAGTTGAAGACGTTTTATATTGTATTCAAGAGTATTTGTATTACAATAAGGAGGTACAGGAGGAGTATCACATGTTCCATCACCATCATATGCATCATATAAAAAAAATTTTACAACAGGAAGTGTACTACTAAACTGAGGTGCTCTATAAAATAGATTAATTTGTTTAGTTCCACCTAGCACATCTCTGAGAATTATATTATTTGATTGTTGATTCATTCTTACAAAGACCTTAAAATCATAATTACAATATCGCCATGATCCTGGTAAATTAGAACCATTTAATTCTACTGATAATGTACCGGACGGATTAGACCATTGGCCATATAGACGAACCATTTGATACATCAAAGTATCATTATTAAAATAATTATAAAAGAAGGGTGGTGTTTGCATCTAAATTTGTCTAGGAATTTGTCCAGACGTAGGCGCATAATTATTTGATACTAATACCGGTAATGGTAAAGTACAATGTGGTATTTCACGTCCTTGAGAATATATATCAACAGCAGCAAACATTGATGTAATATCAGCTATTTCAC
>Ga0209088_10001732_pt1 | contig 13846 bp, 19 predicted proteins | sample S_140625_EF_Meta_FD_187324 | JGI IMG/M metagenome (GOLD analysis project Ga0209088, IMG submission 187324) | Freshwater microbial communities from Lake Simoncouche, Canada to study carbon cycling - S_140625_EF_MetaG (SPAdes) (version 2) | ecosystem: Environmental > Aquatic > Freshwater > Lake ... | reverse complement strand
TTCCTTTTCCGTTTTCACCGACACAAGAGAGCACAAGCCATGACTAAGGCCACACAAGGGCAGAATCGGGCGTTGCAGGTCGTCTCAGGCCTCATCGAAGATGAACAGGGAATTGTTCCTCAACCTAGCCGTCTAATCGGCTCAGGAACGCCTAGAATCCACTCACGCTTGAACGATTTGCCGTCAAAAGGCTTTGAGATCATAGATTTTGCAACGTCTCTTGGCGTTGATCTAATGCCCTGGCAGAAATTTGTTTTTGAGCACGCCTTAAAAATCAAACCTGATGGGAGGTGGCACGCGCCTCTTGTGGTCTGCGTTGCAGCCAGGCAGAACGGAAAATCTACGATTATGGAGATGTCGATTCTGGCTCGCCTTTTCCTGTGGAAAGAATCTCTGCAATTAGGTTCGGCTCACGTACTGACTACATCGCTGGAGACTTTCCGGCACGTGGTCAGCATCATCGAGAACAATCCGTCCCTGGCTAAGCAAGTCAAGAAGATTCGATGGGCGCATGGATCCGAGGAGATTGAATTGATCTCTGGCGCTCGCTATGTCGTAAAGGCGGCCAACGCTGCGGCTCGTGGATTTGCTAAGCCAGAGACTGTGTACATGGACGAGACGCGTCAATTAAAAGACACCGAAGCCTGGTCAGCGATGAGATATACGATGATGGCCGCTAAAAATCCGCAGCTTTGGACGTTTTCGAATGCCGGAGATCAACATAGTTTAATCTTGAATCAGCTACGCGAGCGCGGTATGGCCTCAGCTGCTGGCGGAAACGACGACATCGCCTATTTCGAATGGTCAGCATTCTCGGACAAAATTGAAGATGAAAAGAATTGGGTTGCGAGCAATCCGGCACTGGGTCACACGATCCACGAAGATAATATCCGCGCCGTTCTCAATGATCCGCCAGATGTCGTCCAGACGGAGGTGTTGTGCCGTTGGGTCAATACAATCTCCGGAGCGATTCCTGTGAAAGAATGGGAAGAGTGTGGATCTGATGAGGTGCAGCTTGATGTGGATAAGCTGACGTGGTTCGGCCTGGATCTATCGCCAGATCGTAGAGATGGGGCATTGGTTGCGGCTCAAAAGAATGCCGACGACACTTTCAACATCAAGCTTCTGCATACCTGGCACAATCCAATCTCCCTTGACGATAAAGCTATCGCCAACGATGTCGCGCCTTATGCCAGAAAATATCCGCTGGAATATGTTGCTTTTAGCAAGCGCACAAGCTCTGCCGTAGCTGCGCGATTACAACCGGCCGGCATTCCCATCATCAGTATCGATGGTGCATTGTATGGACAAAGTTGCGATGAATTGCTGGGTGCGATTACCTCAAAGAGATTGATCCACGGGAAACAGGCAGAATTATCCAAGCAGATATTATCGGCCGTGAGATTACCAATGGGCGATGGCGGCTGGATCATCGGTCGGCGTGCCTCAAGCGTTGCGGTCTGCGCAGCTGTGGCTTCGGCTCTTGCCACACATTTCGCGACACGCCCAGAGATGGAGATAGACATTCTGGTCGGCTAGATGTATAGCAGACCTTTAGACTTCACTCATGGGTCTATTCTCTCGCAACGTCACAACATCGGCTCCGTCACCGACGTATGACGTCCAGGCATCGCTTGCGCCTACGAATACAACGGATTCAATCTATAATTTCTACGGAATCACTGGCATCACTGCATCACGTGCAGAATTTATGTCAGTGCCAACGTGTGCTCGCGCCCGTAACATCATTACCTCAAGCGTCGCATCAATTCCATTAAAGGTTCGCGTAAAGGCTGACGGAACAGAAGTTGAAACTCCTCCAAAGTGCATCAATCAACCGGATCCACGTGTTCCAGGATCTAGTACGTATGCCTGGCTTTGCGAAGATTTGCTTCTGTTCGGTTATGGGTATCTCAGGATTACTGAGATTTATGCCGATACGTATCGCATTCGTGCAGCTGAAAGAATCTCGCCAACTCGCGTCGGAATTATTACAAACGCACGTGGAACAGAGATTGAGTATTACACAGTGGACAACATTCCAGTTCCAGATTCTGGCGTCGGTGCTCTTGCAGTGTTTTACGGAAACGATGAAGGAATTTTGAATCGCGCTGGTCGCACAATCAAAGCCGGTGCAGAATTGGAACGTGCGGCTGTTATGTATGCACGTGAGCCAGTTCCAACGATGGTTTTGAAATCTAATGGCACTGCACTTCCAGCAGATCGCATCGCGAAACTTCTTGAATCTTGGGGCAGTGCTCGTCGCAATCGTTCAACTGCATTCTTGAACGCTGACGTCGAATTGCAAGCTCTAGGATTTGACCCAGAGAAATTGCAACTCAATCAAGCTAGATCATACGTTGCAACTGAATTAGCGCGTGCGTGTGGCATTCCGGCTTATTACGTCGATGCAGAAACTGGCTCCAGCATGACTTACTCCAACGCTGCTCTTTCGCGTCAATCTCTTGTCGATTTCTCATTGAGAAACGTAATGACCAGCATTGAAGAGCGTCTTTCAATGACTGGAATGCCAAATGATTTCGTTCCAGCATCGCAGGAAGTTAAATTCGACCTTGATGATTATTTGCGTGGATCTGCTAAAGAACGCGCAGAAGTTTACAAAATGCTTTATGACATAGGTGCAATCACAACAGACGAAATCCGAAGAGAAGAGGACATGATCTCATGAAAGAAACAAAGCCAACTCCGATAAATCTGGACTTTTCAATCAAAGTCACGGCAACAGATTTTCCAAAGCGAGAAATCTCTGGACGTATCGTCACCTGGAATGAAACTGGATCTACATCAGCCGGAGCGACATCATTTAAGCCAGGTTCAATTACTTTCGGCAACACAACAAAATTGCTCTTGGAACATCGCCGTGAAGCGCCAATCGGATTCTTGAAATCCTACAAAGTCACCGACGAAGGCATTGATGCAACATTCGCTATTGGAAACACAACTGCCGGAAACGATTCTTTAGTAGAGGCATCGTCTGGATTGCGTGACGGATTCTCAGTCGGAGTTCTTGCTGAAAGATACAAGAATGTCGATGGCGTTCTAGTTATCAGCGCGAGTGCTCTTAAGGAAGTCTCACTCGTAACAGACCCAGCAATTGCGAGCGCAAAAGTCGCCGTCGCAGCTAGTGAACAAGAAGATTCTGAATCAGAGCCACAAGCCGAAGAGTCAGAAACAAACACACCAACACCAACACAAGGAGAAAACGAAATGGAATCAACTCCAGCCGTTCCCGAAGCAACAGCCGAAGCGGTTGAGGCTTCCAAAGTCGTAACTGCAACAGAGACAACTCGTCCGTTGTATTTCACAAAGCCACGTTCACCAATTGCAACTCCAGGGGCATACCTAGAGCACACAATCAAGGCGAAAATGGGAAATGAAGATTCACGTCAGTACGTAATGGCAGCAGATGACAGCTTTTCCACTAATCCAGCATTTTCACCAGTTTCATATATTCGCGACGTTGCAACAAACACAACAATGGTTCGTCCAACTGTGGACGCTTGCGGTGGTACTCGTCCACTTAACTCATACGGAATGACAGTCTCGATTCCTAAGATCACTGCCAACTCAACAGTTGCAACAGTGGCAGAAGGTGGAGATCCAACTGGAACAACTCAAATCACTTCTGCTTACATCAATGCGACAGTAATCAAGAAGGCAGGATTCCAACGCTACTCAGTAGAATTGCTAGATCGCTCAGATCCATCATTCTATGAAATCATGCTTCAGAATCTTCGTGATGGGTACGCTCAAGCCGTTGATGAGTACGTAATTGCCCAAATTACCGCCGGCGGAACTCAAGCGGCTACAACTGCTGCTTCATCAGCAGGAATTATTTCATTCGTTTCAACAGAATCAGCAGCTGCATACAGTGCAACAAAACGCACTGCAACTGCATACGTTGCTGGTACTTCACAGTGGTCACTCTTGATGGGTGCAACTGATTCAACTGGCCGTCCAATTTACAATGCTCAGCCATTGACACAAAATGCGGGTGGTACTGCTAATCCAACATCAATTCGTGGAAACGTCTTGGGCTTGGATCTTTATGTAGATGCAAACATGGTTTCAACAACTATCGACGAATCAGCGTTCATCATTGAGCCTCGTTCAATCGAAATTTTTGAATCTCCTGCACTTACACTTTCCGCCAACGTTCCAACAACTGGCGAAATTGAATTGATGCTATACGGATACGTTGCAGCTGGAGTCACATGGGCTGGTGGCCTCCGTCGCTTCAACCTAACCTGATCCAACTGATCATGGGCTAGGTGCGCTCCCGTATCTAGCCCAGCCGAATACGAAGGGACGATGAAATGCCATCTATCATTACTGCATCGCAACTGCGAACAGTCTTGGGCGTTTCGTCGTCCCTGTATTCAGATGCTTACCTTGACGGAATCATTGATTCTGCCGAACAAGTAATTTTGCCGATGCTGACTGCCAATCAAGCTGCAATCGCCGGTGTTTATCTTCAAAACAATGTCGCCTATTACGTCACGCAACGTCCTAACACTTTTGTTGAAGGTCAAACAGTCGTGGTCACTGGTTGCGTTCCATCAACATTCAACGGAACAGTCACAGTCACATCAAATTACTGGGAGACGTTTCCATTCATTCCAGTGTTTAATCTTTACTCTGGCGCAATTTATGTCTTTACAGCTGCTAAGACAAACGCGAACATTTCTTTCCGCGAAGTCATACCAGCTGGCGTTGCCTATTTATCCGGAGCCAATGCCGCCACACTTTACGCATCAACACCGGCAGTTGAACAAGCTGTGACAATTGTGAGTGTGGAGATTTTCCAATCAGTGGTCGCTCCAGGCGGTCAGATTGAAGGCGTGGATTTTACGCCATCGCCTTACAGAATGGGACGATCCTTAATGAACAGAGTGGTCGGATTACTTTCGCCATACCTTGACACTTCCACGATGGCTATCTGATGCCTACACCAACAACAATTGCGACCAACGTTCGCGGCACTCTTGCGACAGCTCTAGGCGGTGTCGTGGCTTCCGTGTATTCATCGCCTCCGGAGGCGGTAATTCCTCCAGCTTGTGTAATTGTCCCGGATTCTCCCTATTTGGAAACGACAACAATCGGCAAATCTGCGGTGCGCGTGAAAATCAATTTTGTGGTGACTGCGGCCGTTGCATATAACAACACGGCCGGAGCACTGGACAATCTTGAGCAGCTTATTATCAGCATCATCGCAGCGATGCCAGCAGGATATGAAGTCGGAGACGTTCAACGTCCGACAATCCAGCAGGTCGGCGCGACCAACCTACTAGTGGCGGATCTCGCGGTCAGCACTTACTACACACAACAGACAATCTAAGGAGATAGACAAATGCCAACAACTATCGTCACGGGTCGCGACATAACCTTCACACTAAATTCAGTGAATTATGACGCGCAAACAACTGCGGTCACTCTGGTCAATGCGCCAGTGATCACTACTTATCAGACACTCGATGGCAAGGCTTACAAGCACATCGATGATCAGTGGACTCTCAACATTTCACTTCTTGCAGATTGGGGCGCAACCTCATCACTCTTTGAAGCAATGTGGACTGCGTTTTCATCTGCTCCAAATACTGCACTTGCATTCACACTTGTATCAGCAACCGGCGCATCATTTGCCGGCAACGTCTTTCCAGTGGCTCCAACAGCTGGTGGCGCTGCTCCAGATGCACAGACTGACACTTGGGCAATGCTCTGCTCTACAACACCAGTTTTAACAATTACCTGATCCAACTCATAGAAACGGGAGCACGAAATGCGACTACCAATCACAATCGAATACACAACTGGCGAGTTTGGCACTTACACTGCACAACCTCCAGAGTGGGCTAAATGGGAACAAAAGACAGGCAGCACGATTTCGCAGGCGCAGGAGAAGATCGGAATCTCTGATCTTCTCTTCCTTGCGTGGAATGCGATGAAACGTGAAGCCGGTGGCAAGCCAATAAAAGGATATGAAATTTGGTGTGAAACAGTGGCCGACGTGACAGTCGGTGACGTTCTCCCAAAAGTTACGCCGCCGGAAGCGTAAATCGGATACTCGTCGAGCTTGCAATAGCGACGGGAATTCCGATGAGCGAATGGACAACGGCGGAGCAAATCTATACGGCTTTTGAGATACTGGAGAAACAGAATGAGCGACAAGGTTGAGATTGCTTATAACAAGCAAGATCTCCGCGCCATTACTTCGGCGTTCAAAGCAATGGATGCAGAGGCAACTGATGCAGCTAAACGCGAATCGTCTGCCCTTGCAGAATTTGCTCAAGGCAAAATCCAGCAAAAGGCAGTCACTAGGGGCAAAGCGGCGGACAGAATTGCCAGCGGTTCACGCGTATCTAAATCATCCAAGATTGGCGAATTGTCTTTTGGTTTTGTAAGTCAAAAATTCTCCGGTGGTGCAACAACAAAGGATCTCTGGGGCGGTACGGAGTTCGGATCAAATAAATTCAAGCAGTTTCCTATCTGGTCAGGGTCAACCGGACGTGGTTCGACTGGTTGGTTTATTTATCCGACACTTCGTCAAATACAGCCAGAGATCATTGCTAAGTGGGAAAATGCTTTTGATCGAATCCTGAAGGAGTGGTAAATGGCCGGACAATCGCGCACACTCAAGCTCTCGATTCTTGCTGATGTAGATCAGCTCAAAAAGTCACTTCAACAAGCTAACGGAGACGTCGATGATTCATCGTCCAAAATGGGCGACTTTGCCAAAAAAGCAGGATTGGCTTTTGCCGCTGCTGGGGCTGCTGCTGGCGCTTACGCAATCAAGATTGGAATCGATGGTGTTAAGGCAGCGATTGAAGATGAAGCAGCTCAGGTCAAATTAGCCAACGCTCTTAAATCTGCAACAGGTGCAACCGAGGCACAAATTGCGGCCACAGAACAACAAATTCTGAAAATGTCCTTGGCGACGGGTGTTTCGGATGAAAAACTTCGTCCAGCTTTACAGCGCATCGCACTTTCCACTGGAGATCTAAGCAAAGCTCAAGATCTTCTTTCCGTTGCTCTTGATGTTTCAACATCTACCGGGAAACCGCTGGAAGCGGTAGCAAATGCCATTGGAAAAGCCTATGACGGCAATACTGCCGCGCTTGGCAAATTGGGCATTGGACTTTCATCAGCCGAATTGAAAACAATGTCATTCACTGACGTTCAGTCAAAATTGACAGATCTTTTTGGTGGCGCAGCTGCGGCCAATGCCGAAACATACGCTGGACGCCTAGATCGATTGAAAGTCACATTTGAAGAAGCCAAAGAAACTATTGGCTATAAATTGCTCCCAATCATTCAGCAATTGGTTGATTTTATTGTCAGCAAAGTCGTGCCGGCGCTTGGCAAATTTGCCGATTTCTTCAAGCCAATCACTGATGCAATTGATAACAACAAAGAAGCATTTACAGAGTTTATTGCGTTCATTCAAAAATATGTCGTTCCAGTTATAACAACAGTTTTGGGCGGTGCATTTAAGGTTGTAGGAGAAATTGCTGGCGGAGTGATTAATGTTGTCGGCGCTGTCATAGGCGGTCTAAATTCTTTGATTTCTGGTGCTACATCCGGCATTAACGCACTCATTGGTCTTTACAACAATACAGTCGGAAGAATTCCTGGAGTACCTGACATTCCTAAGATTTCAGCACCAAGCGTTAGTGTTCCTACAGTTTCAATTCCTAAGATAACAACGACTTCAACAAATGTGCCAACAATCAATGTTCCATCAGTTTCGGGTGGATCAACGGCTGTTTCATCGACGGGCAATGGTGTTGCCTCAGCTGCTTCTGGTGCCGCTGGAGTAAGTGCAACATCATTCCCATTCGGCACGTCTGGAGTTGATACCACGACTCTTGCAGGAATTTTGAAAGCTTCAGGGCCAACAGTCAATGTCACAGTAAATGGAGCAATTGACGCCGAAGGCACGGCTAGAACTATTGTCAATACTCTCAATGATTCTTACTATCGCGGCACAGGTGGCGGCGGTAATCTGGTAGCCCTCTAATGACGCAGTGGACACCGGAATGGAAAGTATTGATCGGAGGCGTCGAATTCACTGACGTCGTTTTGGCCAACCTTGCAATTTCATCGGGTCGCACAAATATCTATACTCAAGCCCAAGCCGGATATTGCACGCTCAATCTCATCAATCTGAACGTGGGAGCCATTACTGCCGAAATCAATGATTCCGTCTCAATTCAGGTCAAAGATACATCTGGGACATTTGTGCCTATTTTTGGCGGATCCATTGTTGACGTCTCTGTGACTGTTTCGCAGGTTGGCTCGGTAGCAATTACTCAGGAGATCACCATCACGGCTCTAGGGGCGCTTGCAAGGCTTCAAAAGGCATTGACAAATGGAGTCTTAACAAAGGATTTTGACGGCGACCAGATTTACACAATCCTCGAAGATTTATTAGTCAATAACTGGTCAGAGGTTCCAGCAGCTCTTACGTGGGCAAATTACACTCCAGCAACTACAACATGGGCTACTGCTGAAAATACAGGCTTAGGAGAGATAGATCGTCCAGGCAATTATGAGCTGGCCAATCGCGGATCTAGTCAGACAATCACCTGGAATCTGGTGGCCGACCTTGCGACTTCCGGACTTGGTTATTTATACGAGGACGCGTCTGGACTTATTTCCTATGCAGATTCGACACATCGATCAACCTATCTGGCCACTAACGGATACACCGATCTCGATGCTAATCAAGCTTTAGGCCGTGGCATAAGGATCCAGACAAAGGCCGGAGATATTCGCAACGATGTCTCCATTGTCTGGAAGTCTGGAACGCAGACGGCTACCAATGCAGCTTCTATTGCGCTTTACGGAAAACTGGCTCAACAGATTACGACATCACTTGAGCATTCTGCCGACGCCCTATCTCAAGCTCAGTTTTATCTAACGCTTAGGGCTCAGCCTCAAGCATTCTTGGAATCAATCACTTTTGCACTGACAAATCCAGAAGTCGATGATGCAGATCGTGACGCTCTGATTAACGTGTTTATGGGTCAGCCAATCTCACTGTCTAATCTGCCGGTCAATATGCAGTCCGGTAACTTCTTGGGCTTCGTAGAGGGCTGGCGATTTCAGGCTTCTTTTAATGAACTATCAATCACTCTTCTAGTTTCGCCACTGCCATTCTCACTCCAGGCGATGGAATGGCAAGATGTAAGTGTCGCCGAAACTTTCAACACGCTCAGCCCTACACTTGACTATGCAGACGCATTAGTCGTCAATTAAGGAGAAACGATGGCAAATCCAACAACTAACTTCGGCTGGGTGATGCCGACGAGTGCTTCGCTCGTCACGAATCTTCCGGCTGATTTCAACACATTCGGCCAAGCCGTAGACACGTCGATGTCAGAGCTGCTCGGTGGCACAACTGGTCAAGTGCTATCAAAGACATCAAATACAAATATGGACTTTACGTGGGTCACTCCAACGGATCAGACGCCACTAACAACTAAGGGCGATCTATTTACTTTTAGCACAGTCGATGCTCGATTGGCCGTGGGAACGAATAAATATGTCTTAGGAGCTGACTCAACTCAAAGCACAGGACTTGCATGGCAAACATCTCCACAATCAATTATGACAACGACAGGCGACACGCTTTATGCATCTGCTGCTAACACACCAGCTCGTTTAGGCATTGGATCTACAAGTCAAGTGCTTACTGTTGCAGGTGGTGTTCCTACTTGGGCTACGCCTGCTATAAATTGGGTGGCAGTAAACTCTGGCGGTACAGCTTTAAGCGGTAGCACCACAACTATTTCAGGAATTACTGGCGCTAATCAACTAATGGTCTTGATGTATGGCGGGTCAAGTACAAACACTTATGTAGAGTTTTATGCTCGCATAAATAATGACACAGGTGGAAATTATTTATACGCTGGCGTCAATCAATCTGGAAGTACAACAGGCAATTTCTCATCAAATGCCGCAACCAAAATTATTATGGCAGGTGGCTCATCAAGTGCAACGGCAGCAGGTTATGGCTCTGTTGTAATTACTGGCGGTAATGCTTCAGGCGTAAAAAGTTTTAGTTCAACAGGGTCCGCCGATGCAGGTGGTGGTTCTGGTGTAGCTTCTTTTATTTCTGGCGGTTACTGGAACAACAGTGCGACAATTACTGAAATCAATTTCTTTCCCTCTGCTGGTACTTGGGACGCTGGCACAGTCTATGTATTCAAGAGCGCATAAGGAGCAATAATGAAAATAACCGAACGCATTTATGATGCAACTAGTGGCAAAACAACAGATGTCGAGCGCGAATTAAAACCAGCCGAAATTGCAGCCTATCAAGCAGCAGAGCAAGAAGCTGCAATAAGAAAAGCGGCAGCAGAGCAAGAAGCACAAATCAAAGCAACGGCCGAGGCAAAACTCGCTGCACTTGGTATAACTGTTGATGATTTGAAGGCACTTGGACTCTGATGTATCCGGACGGCACTGCTGCACGGATTATCGAAGTCGCACTAGCTGAAATCGGCACAGTTGAGACTGGCGAAAATCTGACCAAATACGGCAAATTTACAAAGGCCGACGGATTGCCGTGGTGTGGTTCATTCTGCAACTGGGTCTTTGACCAGGCAAAAGTCAAGATTCCGTCAATGGTTTCAACGGCTGCCGGAGCTCATAAGATGAAAGAGCTAGGGCGATGGATTGATGATAAGCCGCAGCTTGGCGATTTATGCTTTATGGACTTTCCACACGATGGCATTGATCGCATCAGCCACATAGGAATTGTGGTCAAGGTAGGAGCGACTAGTGTGCTCTGCATCGAGGGCAACACCTCCGGCGATGGAGATCAGCGTAATGGCGGCATGGTGATGCTCAAGCAACGCTATATTGGCAAGGAGATTGTTGGTTTCGCTCGCGCTCGTTTAGCTGCTTATGATGAAGAATATCCAGTGGTCGAGCCAATTCAAAAAGTTAAGCCAAAGGAGAAAAAGAAATGAAAGATATAAAAGCCTTAGGTGCATCATGGGCGAGAAGTTCAGTAGCCGGAATGTTAGCCGTTTATCTTACGGGCAACACTAATCCAAAAGATTTAGCGATGGGGCTTGTCGCTGGCGTGATTCCAGCATTAAGTCGCTGGGCTAATCCTAAAGACGTCGCTTTCGGTAGCAAGAAGTGAGTGTAGGCGAATGGACGGCGGTAGGTGGGCTTGTTCTTGCGGTGCTCACTGCCATCTATTCGTCAATGCGATTCATGGTGAAGTCAATCATGCGGGAATTTCAACCGAATGGTGGGAACAGTCTCAAGGATCAAGTCTCACGAATTGAGGCACGTTTAGATCAATTACTGCTGGAGATTGCTCTTAAGAAATAGACACGCCGAGGCGAATCTTGCCAATGTCGGTTGTTGATGTCATTCTTTATTTGGGAGCAACGACAAGGCTCCCACGGGAGCAAAAATGACAACAAGTGAAATTGGCTTATTCTTTCTCATGGCGCTCGCCTGTATTCTCTGGGCGATTGTGAGTTATTCAATGGGCTACAAAGAAGGTCACAAAGAAGGCTATCAACGAGGTCGAGCAGTAACTCGCCACATCTCACAAAAGGCGGCCATCAAATGAGTTTCCTAGAAAACTACGAAGATGTAGCTGCACGCATTCAACGATTCTGGGCTACTTATCCAGACGGCAAAATCCACACATCAATCATGGACGTAAATCTTGAGAAGGGTTACGTCCTAGTCGAATGCCGTATTTATCGAAACTATGAAGATCAAGAGCCGGCTGGCATTGATTACGCATTCGGCAACGTGAACACCTACAACGTCCAGATGAAAAAATGGTTTATTGAGGATACATGTACTTCTGCGATAGGCCGTTGCGCGGGTCTAGTTTTAGGTACGGACAAGAGGCCAACAGTTCAGAATATGCAACAGGTAGAGCGAATCGATTCAAAGATTGTTCAAGATTCTGCCGTTGCCTATGATTATTGGAGCACTAAATTTGTAGAGGTGCCATCGTTTAAGACACGCGAAGAGGCAGAAGAGGCCGGCATTCCTACGCTTGGAAAGGCCATTGACACTATTAAAGAGACACTAGGCGGCGTTCAAGTAGCAGCTGCTCCGATGTGCGCTCATGGTCACATGATTTGGAAAGAAGGCGTTTCAGCCAAGAATAACAAGGGCTGGGGCGGTTACATGTGTGTCGAGAAGATTAAGATAAAGCAGTGTCCGCCGGCGTGGTACATGCTCGGGTCTGATGGACAGTGGAGGCCACAAGTATGAGCCGCGTTACTGAAATGATTGACGTTGATTTAATGATTGGTCGAACACTCATTGATGGCAAGATTGTTGCCGAATACAAAGTCGAAAACTGCGATAACTGCAAGCATATTGAAATGCTGGATAGTGCAGGTTATTTGCGTGCAGTCGGAGGAGAGCCGGTTTTATGGCTTTGCATCAAATGCAGAAAATGACAGTAACGGAGGCCGATGAGTGGGCTATTCATCGACGTGCCAGTGATGTCATATTTGCACAATCTGGCTCACTTGGTCATGGCATTCAATACAACTCTAAGCTAAACAATCATGAGCGATGTGTGGAGTATGCTGAATCACTAGCTGCTGAGATGGTGGTGGCTAGATATTTTGGACTTGATTACGACATCAGTGAAAACAAGGGCAAGAGACGGGCAGATGTCGGTCAAGGTTTAGAAGTGCGCTGGACTACTTACACCGGAGGCAATTTGATTGTCTATCCGTACGATCGTGATGATGATGTGGCCATTCTGGTCGTTGGCAAGTCGCCAGTTTATTACATCGTCGGCTGGCTTCCGGTGGCATTCGCCAAGCGCAAGAGGTTTAAGAATCCACGTCAAGATTCTTGGTGGGTAGATCAAGGCAACCTTAATCCAATCGACACGTTGGTCAGGAGCGGATATGCCACTGCTGCGATTTGATTGCTCAATCTGCAAGAAACTTTACGGCGATGGGCGTCAGCAACATCTCATCACAAAAGGACGCGAATTGACTGAGCACGAATGGTTCGCTCAATGCGCTGGGTGTGGGGCATTCTCGGTCAAACTGGTTGATGATGGCTTGGTGGCTGGCCTTGAATAGTTATCCACACGACTATCCACAAGATCATGTGGACAATGCAACACACCGAGGTCAATCCTTGACAAATTGTCAGTGTTCATCGCTATACTTGAAAGATAAAATCTTGAAAATAAAGATTAATAAAAAGATAATAAAAATAAAGAATAAAAAAAACTTATTGGCTATTCCTATGTCAATCATGATCTTGACAATATCCACAACAACAGAGGCAAAAGCAGTGTCACAGACTGATTTGCTCAAACTCTATGCACATTCAAGAATAATAAACTACGAGCAGTTCAGCTGCTTCAATGCCTTGATACAGAAGGAAAGCAATTGGAGAGTCGATGCACGCAACGGATCTCATTACGGCTTAGGCCAGATGAAGAACGCTAAGTACGGGCGACTCGATGGCTTCTCAATGGTGGACTGGAGTACGAGATACATTACAAAACGTTATGGTTCTATGTGCAACGCATGGCGCTTCTTCAAGGCTAATGGTTTCCATTGATGCCAGCTAAGTCAGCAAGAGCCAATGGAGGCACAAGAGCCTGGTCTAAAATACGTGAACGGATATTGATTAGGGACGCAAGGTTGTGCCAATACTGTGGCAACGATGCAACTACTGTGGATCATGTGATTCCAATCAGCAAAGGTGGCACTGATGAGCCTGATAACCTTTTAGCAGCGTGTACGCGATGCAATTACTCAAAAGGCAACAGAACAGGCGTGTTTTTTGGACAAGCAAGGACACC
>Ga0209088_10001731_pt1 | contig 13846 bp, 12 predicted proteins | sample S_140625_EF_Meta_FD_187324 | JGI IMG/M metagenome (GOLD analysis project Ga0209088, IMG submission 187324) | Freshwater microbial communities from Lake Simoncouche, Canada to study carbon cycling - S_140625_EF_MetaG (SPAdes) (version 2) | ecosystem: Environmental > Aquatic > Freshwater > Lake ... | reverse complement strand
CCAAAGATGCAGCTACGCGCGATGCGCTAGTTGCTGAAGGCGGCTTTGGTAAGTACTACACCGATCACATGGTGATGTGCGAATGGAGTGAAGCAGATGGTTGGGGCGAGCCGCATTTAATGCCTTATGGCCCTATCTCTTTGGATCCTGCCACTGCGGTATTCCATTATGGCCAAGAGATCTTTGAGGGTATGAAGGCGTATCGCCAACCAGATGGATCAATTGCACTATTTCGTCCAACTGCAAATGCGAAGCGTTTTGCAAACTCTGCAAAGCGTTTAGCTTTGCCTGAAATGCCAGTTGAATTATTTATGGAAACCGTTGAGGCGCTTGTTCAACAAGATGCCGGTTGGGTTCCAAGCAAGGTCGGGGAGTCGCTATACATCCGTCCATTTATGATCGCAACCGAGGTCGGTTTAGGCGTGCGCCCAACAAACAAGGCCACATACCTTCTTATTGCAACACCAGCTGGTGCTTACTTTGATCCATCAAAGGCTGTTTCTGTGTGGATTTCAACTGAGTACGTCCGTGCCGCTCAAGGTGGAACTGGTGAAGCAAAGTGCGGTGGTAATTACGCAGCGTCTCTGGTTGCACAAAAGGCTGCAGCAAAAGAAGGCTGCGATCAAGTTGTGTGGATCGATGCAAAAGAGCGCAAGTGGATTGAGGAGATGGGCGGCATGAACCTTTACTTTGTAAAGGGTAAAGGTGCCGATGCCACTGTTATCACTCCAAAGTTAACTGGAACTTTGTTGCCAGGAATTACGCGGGATTCGATCTTGTCAGTTGCAGCCGATCTTGGCTACAAGGTTGATGAGGTAATGCTTTCAATCGATGATTGGCGTGATGGAGTTACCTCAGGTGAGATCACTGAAATCTTTGCCTGCGGAACCGCAGCTGTTGTTTCTCCAGTTGGCCAGGCCAAGAGCGCCATGGGAACTTGGGTAACTGGTGATGGTCAGCCAGGAACAATCACCATGCAGATTCGTAATCACTTACTGGGAATCCAGCACGGCACGATTGCAGATAAGCACAACTGGATGAGTGCGGTTAAGTAATGCCAGTAAATGATTCATTCCATATCTATGACACAACTTTGCGTGATGGTGCACAGCAAGAGGGATTAAATCTTTCTGTTCATGACAAGCTCAATATCGCTCGTCACTTAGATGATTTAGGTGTTGGATTTATTGAAGGTGGTTGGCCTGGTGCAAATCCAAAGGACACCGAATTTTTCGCCCTTGCCAAAAAAGAGTTAAAGCTTAAGAACGCTACCTTTGTGGCTTTCGGTGCAACTCGTCGCCCTAATGCAAAGGCTGCTGATGATGTATTGCTTGGCGCTCTTCGCGATAGCGGTGCCCCTGCTGTAACACTTGTTGCAAAGGCTTTTGATCGCCACGTGGATCTTGCATTAAAGACAACTTTGGATGAGAACCTTGCAATGATTCGCGACTCTGTCACCCATTTACGCGAAGAAGGGCAGCGTGTATTTCTTGATGCTGAGCACTTCTTTGATGGCTATCGTAGTAATCGTGCATATGCACTTGAGGTAGTTCGCGTTGCAGCTGAGGCTGGCGCAGATGTAATTGCGCTATGCGACACAAATGGCGGAATGTTGCCGGATGAATTGTCCCAAGTTGTGCATGATGTTCTAACGGCAAGTTCTGCTCGCCTTGGAATCCATTGCCACAATGACACAGGTTGTGCAGTTGCAAACTCTATGGCCGCTGTTGCAGCTGGTGCCACACATGTTCAGGGAACTTTAAATGGTTATGGTGAGCGCACCGGTAACGCTGATTTGGTGACAATCATCGCCAATCTAGAGCTTAAGAAGAAGCAGTTAGTTCTTCCACCTAACTCACTTCGTGAAGCCTTCAGAATTTCACATGCGGTCGCAGAGGTTACAAATGTTGCCCCAAGCTCGCGCCAACCTTATGTTGGTGTATCAGCCTTTGCCCACAAGGCAGGGTTGCATGCAAGTGCAATCAAGGTTGATCCATCGTTGTATCAGCATGAGGATCCATCAGCTGTTGGAAACGATATGCGCATGCTTGTTTCAGATATGGCTGGGCGTGCATCAATCGAATTGAAGTCACAAGAGCTCGGTGTAGATCTTGGTGGAGATAAAGAGTTAATCGGTCGCATTGTTGATCGTGTAAAAGAGATGGAATCACGCGGCTTTACCTTTGAAGCTGCAGATGCATCATTTGAATTACTAGTTCATGAAGAGATGTCTGGAAAGCGGCCATCATTCTTTACTATTAATCACTGGGTTACATCTGTAGAGCGTGCAGCAGATCAAAGCATTACGACAAAGGCTGAAGTCACAGTCACCGCCATGGGCCAAGAGATCACTTGCAAAGGTGAAGGAAATGGACCTGTTAACGCATTTGATAACGCACTTCGCACTGGTTTGTTGAAGTTGTATCCAGAGCTTTCTTCCCTCGAACTCACCGATTACAAGGTTCGTATCCTTGAAGGTCGTCTTGGAACTGGTGCGGTAACACGTGTTCTTGTTGAAACTAGCGATGGCAAGGGTGAATGGAACACCGTTGGTGTTCATGAAAATGTTATCGCCGCATCTGCAATGGCGCTGGAAGATGCAGTTACCTTTGGCTTACTGCGCCAAGGACGTAAGCCCGAGTAAACTCTTTACGTGAGCGAAAACTATGAAAAGCTAATTACAGCTTTTACTCGCCACTTAGAGGTTGAACGCTCCTTGTCAGTTCACACAATTCGCGCATATATCGGTGATCTTGAAAGTCTTGTAACTCATCTGGAAAGTATTGGCGTTGAAGATATTTCAGCCTTAGAACTTATCCACCTCCGATCTTGGCTTGCTAATCAGCAGGTCAAAGGGGGAGCGAGAACAACACTTTCTCGCAGGGCGGTTTCAGTTCGACTTTTCACAAAGTGGGCGGTCAAAAATAAGTATTTAGCGAAGGATGTCGCAGCAACTTTGGCAACACCAAAGGGTCACCGAACCTTGCCTGAAGTTTTAGAAATTGCCGATGCAAAGGTTGCAATGGACTCACTTGCAACGAGAGCCGCCGAAGAGGAGACACCTATTTCACTACGGGATGTTGCCATGGTCGAGATGTTGTACGCATCGGGTGCCCGTGTAGCAGAACTGTGTGGATTGGATTTAAGCGATATTGATTACGATCGCCAAACGATTCGTGTATTAGGTAAGGGAAATAAAGAGCGCACGATTCCGCTGGGAAATCCTGCAATGCGAGCCCTTGATGTCTACTTAAAAGATGGACGTGATTCTTTAAAAAATGCACAATCGGCAAATGCAGTTTTCTTAGGTGCTCGCGGAAAGCGAATTGATCAACGGACAGTTCGCACAGTTGTGTATAACGCACTTCAGGCGATTGAAGGGATTGAGCGAATGGGTCCCCACGCATTGCGACATTCAGCTGCCACCCATTTATTGGAAGGCGGTGCAGATTTGCGAACAGTGCAGGAAATCTTGGGCCATGCATCATTGGCAACAACGCAGATCTACACACACGTTTCTACTGAGCGTTTGCAAAAAGCGTTCAAGCAGGCTCACCCACGCGCATGAGATCTGCACTTGTTGTTATTCCTACCTTCAACGAAGCACAGAGCATCGGCGAAGTACTTACTGCGCTAAAACCTTTGGATTGCGATGTTGTGGTAATTGATGATGGATCACCCGATGGAACCGCAGATATTGTGCGGATGCATGGTGTTGAGGTTATTGAGCGTGAAGGTAAACAAGGATTAGGTAGCGCATATCGCACTGGTTTTTCAATCGCAATACAACGTGGCTATACCTACATCATTCAGATGGATGCCGATGGCTCACATCAAGTTAAAGATTTGCAAAAAATGATGGAGTGGATTGGAAGCGCAGATCTGCTCATTGGCTCTAGATATGTAAGAGATGGCGGGGTAGCTAACTGGAGCAAGTTCCGTGAAAACCTCTCTAAAACCGCGAACGTGTACTCAACTATTCTTCTTTCTTTAGGCATCAAGGACTCAACATCTGGTTTTCGAATTTATACCTCTGAGTTACTGAGAAAGATGGAGATTTCAACAATTCGCAGCGAGGGGTACTGCTTCCAAATCGAGATGACCAGGCGAGCAATTGCGCGTGGGGGATCGGTTGCCGAAATTCCAATTACCTTTATCGAGCGGGCCCATGGAGTAAGCAAAATGTCCTTCGCCATCGCGCTAGAAGCGGTGCTGCGCATCACTGCATGGGGAGCCTTGCGCCTAATCGGGCGGTAATTTCGGCATCTGCGCTCAGGTAGGATTTGCCTTGCATCTTCTCGTAAGAGGGATGACATCTCAGCACTCACCGGCTTCGGTCGGCATAACCACCTCGGTCTACAAGTAATTGTGGTCGGTGATTTCGAGTGCGACGGGCTAAACAAATTGTTTGGCCATAAACCGAGCGGGTTTTGTTCTGCTGCGCAGAAGAAACCTAAGAAGGAGTATGCCGTCATGGCAGTTGTAACAATGCGAGAGCTCCTCGACAGCGGAGTCCACTTTGGACACCAGACTCGTCGATGGAACCCAAAGATGAAGCGCTTTATTTTCACAGAGCGCAATGGCATCTACATCATCGACATCCAGCAATCACTTGCACTTATCGATTCAGCGTATGAGTTTGTTAAGGACACAGTTGCAAAGGGTGGCCACGTTTTATTTGTTGGAACAAAGAAGCAGGCTCACGAGCCAATCATCAATCACGCGGCACGCGTTGGAATGCCAACAGTCACTGAGCGTTGGTTGGGCGGAATGCTTACTAACTTCCCAACTGTTTACAAGCGTATTCAGCGCCTGAAGGAGCTAGAAGCTCTAGAAGAGAAGAACGACCTACTTCTAACAAAGAAGGAGCTACTTGTTCTACGCCGCGAACGCGAAAAGCTATTTAAGAACCTAGATGGTATTCGCAACATGACTAAGTTGCCTTCAGCAATTTGGGTTGTAGATACAAAGAAGGAACACCTTGCAGTTCAAGAAGCTAAGAAGCTAGGCATTCCAGTTATCGCAATCTTGGATACAAACTGCGATCCAGATGAGGTTGATTACAAGATTCCTGGTAACGATGATGCAATCCGTTCAATCGACTTGCTGACACGCGTTATCACCGATGCAATTGCAGCTGGCCTTAAGGCACGTTCTGCAAATGTTAAGGAAGAGACAAAGTCAGATGCACCAGCAGCTGTTGCTGCAGGAGAGCCATTAGCTGATTGGGAGAAGGAAATTCTCGACAGTTCAGCTCCAGCACCAACAACACCGGAGGCATAAATTGGCTAACTACACAGCTGAAGATGTAAAGAAGCTTCGTGAAGCAACCGCAGCAGGAATGCTGGATTGCAAGAAGGCTTTGGATGAGGCAGAAGGCGACTACAACAAGGCGCTAGACATCATTCGTGTTAAGGGACTTAAGGGCATTACAAAGCGCGAAGGTCGTCTAACTTCAAATGGTGCAGTTGTTGCAAAGGTCGAGGGCAACCTTGGCGTAATGCTAGAACTGAACTGCGAAACAGATTTCGTTGCAAAGGGTGAGCGCTTCGTTGCACTTGCTGATGAGCTGCTTGCTCACCTTCAAAATGCACAGTCTGATTCTCTAGAAGCATTCCTTGCTTCAACAATGTCTAACGGCAGCACCGTTCAGGCAACTGTTGATGAGGCAAATGCAACTATGGGCGAGAAGATTGAAGTTCGCCGCATTGCAGTTATCAAGGATTCACCAGTTGGCATTTACCTGCACCGCACAAGCCCAGATCTACCACCACAGGTTGGTGTTTTGGTTGAGCTTGTTAAGGATGCAGCTGAAGTTGGTAAGGACATCGCACAGCACATTGCAGCCTTTGCTCCGCAGTTTGTTAATCGTGAAGATGTTCCAGCTGATTTGATCGAGAACGAGCGCCGTATTGCAGAAGAGACAGCGCGCGAAGAGGGTAAGCCAGAAGCTGCACTTTCAAAGATCATCGAAGGCCGCGTGACCGGTTTTGTTAAGGAAGTTTCCTTGATCGAGCAGTCATTCGCTAAGGATGCAAAAAAGACTGTAAAGCAGATCCTCGATGAGGCGGGAACAGCTGTTAAGGCCTTCCATCGCTTCCGCGTGGGTCAATAAGGACAAGGTCGGATCGCTTAGACTTAGTTCAATAGCCAGCGGTTAATAGCCGAATAATTAAAAGTTGGAGGAGCACTCATGCCCGGTACACGAGGAACGTATCGCAGAGTGCTCCTTAAACTTTCTGGTGAAGTTTTTGGTGGGGCTAAGGGCATTGGTGTTGATCCCGATGTTGTGCAAGATATTGCAAGGCAAATTGCAGATGTAGCTCGCAGCGGCGTTCAAGTAGCGATCGTTGTGGGTGGAGGAAACTACTTCCGCGGAGCAGAGCTTTCACAGCGCGGAATGGATCGATCACGAGCTGACTACATGGGAATGCTTGGAACAGTTATGAACTGTTTGGCACTTCAAGACTTTCTAGAAAAAGAGGGTGTACAAACCCGTGTTCAAACAGCAATCACAATGGGGCAGGTTGCAGAGCCTTACATTCCATTGCGCGCAATCCGTCATCTTGAAAAGGGTCGCGTAGTTATTTTTGGAGCAGGCGCGGGAATGCCATTCTTTACAACAGATACTGTTTCGGCACAGCGTGCACTTGAAATTGGGGCAGAAGCGTTGTTATTAGCCAAAAGTGGTGTTGATGGTGTGTACAGCGCAGACCCTAAGAAGGATGCCGCCGCGACTAAGTACGACACAATCTCTTACGACGAAGTTCTTTCAAAATCATTAGCTGTTGCTGATGCTGCAGCTTTTGCATTATGCCGTGAAAACAAGTTACCGATTGTGGTCTTTGATTTGATGAAAAATGGAAATATTGGCCGCGCAGTACGCGGAGAAGTAATTGGAACACTCGTCGCATAAGCGATGAGCCAGCAGCAAGAAGCAGTTAGAGGAGCAAAGAAATGGCAGATGTAGCAAGCGCCCTCAAGGACGCTGAAACCAAGATGAATAAAGCGGTAGAGGTCGCAAAGGATGACTTCGCTTCAATCCGCACAGGTCGCGCGCATCCATCTTTGTTCAACAAGGTAATGGTTGATTACTACGGCACATATACATCTTTGTCACAGCTGGCATCTATCCAGGTTCCAGAAGCTCGAATGGCGATCATTGCTCCATTTGATAAAGGCGCTATGGCCTCAATCGAAAAAGCGATCCGCGAATCAGATCTAGGCGTAAATCCCGGAAATGATGGCGTTGTAATCCGCGTTAACTTTCCTCAACTTACTGAAGAGCGTCGCAAGGAGTACATCAAGGTAGTTAAGGGCAAGGCTGAAGATTCGAAGGTTTCTATGCGCAATATCCGTCGCGCAGCAAAAGAGGCGATGGAAAAGATGGAAAAAGATGGCGAAATCGGAAAAGATGATTTAGCACGTGGCGAAAAAGAGTTAGAAAAAATTACTGCAGACCATGTTGCAAAGGTAGATGAACTACTGAAGCACAAGGAGGTCGAGCTCCTCGAGGTTTAAGGGGTTCACTTATGTCTGATCTACATTCGATAAACGAAGCGATCAATAAGAAGGCAGGGCGAAAGCTTTTGCCATCAATTGGCGTTGGTTTGTCATTGATCGGATTAGTCTGGTTTGCGCTTTCATATCAGCGAGAAATTTTTGCACTCGTTGTTGCAGTTGCAGTTGTACTTGGCGTTCGCGAAATAGTTCGTGCATTTTCTGCGCACTCAATCAAAATCTCTTTTAATGGTTTGGCTTTAGCATCAATAGGACTTTCCTACGCCGCCTGGAACGGGGGAGTTGCCGGGCTTGCAATCGCTACAGCAATCGCATTTCCACTGTTACTAATTCGCGCTTTATTGCAAGGACCAGAAGGCTTTGTTGCAAAGGCGACCGGAACAACATTTGCACTTCTTTACTTACCATTTCTTGCCGGATTTCTAATACTGCTTGCGATTCCAAGCACGGGATTTCAGCGCGTCATGACCTTTATGGTTTTAGTAGGTTGCAATGACACCTTTGGTTACATCGTTGGCGTCTTGTTTGGAAAGCATCCCTTGGTTCCAACTATTTCTCCAAAGAAAACCTGGGAGGGTCTTGCTGGTTCAACTCTCTTCACTGTGATCGGCGGATGCTTAGCCTTCAAATACATCATGGATATGCATTGGTGGATCGGCATCATCGTAGGTTTGATGATTGTCTTCACCGCAACTTGTGGAGATTTGATTGAAAGCGCCATGAAGCGAGATATGAGTTTGAAAGATATGGGTTCATTACTTCCTGGCCATGGTGGAATGTTAGATCGCTTGGATTCAGTTGTTTTATCAGCACCTGCAATGTGGTTAGCGCTAGAGCTTGTGAAGCGCTACTTATGAGCGGACAAGTTCCCGAAGTAAAACTAGTTTTTGATGAGCCTGTTCAACGCAAGAAGGCTCCTAAACATCTAGCTGATTTTTCACCAGCAGATCGCAAAGCCTTTGCTAAGGAGCTTGGATTTGCGCCCTTTCGCGCATCTCAGGTAGCAAATCACTACTTTTCACACCTTTCAAATAATCCGGAAGAGTGGACCGATATTCCAGCTGCAGAACGCCAAGCAATTGCAGATGCACTAACTCCAAAGATGATCGAGTTAGTAACAACTCGTACAACAGATAATGGAATGACCCGCAAGGATCTGTGGAAGTTACACGATGGTGTATTGGTTGAGAGCGTCTTAATGCGTTACACAGATCGTGCAACTGTTTGTATCTCTTCGCAAGCAGGGTGTGGAATGAACTGTCCATTCTGTGCAACGGGCCAAGCAGGACTTACTCGCAATCTTTCAGCGGCTGAAATCACAGATCAAATTGTTGCAGCGGCTCGAGTGTGTGCAAATGGTGAACTACCTGGTGGTCCAACACGTCTTTCCAATATTGTGTTTATGGGAATGGGTGAGCCACTTGCCAATTACAACGCAGTTGTACGTACTTTGCGTAATATCACCGAACCAAATCCTGATGGACTCGGAATCTCTGCTAGATCAGTAGTTGTTTCAACGGTTGGCTTAGTAAATGGAATTGAAAAGTTAATGGATGAGGGAATCAACTGCACCTTAGCCGTTTCACTTCATACCCCTGATGATGAGCTTCGTGATTCATTGGTACCAATTAATAATCGCTTTAATGTGCGAGAAGTTCTTGCAGCAGCTGATGCCTACGAAAAGAAAACGGGACGTCGTTACTCAATCGAGTACGCCCTCATTCGAGATATCAATGATCAATCTTGGCGCTCAGATCTATTGGGACGTCTACTTAAAAATCGCAACGCACACGTGAACCTAATTCCACTTAACCCAACACCAGGATCTAAGTGGACCGCTTCTCGTCGCGAAGATGAAGCCGAGTTTGTCCGCATCCTTGAAAGTTATGGAGTACCCGTAACGGTTCGCGATACACGAGGTCGTGAAATCGATGGCGCATGCGGCCAGTTGGCGGCGGCAGAAAAGGCTTCCCCGTCAGCCTAATTCTTGGCTAGTTAGATCAAGGTGTAATTGCTAGGCTCGTGCACATGAAAAAGCTCAGTAACTTCATCAATGGCAAAGCGGTCGAATCAACTTCAGGTGAAACCACGACTCTGGTAAATCCAGCGACAGGGCAGCCTTTTGCTACCGCTCCTAAATCAAATTCAGCAGATATTGATGCTGCATTTAAAGCGGCAAGTGATGCATTTGTAGATTGGCGTGATTCAACACCTTCACAGCGCCAGCGTGCATTACTAAAAATTGCAGATGCGATTGAAGAGCGTGCTGAAGAGGTAATTGCTATTGAGTGTGAAAATACTGGAAAGCCAATTTCGCTGACGACATCTGAAGAGGTTCCACCAATGGTGGATCAGATTCGTTTCTTTGCTGGAGCTGCACGAAATCTTGAAGGAAAGTCAGCTGGTGAATACATGCCAGGCATGACATCGATGATTCGCCGCGAACCGGTTGGAGTTATCGGACAAGTAACGCCATGGAACTACCCAATGATGATGGCGGTTTGGAAGTGGGCGCCAGCAATTGCTGCAGGTAACACCGTTGTGTTGAAACCAAGTGATACAACACCTGCATCAACTGTTTGGATGGCAAACTTAATGGCGGAATTTTTACCTGCCGGAGTTTTCAACGTTGTATGTGGCGAGCGCGAAACAGGCGCATCACTTGTTAACCATGCACGCCCGGATATGGTTTCAATTACCGGATCAGTTGGTGCTGGTATTCAGGTAGCAGAATCTGCAGCCAAGCAGGTTAAGCGCGTTCATCTAGAACTTGGCGGAAAAGCACCTGTAGTTGTTTTTGCAGATGCAGATCTTGCAGCCGCCGCAGAAGCGATTGCGATCGCTGGTTACTTCAACGCTGGACAAGATTGCACAGCTGCAACACGTGTGATTGTTCAAGACTCTGTCTACGATCAATTTGTTGGATTACTCACCGAGCAAGCAAAGGCGATTGCAATCGGTGCACCTGCAGATGAGGATGTTTTCCTCGGACCGGTAAATAACGCCAACCAGCTCTCGCGAGTATCTGATCTACTCTCACGTGTCCCATCACACGCCCAGGTTATGGCCGGCGGAAGCGCTCTTGATCGCCCAGGGTTCTTCTTCCCAGCCACGGTGGTTGCCGGCCTTCGCCAGGATGATGAGTTGATCCAGAAGGAGATCTTTGGCCCAGTAATCACCGTTCAAAAGTTCAGCGATGAGGCGCAAGCGGTAACTATGGCTAATGGCGTCGAGTATGGGTTGGCCTCCAGCGTCTGGACTACTAACCACGGAACCGCGATGCGCATGGCCAAGGCCTTTGACTTTGGATGCGTCTGGATCAACACCCATATTCCTCTGGTTGCTGAAATGCCTCATGGTGGCTTCAAGCGCTCAGGGTATGGCAAAGATCTCTCGGGCTACGGCTTCGAGGACTACACCCGAATCAAGCATGTGATGACTAATCTTGGGGCGTAGTATTTCCCCCTGTTCGACAGCACTATCCGCCCACTACCCACAGAATGCTTGAGGCTCGGTAATCCGACAACTAGCTTGTGCTTAACCCTTAAGGAGTAAATCAGTATGTCAAAAGAAAGTTCACTCTCACCAGAAGCAAAATCAGTATTAGGTGCAATGGTTTCTCGCCGCGGAGTACTCGCAGGCGCAGGTGGTTTAGGTGCAGCAGGATTACTAGCTGCGTGTGGCGGCGGAGGATCATCTTCTGCTGGAGATAAAAATACAGTTCGCTGGGGTAACTGGCCGTTGTACTTAGATTATGACGAGAAGACAAAGAAGTACCCAACACTTGAAAAGTTTACAAAGGAAACCGGCGTAGCAGCTAAGTACTTTGAGGATTACAACGATAACGATGAGTTTTTTGGAAAGGTTCAAGCACAACTTAAGTTGGGCGAGGACATTGGTTACGACGTAGTAACACCAACTGACTGGATGGCGGCTCGTTGGATTCGTCTGGGTTACACACAAAAGTTTGATGTAGCAAATGTTCCTAACAAGGTAAATATTCTTGACTCACTAGCAACTCCATCATTTGATCCAAACCGTGAGCAGTCATTGACATGGCAGGGAATCATGGCGGGATTTGGTTGGAACACAGAAAAGAATCCAAAGGGAATTCATACCCTCGATGAACTTTTCGCACCGCAGAACAAGGGAAAGATCGTTGTTCTCTCAGAAATGCGCGACACAATCGGAATTATCTTGCGCTCGCAAGGTGTAAATCTTCAGACAGTTACAGAAGATCAATTTATGAACGCAGTTGATTTCATGGCCAAGAAGATTAGCGATGGCTGGATCCGCGGCGTTAAAGGCAATGAATACGCTGAAGATCTCACATCTGGTGATGCAACCGCTGTAATTGGCTGGTCTGGCGATATGTTCATCTTGAAATCTGAAAATGAAGGAAAGTTTGACTTTGCAATTCCAGAGTCAGGCGGAACGATTTCTGGTGACAACTTGATGATTCCTTCAACTGTATCTGCCGAAGGTAAGGTAAATGCTGAGAAGCTCATTAACTTCTATTACGAGCCAGCTATCGCCGCCGAAGTTGCCGCTTACGTTAACTACGTATGTCCAGTTAAGGGTGCACAAGCTGAAATGGAGAAGATTGCTCCAGAGTTAGCAAATAGCCCATTCATCTTCCCTGATGCAGCGACATCAAAGAAGCTCAGCGTATTCCGTTCATTGACTCCTGCAGAAGAAACTTCTTGGAGCGAGGCTTTCCAGAAGGCTGCCGGCAACTAGTGGCTGACGTTTCATCTGCTACGCGGGGAGATTTACGTCTTACTCGCATTACAAAATCGTACGGCGATTTCACAGCTGTTAATGATTTGTCATTAACAATTCCTGAAGGTTCATTCTTTGCATTACTTGGACCATCAGGATGCGGAAAGACAACAACTCTTCGCATGATTGCAGGTCTTGAAGAGCCGACAGTTGGAAGTATCCACTTGGGCGCAACTGACATTACGACTAAGCGTCCATATCAGCGACCAATCAATACAGTTTTTCAAAACTATGCACTGTTTCCACATTTAACAATCTTTGAAAACATTGCATTTGGTCTGCGTCGTCGCGGAATTAAAGATGTAACAGCAGATGTGAACAAGGTGCTTGAGCTGGTCGAGTTGCCACATTTGGCGCAACGAAAGCCAACACAACTATCAGGCGGTCAACAACAGCGCATCGCACTTGCTCGCGCAATTGTTAACCGTCCAGCGCTACTTCTTTTGGATGAGCCTTTGGGCGCCCTTGATTTGAAGCTGCGCCGTCAGATGCAGATCGAACTGAAGTGGATTCAACGTGAAGTTGGTCTTACCTTCGTTCACGTTACCCATGATCAGGAAGAGGCCATGACAATGGCTGACACCATCGCGGTAATGAACGAGGGCGAGATTGAGCAGATGGGCTCGCCTGCTGATCTTTATGACAATCCAGAGACAGCATTTGTTGCAAACTTCTTGGGTCAATCAAACCTCATTAAGGGCCGTATCGAAGGTACAGATGGTGACAACCTCGTTGTTGATCTATTTGGCCAGAAGATTTCAATGCCAAAGTCCCGTAGCCATGCAGTTGATAAATCAATGTATGCAGGAATCCGTCCGGAAAAATTCCGTATTTCATTGGTAGGAACTCCAACTCGTGGAAATATCTTGACTGGTGGTCGCATCGAAGATGTTTCATACATCGGTGTTTCAACCCAGTACCAGGTAATGATGCCTTGGGGTCAAGAGCTCATGGTCTTTGAGCAAAATGATGATGGTGTTCCACCATTTGATAAGGGTGATGAGGTTGTTATTTCTTGGGAACCTAACTTCACCTTTGCTTTGCGCGGGGATGAAGATGTAGAAGCTGGACTTGAAGTAAATCCTGAGGATCCAGACGAGGAATGAGCAACGCCTTGTCTAAGGTGAAGATGCCTTACCTGTTGTTGCTTCCAGGTTTTCTCTTTCTATTTACCTTCTTTATCCTTCCAATTGTTAACTTGGCGCAGACCTCTACCCAGACACCGATTGCCGGGGGAGACACCGGTCAGTACGAGCAGACCTTGCATTTTGCAAATTATCTCAATGCATTTACTGAAAACAAGGAACAGTTCGCACGCTCCTTTATTTTTGCCTTACTAGCAACAACCTTTGCTTTAGCGATTGCTTATCCATTGGCATACGCCATCGCCTTCAAGGCAGGTCGACTAAAGAATGTTTTGTTAGTTTTAGTTGTAGCTCCCTTCTTTGTCTCATTCCTGCTTCGCACAATTGCGTGGAAGCAGATTCTGGGTGAGGAAGGTTTTGTAGTTCCCACACTTCGAAACTTAGGAATTATTAGTCAG
>Ga0209088_10001720_pt1 | contig 13906 bp, 13 predicted proteins | sample S_140625_EF_Meta_FD_187324 | JGI IMG/M metagenome (GOLD analysis project Ga0209088, IMG submission 187324) | Freshwater microbial communities from Lake Simoncouche, Canada to study carbon cycling - S_140625_EF_MetaG (SPAdes) (version 2) | ecosystem: Environmental > Aquatic > Freshwater > Lake ... | reverse complement strand
TCCCGCCCCGGTGCGCGCGTCGTTTCGCACGCAATTGCGGCGCGCGGTTCGTTCGCTGCTTGGGCAGCAGGGCGGCGTGATGCTGATGACTGCATGGGGCCTCGGCACCGAGGTCCGCATCGAATGCTCGGTGTCCGGCGCGACGACGGAGATCGTTGTCTCCACGGACGACGAAGTCACCGCCTCGATGATTCGATCCCTGTGCGATGCGCTCTCGCTCGAGTGCGCCCGTTGCGGTTGTGCGTTGGCGCGCATCTCCTGCGCCGGTCCTGCGCCGCGGCCGATGCTGCCAGCGGCGTGATTCCCTTCAATCGTCCGCCATCACCTGCGCGGGTTGCGCGGGCGGCGTGATTCGTTCGGCTCCTGCCCGGGGCGGGGCGGCGTGCGCGGCTGCGTGGTGGCGGCGCGTGCCATCGAGGAAGTGCTGGGCTCGGCGGGGCGGGGTTCGTCGGAACCGACCTCGTCCGACGGGCCGGCTTCTGCAGCGGTGCCCTCGGTGCCCTCCGCCATTCGCGCGAAGATCAGCCTTCCCGCGGAGGTCTGCACGGTGTTCGTCACCACCGTCTCCACCGTCTCGCCGATGCGGCGCGCGCCGTGGTCGACGACGACCATCGTGCCGTCCTCCAGGAATCCCACGCCCTGGTGCGGGTTCTCGCCGCGCTTGACCACGGCAATGCGCAGCGATTCGCCGGTGACCTGCCCGGTTCGCATGGCGGTGGCCACGGCGTTGAGGTTCAGGCACGCGACGCCGTTGATCTGCGCCACGCGTTCCAGGCCCGTGTCGGTGGTCACGATGCGGAACCGCTCGGCCTTCGCCACTTCCACCAGCGCACGGTCGGTGGAGCGGCCCTCGTTGCGGAAGTCCTCGATCTCGAGGTCGATCCACGGGTTGCCCTGGAGCCGCTGCAGCACGTCGAGGCCGCGGCGGCCGCGCTGGCGCTTGGTGCCGTCTCCGGAATCGGCGAGCGCCTGCAGCTCGTCGATCACGAACTGTGCCACCACCACGGGCGCGTCCAGGATGCCGGTGCGACCGAGGTCCTCGAAGCGGCCGTCGATGAGTACCGACGTGTCGAGGAGGAGCGGCCGCGCGCCGCGCACCTGCTTGGCGAACTCCACGTACGGGATCACCAGTCGCAGGTCGTCGCGGGTGGTGAGCACCACGGAGACGGAGAGGTAGACGAGGACGATGCCGATGGTGACCTTGACGAGCCCGAGGTAGACGGCGCTCGACTCCTTCAGGTCCCACGCGCCAGCCACGAGGTCGATGACGCTGCCCACGGCCACCGCGCCCACGAGTCCGATCATGATGCCGACGAAGATGCCGACCACCCATGCAAGACGCTTGTTGGGGGTCAGCGCGTCGACCGTGATGATGATGAGCCCGAGCGCCGCGGCGGAGATCAGGAGTCCGACCACGGTGCTGAAGCCGAAGTCGAGCGCGCTGGTGCGGTTGCTCGCCACGGTGAGCACCACCACCGAGATGAGCACCACCACGAAGATGGCCCGGAGCACCAGGATCAGGATGCGCTGGCTGCGGGCGTCGGCAGCCGCCAGGCGGTTGCGCCGGCCCGGCGACGGGGGCGCGGATGGCTTCTGGGCGTCCTCGGCCGGGCGATCGTTGGCGGACTCGGTCATGCCGGGACGAGTGTAGTCCGCAGGGATCGGCGGGCCCCCGGGATCGGCTACCATTCGGGTCCCTCGGCGGCGAGGAGGACGGCCGGGTCCCGTCGTCGGTCGGCCCGTGAACCTGGTCAGGGCTTGACCGCAGCAGCCATAAGCGTTGTCGGCCGAGCGCCGGTAAGCCTGGCCGTCCTCCCAGCCGCCGATCTTCCTTTTTGCGCCCCGCGCAGGACGAGTTCACCGTGGCGAGCAGCACCAAGAAGAAGAAGGACGCGGACGCTCAGGCAGAGGAGCCCGCGTCGAGCCTCATTCCGGGTCTCGAGGAGCCGACGTCGGCCGCCACCAAGTCGTACACGGTGCTCGCGCGCCGGTACCGCTCTCGCACCTTCGACGAGGTGGTCGGGCAGGAGTCCATCTCGCGGACGCTGCAGAACGCCATCTCCAACGGACGTACCGCGCACGCGTACCTGTTCTGCGGCACGCGCGGCGTGGGCAAGACCAGCATGGCACGCATCTTCGCGCGTGCCCTCAACGCGCATGGCCAGGTGCAGGCACGCGAGATCGGCGACGCCATCATGCGCGGCGAGGACATCGACGTCGTCGAGATCGACGGCGCGTCCAACCGCGGCATCGACGACGCGCGCGACCTGATCGCGGGCGCCGGCATCGCGCCCGCGCGCAGCGCCTACAAGATCTACATCATCGACGAAGTCCACATGCTCACGACGCCGGCGTTCAATGCGCTGCTCAAGACCATGGAGGAGCCGCCGGCGCACGTGAAGTTCATCCTGTGCACCACCGAGGCGCACAAGGTGCCGGCCACCATCCAGAGCCGCTGCCAGCGCTTCGACTTCCGGAACATCGCCGCGACCAAGATCGCGGGACACCTGAAGGACGTGCTGGCGAAGGAATCGATCGCCGCCGACGACGCTGCCGTCATGCAGGTGTCGCGCCTGGCCAACGGTTCCATGCGCGATGGCCTCAGCCTGCTTGACCGCCTGGTGGCCGCGAGCGGCGACGGTCGCATCACCGCGCAGCTCCTCTCCGAGGTGCTCGGCATGCCCGATGCGTCGGTGGTCGCTGCGCTGGTGTCGGCGATCGGCACCGGCGACGCGCGGTCCGTGCTCGAGCATTGCGCGGCGCTGCTCGAAGGCGGCACCAGCATCGAGCAGGCGCTCGAACTCATGGCCGACCGCTTCCGCACGCTGATGGTGGCCGCGGTCTGCGGCGCCGACAGCGAGCTGGTGGAGCTGGCGGAGGAAGCGCGCGCCGACGCGGCACGCGACGCCAAGAGCTTCGAGCCGGCGACGCTCGCGCACCTGATCGCCGTCAGCGACGCCGTGCTTCGCGCAGTGAAGCAGAGCGGGGCACCGCGCACGCTCTTCGACGCGGCCGTGGTGCGCATGGCCCTCGCGGCGCGCTTTGCGCCCGTGGGAGAGGTCGCTGCCGCCGGCGGTTCCGCTGCCGGTGCGCCGCCGGGGTTGCCCGCAAAAAAAGCGCCGCGCCCCATGTGACGCCGGCGCCGCCGCCGGCCCCTGTGCCGGCTGCCGCGTCGCCCGTCGACATCGGGGCGCTCTGGAAGCGCATTTCGGAACTCGCCGAGGCCTCGCCGCGCGACCAGGCGATGGTGGATTCGTTCGCGCCGGTCTCGTTCGCAGACGGCGTGCTCGTGGTGCGCCGCGCGCGCGCGGGCAGCGGCGCGGCCGGAACGGCCATCGTCGACATGATGGTGTCGATCGCCACGCGCGCTGCCGGGCGCCCGATGCGCGTGCGCGTCGATGCCGACCCTGCGCCCCGCAAGGTGGAGGTGGTGGCGGCGCCCGCGGTCGCGCCGCAGCTTCCCGGCCGCGCACCCAGCCTGCGCGACGATCCGGTGGTGACGCACGCCCTGGTGCGGGAGGTCTCCGCGCTCTTCGACGCCACCATCGTCCGCGTGGAGGCCGCAGGTACGCTGCCCGCGTCGGCAGCGGCAGGAGCGCAGGCGGCTGAGGCCGCGCGTGAGGAAGGCCGCGACGACATGGACCCGCTCGAATCCCTGCTGCACGGAGAACACGATGTTTGACAAGCTGAAGGCTGCCGCCGGCGTCGCCGGGCTGCTCAAGGACCTCCCGCGCGTGCAGGCCCGCCTCCTCGAGGTGAAGGAGGAGCTCGGCCGCGTCCAGTGCGCCGGGCACTCGCCGTGCCGCCGCGTGCGCGCCGTGATGAACGGGCGCCTGGAGCTTGTGTCCGTCGACATCGATCCTGAGTCGATGGTCGCCGATTCGCCGCAGGCGCGCGCCGCGCTGCAGACCGCGGTGACCGAGGCCGTCAACGACGCCATCCGCCATGCCCGTCGCGAGGCCGGCCAGCACGTGGCCGCCGCGGCGCAGGAACTGGGGCTCCCGATCCCGCCCGGCCTGCTCCAGCATCTCTGAACCTGCAGCACCAGGACCGCAACCCGTGGCAAGCGAACGACCCAACTCCGCGTACCCCGAGTGCGTGACCCGGCTCATCGAGGAGTTCGGCAGGCTGCCTGGCGTCGGCCGTCGCAGCGCGGAGCGGCTGGCGTTCTTCGTCCTGAAGAGCCCCGAGCCAGAGGCGATGCGCCTGGCGCAGGCGATCACGGACGTGAAGCGGAAGATCCGCCACTGCTCGACGTGCTGGAACCTGACCGATGCCGACCCATGCCCCATCTGCCGCAGCGAGGCGCGCGACGCCTCCACGGTGCTGGTGGTGGAGCAGCCGAAGGACCTGATCAGCCTGGAGCAGACCGGGATGTACCGCGGCGTCTACCACGTCCTCATGGGCCGCATCGACCCGCTCGATGGTGTCGGCGCCGACAGCCTGACGGTGAAGGACCTGGTGCGCCGCGTGGAGCAGCCGTCCGCGAATGCGCGCGGCGTGGCGGTGCGCGAGGTGATCCTCGGCATGAATCCCGACATGGAAGGCGAGAGCACCGGGCTGCAGATCGCCTCGGAGATGACGCGCCGCGGCATCAAGGTCACGCGCCTCGCGCGCGGGCTGCCCGCAGGCGGGCAGATCGAGTACGCGAGCAAGGCCGTGCTGGCCGACGCCATCGCCTGCAGGCAGGAACTCTGAGATGCGCATCGGCCACACCCAGCAGATGCGCACCGGGCAGCAGATGCGGATGGTCCCGCGGCTGATCCAGTCGATGGAGGTGCTGCAGCTTCCGGCCGCGGAGCTCCAGGAGCGTCTGGCGCAGGAGCTCGAGAAGAACGTGGCACTCGAGGCCAAGGAGCCGGGGTTCGAGCTTGAGCTCCAGCGGCCCGAGAGCGAGCGGCCGATCGCCGAGCCGGACGCCGCGGCGGAGGGCTTCGAGCGGCTCCGCGAGCTCGAGCGCTCCTACGGCGAGATGATGGACGGCGACGGCGGCCGCTCCCGGCGCGGCGACGGCGAGCGCGACGGCAAGATGGAGGCCATGGCCAACACGCCGAGCCGCGGCGAGAACCTCGCGGAGCGCCTGCTCCACGACTGGCGCCTCGCGGACGTGGCCGAGGAACTGCGCGCGCCGGGTGCCGCGATCATCGAGGCGCTGGACGCGGACGGGCTGCTCGACTCCACGCTCGAATCGATCCGCGAGGCGCACGGCGGCCGCTGGAGCGAGGAACTGATGATGCGCGCGCTGCATGCGGTGCAGGGGGCGCTCGAGCCGGCCGGCATCGCCGCGCGCGACGTACGCGAGAGCCTGCTGCTCCAGGTGGAGGCCGCGCTCGCGGAGCGCGACGGCACCGAGCTGGACGCCGCCATGCGCGCCGCGTTCGAGGACGCACGCACGCTGCTTTCCTCGCACTGGGACGATTTCCTCGAGAACCGCCTGCCGCGCATCGAGCAGCGGGCGCATCTCTCGCTGGCCCGCATCCAGGCCGCGCGCGATGCGCTCCGCCGCCTGCGCCTCTCGCCGGGCCGCGACGTGGTGGATGCCGACACGCGTCCGGTGCTGCCCGACGTGGTGGTGGAGTACGACGCCGACCAGGACCGCTACGTGGCCGCGCTTGCCGACGGCATCCTGCCTGTGCTGCGGGTCAACCCCGTCTACGAGCGCATGGCGAAGGACGGCGCGGTGGACGCCAAGACGCGCGAGTTCGTCGGCACCAACGTCAAGGCCGCGGAATGGCTGATCGAGGCGCTGCATCATCGCCGCACCACGCTCATGCGCGTGGTGGAGGAGGTGATCGCGCGCCAGCGGCCGTGGTTCGACGAGGGTCCCGAGGCGCTGCGGCGGCTCGAGATGTCGGAGGTGGCGCAGTCGCTCGGCCTGAGCACCGGCACCGTGAGCCGCGCCGTGAGCGGCAAGTGGATGCAGACGCCACGCGGGATCGTCGAGCTGCGCAAGTTCTTCACGGGCGGCGTCGAGACCGCCGACGGCGAGGGCGCGAGCTGGGAAGCGGTGCGCCAGATGGTGAAGGACGTGATCGACGGGGAGGACCGCGCCCACCCGCTGTCCGACGAGGCCATCGCCGGCAGGCTGAAGGACCGGGGCGTGACCATCGCGCGGCGCACCGTGGTGAAGTACCGCGAGCAGCTGGGCATTCCGTCCGCCCGGCACCGCAAGTCGCACGGCGGGTGAGCGCGGCGCGGGCCTGAACCGGGCCCGTCCGCCGGGCAGGGCGCCCGCAGGCCATGGCTACACTGCGCTCCATGACTTCCGCCGCCGTCACGCCCGCAGCTGCGCCGCATGCCTCGCGTCCCCGCAAGATCTGGATGGACGGCCACCTGGTCGATCCGGCCGATGCGAAGGTCTCGGTCTACGACCACGGCCTGCTCTACGGCGACGGCTGCTTCGAGGGCCTCCGCGGCTACAAGGGGCGCATCTTCAAGATGGACTCGCACCTGAAGCGCCTCGAGGAGAGCGCCGAGCGCATCCGCCTGAAGATCCCGTACTCGCGCGCCGAGCTGGCGAAGGCCATGAAGGACACCATGGATGCCTGCGGCATGGCGGATTGCTACATCCGCCTGGTGGTGACGCGCGGCGTCGGCACGCTCGGCCTGCATCCCTTCAAGTGCCCGCGTCCGGGCGTGATCATCGTGGTGGACACCATCCAGCTCTACCCGCACGAGCTCTACAAGAGCGGCATGAAGGTGATCGTCGCCAAGCGGCCGCGCATCCCCATGCAGTGCCTGGACCCGGCCATCAAGAGCCTCAACTACCTGAACAACATCCTGGCCAAGATCGAGGCGATCGACGCCGACGTGCTCGAGGCCATCATGCTCAACACCGACGGCGAGGTGAGCGAGTGCACGGGCGACAACATCTTCGCCATCACGGGCGGCCGCATCCATACGCCGCCGACGAGCTCGGGAATCCTGCACGGGATCACGCGGCAGTTCGTGATCGATGAACTCGCCCCGGCGGCCGGCATTCCAGTCGAGGAGCGCCGCATGGTGCTCGAGGACCTGTACCGCGCCGACGAGGTGTTCCTGACCGGCACCGCGGCCGAGATCATCGGCGTGAGCGCCATCGGCGACCGCGTGATCGGGGCGGGACGCATGGGGCCGCTGACCGGGAAGCTCGAGTCGGAGTTCCGTCGGCGCATCGCCGAGGGCGCGCCGGAGGACTGATCGGGGAGGGCGTCGTGCGCCCCCGGGTGCGCGACCAGGAGCGACACCCGCCATGCGATGCAAGGGCTGCGGATACTCGTTGTGGAACGTCCCCGGGCGTACCTGCCCGGAGTGCGGCCGCGGGTTCGCGCCGAGCGAGTTCGAGTTCCAGGCCAATGCCGTGGAGTTCTGCTGCCCGGGCTGCATGCAGCAGTACTACGGGACGGACGAGCACGGGCTTCCCGTGCCTCGCGCCTTTGACTGCGTGAAGTGCGGCGCCGCGTGCGAACTCGATTCGATGATCCTGCGCGCGGCGCCGGGCGTGCGCGAAGACGAGGTGGAACTGCACCGCGTGTCGTGGGAGCAGGAATCGCAGGGCGGTCGGTTTCGGCGTTTCTGGCGGACCATCGGCGAATCGCTGCGACGGCCCACACGGCTGGGCATGGCGATCCGTGCGGGTGCCGATGCCCGGCGTGCAACCTGGTTTGCATTGGCGATCCTGTTCGGCGCGCTGGTGCCGACGGCGCTTCTCATCCTCGCGTTCGGCCTGATCCAGCCACTCTGGACCGCGGGCACCACCCGGACGGGAGCATCCGTGCTGGGTGCGGAGGTCTGGCAGGGTGTTGCCACCGGCTTGGGAGTCATGGTGGCCTCCACGCTTGGGCTGCTCGCATCGCTCGCAATGCTGGCGCTGGTGGCGCGGTTGTTGCTTCGGTTGCTCGGCGAACGAGTCACATGGCGGACCGTCTGGTGCTCGGCGGCCTACTCCGTGGGGCCGTTCGTCTTCCTGGCGATCCCGTGCCTCGGGCCGTACTGCGGCGGCTTTCCGATGTTCGTCTGGTTCATCGTGGCGTGGATCATCGTGCTGGTGCATGCGGCCGCCATTCCAGGGTGGAAGATTTGCGTGGCAGTGCTTGCGCCGTTCGTGCTCCTCATGCTCCTGCTGGTGGGTGGGGTCACGACGCTGGTGGCGATGGTGCCGACACCCGTGGTCGCGCCGGTGACCGTGACGGCTCCGCCCGCCGGGCAAGGGGACGACGAGGAAGCGACGGAACCGTCCGCTGCGCCTGGGACCCCCGCGGCGTCCGACGCTGCGCGTGATTCCGAGGCCACGAACCCGGAGCAGGCGCCATGACCGATCCCATCATCCGCACCGGGCGCGATTCGATCGTCTCGAGCCGCATGGCACTCCGAGCGTTCCTGGTGCTGGTGGCGGGGTCGGCGATGCTCGGGCTCCTGTACATCCTGGATGTTGTGCAGGACACCCGCCTCATCGCCAGTGCGGCGACGCTTGCCGTGGGATGCCTGGCGACCCTGGTGGCTGCGTTGGTGGCGGACCATGGCCGCTTCCCGCGCGCGATGCGGGCGTCGACGGTGGTCGGCTGGGTTGGCGTGGCCGTGTGGCTCTTCATGATCTGGTTCGAAAGCGCGTTCGATTGGCGTGACCGGGAGGTCATTGCGCGCATCGGCGGGGCATTCACGCTCTGCGCGGTGTGGGGCATCTTCAGCGGCGTGACCCTGGCACCACGGACGAACGGACCTGCCGTGGTGGCTGTTCGTTGGGCGGTCTTCGCGCTGTCCACGTTCTGGGCGGCCTTCGGGGAGTTTGCGCTTGCCCAGCCGGATGTGGCGGAGTGGATCCTCGACTCACTCATCGGTGGGCAGTGGTCCGGGCGGATCATCTCGGCGTCCGCCGTGCTGGTGGGCGCGGGCTCACTGGCGCAGCCGGTCATGCTCCGGCTGTCGGCATCGAGGCTGGGCGAGGGCGCGATCCGCGGTCGCCGTGCCCGCGTCTCCCTCGGCTGCCCGCGGTGCGGGTCCGCATGCGCGCTCGAGACCAACATCGACGGCGCGTGCCCGGCGTGCAAGCTCTCCATCCGCGTCGAAGTGGACGAGCCGCGCTGCAGCTGCGGGTTCCTGCTCTATGGGCTGGATTCGCCGGCGTGCCCGGAATGCGGCGCGATGATCCCCGAGGCGCTCCGCTGGCGCGCGGCCGCGCTCACGCCTTCGCAGGCATCGACGCCGCCGTCACCGTGAGCGGCACGGCGTCCGCCGGCTTCTGGCCGCGCGGGGCTTCCTGGTGCATGGGCTTGGAGCGGAACTCGCTCCAGTCCTTCACGCGCAGGTCGGGCGAGTCCGGGCCGTCGTGGACCTTGAGGAGGTCGTAGGCATTGTCGCGCTGCGCGGGGAGGAACCCGGCGTCGCGGATCAGTCGGCAGAGGAGCGGCTCGTTCAGGCAGTGCACGGTGCCTGCGCTCGAGACCACGTTCTCCTCCATCATCACGCTGCCCATGTCGTTGGCGCCGAAGCGCAGGCCCACCTGGCCGACGTGCGGGCCCATGGTGACCCAGCTGGAGCCGATCGAGTGAACGTTGTCGAGGTACAGGCGGCTGGTGGCCTGCGTGCGCAGGTACTCGGTGGCGCCCGCCATGCGGACGCGGCGGCCGAACTCCGGGTGCGTGTCCTTGGTGCCGCTGCCGTCGAGCTTCGCCACCGCATCGCCGGGGAAGGGCTGCGAGAGGTCGTCGCCCGGGCCCTGGCCCCACTCCTTGGCGCGGCCGAGCGGCGTGTTTTCCCGCTGGAACGGCCAGGAGATGAACGCCTTGTAGCGGCCGCCGCCCTGTGCGGAGAAGTCCGCGATGGCGCGGTCCTGCCAGCGGCGTGTCATGTCCATGTGGTGCACGCGGTCGGCATGGCCCTCGATGTGCCCGAACATCATGGTGCTCGAGGTGTTCATCCCCAGCTCGTGCGCCACGTACATGGTGGTGAGCCACGCCTCCGCCGTGCACTTGCCGAGGCCGATCTTCGAACGCACCGCGGGGGCGAAGATCTCGCCGCCGCCGCCCGGGACGCTGGCGAGGCCCGCGTCCTTGAGCTGCGTCATGATGCCGCGGACCTTCTCCTCGTAGGTGGCGCCCGGCGGGTCGAAGAAGTTGACGAACTCCACGAACTCCGGCGGGCTGAAGGCGTGCACGTGCACCTGCGGGAAGCGGCGCTTGATCTCGCGGAGGAGGTCGAGGTACCAGGCGAGCGGGAGCTCGGGATTCATGCCGCCCTGCATGAGGATCTGCGTGCCGCCGATGGCGACGAGCTCCTCGATCTTCTTCAGCAGCGTGTCGTAGGAGAGCGTGTACGCGTCGCTGTCGCCGGCATCGCGGCGAAACGCGCAGAACGTGCACTTGGCCGTGCAGACGTTCGTGTAGTTGATGTTGCGGTCGATGACGTAGGTGCGGACGTGGTCGCCGTGGATCTCGCGGCAGCGGCGGTCCGCCCACATGCCGAGGTCGGCGAGCGGCATGTCGCGCAGGAGGCGCAGCCCCTGTTCCGGCGTCAGGCGCGCGGCGCCGGCCACCACTGCTTCCATGAAGGAGGCATCGGCGAGCGGGTCGACGGCGGGGTGGAGCGGCGGGGCGGGGCGCACGGGCATGGATCGCGGATTGTAGGAGGGTCGACGCGTTCGGAAACTCGGCGCGTGGCAACTCGCGGACGGCCGCCTAGACCCGGACCTTCTCCCAACCGGTTCCCATGAAGCGGCCCAGGAAGAGGAGCCCCCGCACGCCGAGCTCGAAGCAGAGCCCCACCCAGATGCCGGCGAGGCCGTAGCCCATCTGCACGCCCACCACGTAGGCAAGCGGAACACGCACCAGGACGGTGGAGACGAGCGTGATCCGGAACGTGCCCTTGGCGTCGCCGCAGCCCTTGAGCCCCTGCCGGATGACGAGCGCCATGGCGAAGAAGACCTGCACGATGCCGCAGATGAAGAGCGTCTTCGGCACCTCCTGCAGGATCACCGGGTCCCGGCTCATGAGGTGCGCCAGGGCGTCGCCCTCCACCATGAACGCGATGCCGAGCGTTCCCATCATGGCCACGGCGATCCACAGGCACGCCCAGATGGCGCGGCGCGCCATGACCACCGAGCCCGCACCGAGGTACTGACCGGCAAGCGCGCCCGCAGCCGTGCCCATGGCAAAGCCCGGGAGGAAGCTGAACGATTCCCACCGCACGGTCACCATGTGCGCACCGAAGAGTCCCTTGACCGGGCCCGCGGCTCCGCCCTGCGTCTCCGCGATGATGCCGATGAACTTGGTGACGCCGATGCTCGTGGTCAGCCACATGGTGGCGCCCTCGAGCATGTTCGGGATGCCGAGCGAGACGATGCGGCGGAGCATCGCGGGTTCCGGCCGCAGTTCCGCGCGGCCCACGCGGTAGTCCTTGACGCCGCGCATCAGGACCACGAGCGTCCAGATGCCGCCGGAGGCGTAGCAGATGGCGGTGCCGGCGGCGATTCCGATGACGCCGAAGCGCATCGGGTCCACCGGCGAGGGGTTCGGGATCACCAGCGAACCGATCGCCACCACCACGCCCGAGAGTGCCCACGAGCACAGCACGTTGATGACGTTCGTGGCCACCGCGATGGTGCTCGGCTTGGTGGTCTCGCCGGCGCCGTGCAGGGTCATGCCGCCCACCGTCATCACGGCCAGGAAGGGCATGCTCAGCGAGATGATGCGGACGAACTCGGTGCCGTAGCGGAGCGCCTCGTCGGAAAGCCCCATCCATTCCGCGGCGATCGGTCCGGAGAACCACGTCACCACGCCTGCCAGCGCGCCCGCGAAGAGGCTCGCCGTGACGGCCGTGCCGCCCGCGACGCGCGCCTCGCGCAGGTCCCCGCTGCCCATGGCGCGGGCGATGATCGCCTGCGCGCCGATGCCGAGGCCCATGAGGACGATGGACGCCACCCACATGAAGCTCGCGCCGAAGCCGACGCCGTCGAGCGCCGCGCCCGCCGTCCCGGGCGGCAGGTTGCCTGCAAGCAGCGTGTCGGTGGTGCCGACGAGCGCCGCCATCATCTGCTGCACCAGCACCGGCACCGCCAGGATCCAGATGGATTGCCAGAGGCTCTTCCCCGCGAGCTTTCCGCTCTTGATGACGCGCTCGTCGTCCGCGGCAGCCTCCGCGGCGGCGATCGACATGGCGGGATCGCCGAACGAATCGATATCGCCCTCGGCGGCGAGCCGCTTCAGGTCTTCCATCTCTTCGCGCGTGGGGTCGGCGGTCAACTGTCCTCAGCCCTTCTCGCCGAGGTTGCCGAATTCCTTCTGCGGCGCGCCGTCTGCGGGCGCGGTCTCCTTCATGCCGGCCGGGACGCCGGGCTGCTCGAAGGTGGGAATCGCCCAGAACATGATGTAGTCGCCGAAGCCGAGCTGGCGCTCGAACGTTGGGTAGTAGTAGGGCACGTCGGCGCGCATGGCCGTCGGGTTGGCGTCGGCCCAGCTGCGCCAGAGGCCGGGCTCGAGGCCGAAATCCGCGCCCGTGAGGAGACGCAGGCTGTCGGCCGCGGCCAGGTTCACCGCCAGCTCGCGATCGTCGAGCGCGCTGCAGAGCGCCTCGAAGACGTCGCGGCTTGGATACTGGCCGAGCGCAATGGCGAGCTCCACGCGCACCGCCGCCGGCTCTTCCTCGTTGATGAGCTTCTTCCAGATCAGGTCGGCGATGGCCGGGTTGTGGATCCGCTGGAGCGCCTTGGCTGCGGCCACGCGGATCTGCTCGGTCTTGCTGTCGAGCTGCTTGGCCACGAGCGCCGCGTCCTCGGCACGCGCGTGGCGCGCGAGCGCCTGGATCGCGGTGGCCTTCACCACCGGATCGGTGTTCTCCTCGATGTACAGCCGGTACAGGTTGACGTAGACCGCCTCGCCGCCGAAGCTCGCGTTGCCCAGGAGCAGCACGCCACGCCGCTGGTTCTCCGGGTCGCTGTCGTCCACGGCCCAGCGGCCCGCCTCGGCGGGCGAGGGCGGGAAGAGCGAGTTGGAGGCGTCGCCGAAGTCGCTGGTGGCCTGGTCGCATGCGGCAGGCAGCATGCAGCCGACACAGAGCGCGGCCGTCCGGAGGAAGGCCATGCGCAGGAAGCTGGTGGTGTTCCGGGTCCGTCCGTGTGCCACGCGGGCACGATACCTGCGTACCCTCACGCCATGTCGAAGCCCGTCATCGAGCAATTCCCGCTGGGCGGGTTCCAGACCAACTGCTACGTGGTGCGCATTCCGGGCGAGGGCGGTGGCGCCGGCGAGCCCTGCTGGGTGATCGATCCCGGCGAGGATCCGCGGCGGGTGCTCGAGCACCTGCGTTCGGCGGGCCTGCAGCCCTCGCACATCCTGCTGACGCACGCGCACGCCGACCACATTGCCGGCCTCGATGCCGTGAGCGCCGCGTTCCCGCAGGCGAAGGTGCTTCTCCATTCCGCCGAGCACGCGTTCCTCGAGGATCCGCAGCTCAACCTGAGCGCGTTCATCGGCATGCCCATCTCCGTGCGCGGCGCGGACGGCGCGCTTGCCGACGGCGATCGGCTTCGCCTCGGCAGCACCGAGTGGCGCGTCCTCCACACGCCGGGCCACAGCCCGGGCAGCGTGACCCTGGTCTGCGACGCCGCTGGCGAGGCGCTGGTGGGCGACACGCTCTTTGCCGGGTCGATTGGGCGCGTGGACTTCCCGACGAGCAACCCGTCTCACATGCATCGCTCGCTCCACGAGGTGCTCATGACGCTCCCCGACACCGTGCGCGTCCATCCGGGCCACGGGCCGTCCACCACCATCGGCGCGGAACGGCGTTCGAATCCTTGGCTCCAGGGCGGCGGCTGGGCCGAGGACGAGTGAGTTGCGGCGGGCGGCGTCAGGACGACTTGCCGGCTGGCTTCGCCTTGCACGCTGCGATCCACGCCTCGATCCGCGTGGCGAGCACGTCGAGCGGGATCGCGCCC
>Ga0209088_10001714_pt1 | contig 13946 bp, 16 predicted proteins | sample S_140625_EF_Meta_FD_187324 | JGI IMG/M metagenome (GOLD analysis project Ga0209088, IMG submission 187324) | Freshwater microbial communities from Lake Simoncouche, Canada to study carbon cycling - S_140625_EF_MetaG (SPAdes) (version 2) | ecosystem: Environmental > Aquatic > Freshwater > Lake ... | reverse complement strand
CAAAACACCGATTGCTCCAAGTAATTCGAGAAGTCCAATCAAACGAACAACTGACACGCTGGTCTGCTTGACCCAACCGAGACCGGCGGCTTCCAACTGATCCATGGTCTTGGTGAGCTTGTTGATTGCAGCTCCGACAAAGACGACTGCTAGAAGTGCGCCGAGGATGAGGCTTACGTAGTACATGTGACTCCAATGTTGTTGTTATTTTTGAGGGATTGATTTACTGTTGGGGTAAGTAAAGCACACCTAGACAAAATAAGTCAAGTACACCTTTACAACTTTTTTACTATGAGGCAGAGAGCGAGGAGCGCGATGGAACTCGAAGTGGTTTGCGAACGCACCTCTGATGGGTGGAACGTTGACGTTGCCGCGCTCGGCAACCTGCACACCAAAACCAAGCGCCTCGACAAAGTGCGAGAGCACATCCTTGAAATCGCTAAAGACCACGAAGCTACCGAGGGCGATTGTGAACTTGTGATCAAGATCGTGGCAAAGATGCCGGGCATCATCTGCGACGTCGAAGCGGCACAAACAAAAATGCGTGAGGCGGCTCGGCTGCAAGAAGAAGCGTCGAGCGAGATTCGCGACGTGGTTTCTCGAATGCGCGACGAAGGCCTCACCATGCGCGACATCGCCGTGTTATTGGGTGTCACTCCGCAGCGAGTTGCCCAGCTAACCTCCCCAACCTGCAGCTAACTTCCGTGAATCTGACCAACAAGCGCTTGTGGGCCGGTGTTATTACCGTTGTAGCCCTGCTGGCAATCGCGATTCTCAGTCCCTTGCTTCAGACACCAGAAGAACAACTCGAGCGCAAACTCTCATTGAGCCACCAAACTTCAAAATCTGGCGACGTAACTGTCTCTTGGAATCCTCAGGCCCTCAATTCCGACGATACTGCGACAATCAAGGTTGGCTATTCCTACGAAGATAAAGGCAAGTGGCATCGCTACCAAGCAAAAAACTGGGATGCTTCGCTAGGCGAAGCGGTATTCCGCAACCTGTCGCTTGAAGAGGATTTTCGATTCTTCTTTGCAATCACAAACCAGTCCGGGGTTTCGATCAAGAAGCGCTTTTCGGTAACCATAGATCCACCGGCCAGAGTGCAAGTCAGGGATGCCAGCATCAAAAAGCAGCTGGATTTTGTCGACAAGCGCTGGAAAACTCGAGAAAACAGCGAGTACATGTACATCAAGCAAAACGATTGCGCCAACTTCGCAAGCCAAACACTGGCTGCCAGAGGCTTTCAGCAATCTTGGGCTTGGGCTCAAAAAGATAAGTTGCCAACCGCCGCCTGGGTGCGAGCAACAGAGCTGAACTCCTATCTGCGTTCTTTGCCAGGGGTTAAGAGGCTCTCGGACGGGCAACGTGATCGAGTAAAACTTGGCGATTTAGTGTTTTTTGACTGGGATAGGTCGGGCGACAGCGATCACGTTGGCGTTGTCAACCTCATTCAGCATCAGGCAGACGGAACGGTAAAAATCTTTTATGCAGGACACACCAGCCATAAGCACTATCGGTCAGTTGATTGGGCCATTCAAGTTTTGAATCCAAACAGCCGTGTCGAGTATCTGAGCCTGCCCTTCGGCAAGTAGCCCGAAAACAGAAAAGCCCACCATTGCTGGTGAGCTTTTCCTAACGGGATGTCGACGACGCTTGCGCATCGTTGTAGTGGAGATGGGGGGAATTGAACCCCCGTCCAGAGCTTAGTTTCTGACTCTTCTACGGGTGTAGCTTCAGTGTCGTTTTACTCGATCCTGACCATACCCTGAAGCGAGTTGATCAACAGACCCAGTCCTAGTGAAAGTCCCGCGCAGCCCTAAGGCATAACTACGCAGCAAGATTCCTTAATGACGCCAGTACCCGCAACGGAATCGCATGCGGACTGACGGACTTTAGGCTAGCTTATGCAGCTAGGGCAAAGTCGGTGCGATTAGATTTGGCACCTATAGTTTGCAGCGGACATTTACGTGTTGACGCTACATTCACGACCCGCTTCTTTCAGGCACAATAACACTGTCGAAACCGATCATCCCCGTTATTTATTTATCAAAACTCCCGAGGGAGCACTCTAAGGATAAGCCCTGCGGCTGACATTTAACCTGTGAGTTACCACTCTTTGCCCTTGGTAGACATTGCCCTAGCGGCCTCGCGAGTGTCTTGCTGCTCGCGGAGGGTCTGGCGCTTGTCGTATTCGCGCTTACCCTTTGCCAATGCGATTTCCACTTTGGCGTTGCCATCCTTGAAGTAAATCGATAGAGGAATCAGCGTGAAGCCGCTCTCCTTGATCTTTCCCGAAAGCTTGTCGATTTCGACGCGGTTCAACAGCAGTTTGCGACGTCTGCGGGTTGAGTGATTAGTCCAAGTGCCTTGAACGTATTCGGGGATGTGAACGTTTTCTAGCCAGGCTTCACCATTTTCGATGCTGCCGTAACCATCCACCAGAGACGCTCGACCGGCACGCAACGACTTCACTTCTGTTCCAGTCAAAACGAGGCCAGCCTCGTAGACATCTTCGATGTGATAGTCGTGACGCGCTTTGCGGTTGCTGGCCACAACTTTTTGGCCGCGCTCTCTAGGCACAATTCACTCCAGGTTTTCTCTGACCACTCGGTCAGCCCATCAGTCTAACAAGCGGCTTCGACATGGTGAAGGGCTAGATTTTGAGATAGCGGCGAATCGCAACGCCTGAGGCCAAAGCCGCGAGCAGAACGCCAGCCAAAACCAATAGCGGAGCTATCGAGAAGGCATCCGACAGGTCAACGAATGAAGTGAGCGGAAGTCGCTGCGCCAGGTATCCCTGCACAAACAACTGCACGATCGCAATAACGGCACCGCCTGCCAGGAGGCTGCCAATTGTTGCCGCCACTACTCCCTCAAGGATGAAGGGCAGCTGAATAAAGAAGTTGCTGGCACCAACGAGCCTCATGATTCCAATCTCCCTGCGGCGCGAGAATGCGGAGAGACGAATGGTGGTCGAAATGAGCAAGCCGGACGAGGCCAACATGATGGAGGCGATGGCTATAGCGGCGATAGAGGCAGCGTTGAGAATGCTGAAGATCTGGTCGAGATACGACCGTTGGTCTCGAACCTCTTCGACTCCGGCGACCCCCGTGAATGTTTCCGCGATTACTGCGCTCTTGTCGGCATCCTTGAGCTTCACCCAAAATGTTTCGTTGAGCTGGTCTTTGGTTACGTATTTGGCAACGGCATTGCCTTTGAACTGCTCCTGGAATTTGTCGTACGCGGCTTGGTGGTCTTCGAAGTAGAACTTAGACACAAACTCGGTGAGCGTTGGGTCGGTGAGTTTGGCCTCAACAACCGCCTTCACGTCGGGTGAGGCTTCACCCTGAGGGCAGGCATCAGCCGGGCTGGTGTCGGTGCAGAGGTAAACGGCAACTTGAGCGCGGTCGTACCAATAGGTTTTCATCTGACCGATTTGCGCCTGCAGCAAACCGGCAGTGCCCACGAAGGTCAATGACAAAAATGTGACGAGCACAATCGAAACCACCATGCTGACGTTTCGACGCAAGCCCTGGGTGATTTCACGAAATACAAAACCTAGCCTCATATGTCGGCCCCGCCGCCCAAGATTTCTATCTGATCGGTATTTGGTAGCGCGGTTTCGTAGCCTGACTTGCGGTCGTCACGCACGATGACTCCAGAACGGAGTTCAACCACGCGTCGCTTGAGCCTGTCCACGGTGCCAACATCGTGGGTTGCCATCACTATCGTGGTGCCGGTCTGATTGATCTTCTCGAGTAGCGCCATTATGCCTGAGCTCGTTGCTGGATCAAGGTTCCCAGTAGGTTCGTCTGCAAGAAGTACGGCCGGTTTGTTCACGATCGCTCTCGCCACCGCCACACGCTGCTGTTCTCCGCCAGAAAGCTCGCTAGGCAGGCGGTCGGCTTTCTCTTCGAGGCCGACAAGCTTTAGAACTTCGGGCACGGCATTGGAGATGAAGGCAGATGACTTGCCTAGAACCTCGAGCGTGAATGCAACATTCTGAAAAACGGTCTTGTTGGGAAGCAGTCGGAAGTCTTGAAAGACCACGCCAATCTTGCGTCGAAAGAATGGAACACGTCTGCTTGGGATAGAAATCAGATTTTCACCAAGCACGAACACATCGCCCTTTGAAGGAACTTCTTCGCGCAACATGAGCCTCAGCAGGCTTGATTTTCCAGAACCTGATGCGCCAACCAGAAAGACGAAGTCGCCCTTTTCGATTTCGAGAGAAACGCCGTCTAGCGCGGGCTTTGAAGCGCCACGATAGGTTTTGGAAACGTTGGAAATCGAAATCATCTTGGGGTTAAGACTAACCCTCGGAGTGCTTTCTCCAGCGGATGCCAGCCGATATGAATCCGTCTAGGTCGCCGTCAAACACTGCGCTCGGGTTGTTTACCTCGTGGTCGGTGCGAAGGTCTTTGACCATTTGATATGGTGCCAAAACGTAAGATCTCATCTGCTCGCCCCACGATGCTTTAACGTCGCCAGCCAGTTGCTTCTTTTTGGCATCTTCTTCGCGCCTGCGCTGCTCGAGTAGGCGAGATTGAAGCACGCGCATGGCCGCTGCCTTGTTTTGAATCTGACTCTTTTCGTTCTGACACGACACAACGATGCCTGACGGCAGGTGCGTGATGCGCACGGCCGAGTCTGTGGTGTTCACCGACTGTCCGCCGGGGCCTGAAGAGCGGAACACATCGATGCGAATATCGTTTTCCGGAATCTCGACAACATCCGTTTGCTCGATTAGAGGAACCACCTCGACTGCAGCAAAAGAAGTCTGGCGCTTTCCGGCTGAATTGAACGGGCTCATACGAACCAACCGGTGAGTACCGCCCTCGATAGAGAGAGTTCCGAAAGCAAAGGGAGCGTCGATCTCAAAGGTGGCCGACTTAATGCCAGCACCTTCCGAATAGGAAATATCGAGAACGTGCGCCGGCATCTTGTGTTTCTCGGCATAACGCAGGTACATGCGCATCAGCATCTCGGCAAAGTCAGTGGCGTCGTCTCCGCCAGCACCAGCTCGGATTGTGATAACGGCCGAGCGCGCGTCGTACTCGCCATTCAAAAGCGTCTGAACTTCGAGCTCGCCGATCATTTTCTCGAGCTCTTCGAGTTCGGACTTAGCTTCCGATTGCACCGATGCATCCGCCTCGGCGTTGGCCATCTCGATCAAAACCTCAAGGTCGTCAAGGCGGGACTGAACCGACTCGAGCTTGGTGAGTTGAGTTTGCGCGCGAGAAAGTTTCGAGGTCACCGACTGGGCCTTAGCGGCGTCATCCCAGATGTTCGGATCTGAAGCTGCCTCTTTAAGTTCAACGATTTCGGCTTCGACGCGCTCAACTCCGACAACATCTTTGATGCTGGAGAAAGTGTCGCGCAGCGCGCGAATTTCTTGAGAGAGGTCGATTTCAGCCATTTCGCCTATAAGTCTAGGCGGAGTGCCAAATGGGTGGGGTTTAGAGAACCATAATGGAAGTGTGGTCGACCCGACATCCCCTGCTCAAGCGCTGAAACCTCTCTTGGTTCCGGTTTTCGTGCCATCAGTTTTGATGTCAATCGCTGAGTATTCCCTTTTGCCGATCATCCCCTCTAGCGCCGAGAGTCTTGGCGCTAGCATCCCAGTGGCTGGTTTCATCGCTGGTCTACTGATGGTTGGCGTGTTGATAGCCGATTTGCCGGCAGGACGCCTGGTAGACCGCATCGGCGAGCGCCGAGCCATGATGTTGGGCGCAGCGGGCGGTTTTCTAGGAGTCTTACTGCTGGCAAGCAGTTTGAATCTTTTGCTCATGGGAGCGGGCGCTCTGCTTCTGGGAATCGGTGTTGCCATCTTTGCACTGGCCAGGCACGCCTTTTTTGCGGAACACATACCCTTGCACTTTCGTGCTCGAGCTCTTTCGCTTCTCGGGGGCACATTTAGAGCGGGAGCTTTTATCGGACCTCTGATTGGCTCCTGGTTGATTGTGGTTTTCGGCGTTCACAGTGTCTATTGGTTTTCGGCAACAGCCTGTGTGGCAGCGGGCTGGATTTTGTTAGCTTCCAAGCCCGAATCGATAAAATCGACACCCGTTTCAAAGAAGGGTGGCATCTGGAAGACCGCAAAGGAGAACCAAGTTCAGTTGCTGACACTCGGCGTTGGCTCGGCAATACTCGGTGCCGTTAGAACTACCAGGCAAATCGGGCTACCACTTTGGGCGCTGATGATTTCACTGTCACCTGCAGAGGTTTCCCTATACATCGGCCTCGCGGGATTGCTCGACTTTGCCCTGTTCTACACATCGGGGCAAATCATGGACCGTTACGGGCGCATCTGGGCCGCGGTGCCACCACTTATCGGTCTAGCGCTGCTGCACCTAGTGATGTTTACAGTTCAAGACGGAACTGGTTTTCTCCTCATCGCCTGCGCAATGGCGCTGGCTAACGGATTGGGCAGCGGCATCATCTTGACAATCGGAGCCGATTTGGCCCCGCCACACTCCCGAAACGAGTTTTTGGCTTCTTATCGTCTAATCACCGACCTAGGCGTGGCAACTGCCGCACCACTTCTATCGTCCCTGACAGTCGCCTTTGGGCTCGGCACAGCAATGGCCTCGTTTGGTGTCATAGGTCTGGTAGGTGCTGGCTTGATGTGGCGCTACATCCCTAGGTTCATACCGCTAGTCAGATCTTCTGATGCTGGCCGCGGCGCAAGCTCGTGAAACCGGAATCGCGATCACATCTAGCGGTGAGCTGAAACCCAAACAAACTCTGGCAGTTCGAGTTCGTGAATCCGCCTTTTCAATCCACGCACTTTCTACCGGCTGACTGCTAAACATCAGCTTCTTTGAAATCTCATTGGCGACGGTGGTAACGTCTACCACCTGCCCAGCCATGGGACTTTTTGCGTAGTGGTGGACCAGATACCTAGCGAGACTCGATGCGCGGTGATCGTAGAGAGTTGCAGACTGGATGTTCACGCCGACAACAACAATGGCGAAAACAAGCCCAAAGCAGGCCAACATCAGTGGGATGACCGAGCCCTCTTCATCGAGAACCTGCATGGCTTTAGCTCTAATGCCCTTATAGATGACGTCCACCTGCACGGTGGGCTGCACGCCTGCGCCGATGGCTGTCTTGGCACAACCGGGATCTGGATGACACGTCGTTCGAATGTTAAGCAGACTGTGATCGAAGCTAGAATCCGACGCGAGTTGCTGAACAAGACTTGTGACCCGAACCTGGCTTTGATGCAGCGAGAAGTCGCGTGCAACAGTTTGAGCGAGTGCGTCCACAGAAACCTGGCGGAGTTGCTCTGCGGTTACCTGTTGAGACGCAGCCAGAATCGGAGCAACAAAGAGACTCGTCAGCATGGTGAATTCAAGGCTCGACGAGCCGGACTCATCAAAAAGCCTCGGATGCTGCATGCCAAGTCACCTCGGTCTCGAGAAATGAAAACGGGTAGGCAAGGCGGCTAAGCATGCTCACCTCAGCCCACTCTCCTGTTTTGAAGCAGGTGAGTTCGCTCACCGTTAGGTAGCTAGGTGAGCTCCTCTCGGCGAAAGCGAGCACATCTTGCTGATCGGTATCCATCAGGCCGCAAACCTCTGCCGACTTGGATGCGAGGGACACAGCGCCAGACTGCAAAATGCCGGCCAGCACCAAACTCAGCATTGAGTAAAACAAAATGGCAATCGGTGCCGAGAGTAAGACAAACTCGGTGGGAGCCGAGCCGCTATCGTTGCTATTCATTGCCTAGCGCAGTTGTGCAACAAGTTGGCTAGATGGCACTGACCCGACTCATCGAGTCATCGATGAGAGACCGCAGAGCAGGCCCGGCAACAGACCAGATGATAACCACCAACCCTGCAGTCATGAGTGTTATCAATACCCAGCCCGGCACATCGCCGCGCTCGTCGCCCATCTCTTTTCGTAGTGTTTTCATCATTTACCTCTCTTTAGATTGAACTGAGTTGCAAAAACTGGACGCTTGGAACGAGAGCAAAGAGAACGGTTATCGGCAGCACCAGAAACACGAGGGGCATGAGTAGGTAGGTCTCTTTCTTTGCACCGAGTTTTCGAAACTCGGTAATTGCTTCTCCACGAAGGGCTGTGGCAAGTGAAATCAGTTGACTTGTGACTTGGGTGCCGAGCTGGTCGGAAAGAGCCAGCTTTAGCGCAAGTTCGCGAAGTGCGGGGTGCTTCTGCTCACGCTCGTATTCGAACAACGACTGTGTGATGGAATCCCCCACCCCTATGCTGTCAACTAGCCAGGCGATCTCTGTCTTGATTTGACTCGTGCACCGATTGGCTACCCAACTAAATGCATCGCGAAGACCCACACCGCTGCTCAGCACTGCCGCCAGCAACTCGATGGCATCGGCAAGTTGTTGGATTAACTCTCGCTGAGGACCTACCGCTATGTGAGCGGAGTATGAGCCAAGCCAGTGACCAAGCGGTTTGGAGTCGCTAACTTTTTCTCCAGATTGCAGCCTGAGCCGCTGCGACAACTCGTTCAAGCTCCAAGCCCTCTCGAGTAATTTGGCAGCCGAGACATCCGGTTGATCATGATCATTGCCGAGGCGCACACGATGAATCCAAAAACCAGGATGCTTGGGCCAAATCCAGTTGTGTATGACACAAAATTCTCACTCCTGGTGCAAAGTAGCCCGAGCATCACCCAAGGCGACGCAGCACCGAGCCTGGCCACCGAGACAATCGCTGAAAGTCGACTTGCTACATCGTCTCTAACGTTGGCTCGATTGCGATGATCTTGAGCGGCTCGATTGAGAGCGTCAACTAGGCCCCTACCTCCAAACTGGGAGTGCGCCAGTAGTAGCTCGATAAGAAAATCAAACCGCGAGTCTGATGCTTGAATTTTGAATTCGGTCAGCGCGACGTGAAGGGTTGATTCGCTCTCTAGTTTCTTAGCAACGTATTCAAAGTGATTGCGCCAAGAATCGCTGGCTCTTGTCGAAAGCAGCTGAAAGCAAGACGGCACGAGTAAACCAGACTCCAGCGCGCTGGACAACAGCTCTAGGTCGGCCGCCCAATCCAAATCCAAGCGAGCCTGCTTAGAGGGCAACGGACACCTCGCGAAGCTCGACAACCCTTCTAACGCCAGAACTGTTGCGCTCACAGTGGGCAACTAGGCTGATGCTCGACATCGCCATCGAGGTGGCAAATTCCGAAGAGATGTTTGAACCAGCCAACAACGGCAACGATGCAAGTTTCTTGATTGCATGTTCAGCGGAATTGGCGTGGATCGTGCAATAACCGGGGATGCCCGAGTTGAAAGCCAGTAAAAGATCAAGTGCCTCAGCACCCCGCACTTCGCCCACGGCTATTCGACTCGGACGCATTCGCAAGCTTTCTCGCACCAGCCGCCGCATGTCGACTGCTCCTGAATTGTTAGGTGTAGCATCGCGGGTTTGCATCGCCACCCAATCGGTGACATCGCAGTTGATCTCGAATGTGTCTTCCACCGTCACCAACCTCTCCCCATCAGAGATTGAGTTCAGAATTGCGGTCAGCAGTGTAGTTTTTCCTGCTTGAGTGGCACCGCTCACCAGGATGCTCTCGCCCGAGAGCACTGCGCGACGAAGACGTTGCGCCTGCTGCAGATCTAGCATTTGGAGTTTGATCAACTCTTCGAGCGTTGCCGATCCAACTCGAAACTTTCGAATATTTAGACTCCAAAACTCTCGAGTCACGTTTGGAATCACAACGTGAAGCCGAGATCCGTCTGCCAGGGAAGCGTCAACAAACGGAGTGCTTCTGTCGATTCTTCTGCCGGTAGACCTGAGCATTCGCTCAACCAAAGACTCGATCTCGATGTTCGAGAGTGAAACCTCTAGACGCTTATTCACGCCCGAAGTGGCAATCCAAACCTCGTCTGGGCGGTTTATCCAAATCTCTTCAACGTTGGCATCATCGATCAAGTTTTGTATTTGCCCCAAGCCAGACGCCGCAGCTACCGCGGGACGACGCAACAGCTCGGATTGCAAAATTGACACGTTTTCAGAGTCTGCCGCCACACCTCTAACAATCGCCTCTTCGACCGGTAACCCGAAAAGGAGGGCTCTGCCTCGTGCCTGTTGAGCTAGAAGTTTGGCCGTCTGGTTCATGAGCCCTCCTTTTCGTTGGGCAAGATTGACACAAACTTCTTTTTCGAGGAAAAAGTTGTCCACAGATTCGACTAAACTATAGAAGTCCGCGGGAGTGGCGAAATTGGCAGACGCACTAGATTTAGGTTCTAGCGCTTAATAGGCGTGTGGGTTCAAGTCCCACCTTCCGCACCAGACAAAAAGAAAAGACCGAAGAGATTCGGTCTTTTCTGGTTTAATCTCACAAGTCGCGTCAATGGCAGCGATCACTTGATTTTCTTCAAGCCAAAATTGCTTTCAGGGTTTGTATTTGAGAATGTCACCCGGTTGGCAATCTAAGGATCTACAAAGTGCCTCCAACGTTGTAAACCTGACGGCCTTGCCCCTATTGCTCTTGAGCACAAAAAGGTTTGCCTGAGTGATTCCAATTAAGTCTGCGAGCTGGGCTACAGTTAGACCCTTTTTGCTTCGATAATGCTCGAAGTCCACAATGATAGGCACTAAATCACCGCATCCATTTCTAATCGAGTATCAATTGCCTCGCGCAAAACCCTCTGAAGCGAGGCCGTGACCAACGCTGCTGATACTGAAAGCAGTATGAAAGCTAGAAGTGATAAAAATAGAAACGGTGGCAAAGTGTTCTTGTTTATTAACCAAACAAGAAGGATGACAGTTGTCGCTGACAACAAAAAGAGACTGGCCGAGAGTAAAACAACCCACTTTGGTGTCGACTCCTTGATTATTTCTTGCGACCAAACTCTTCTAAGTAGAAACCAGATGAGTGCCAACGTCAACTGTCCGGCTAAGACTATTGAACTGAGTATCAACTGGATGAAGTTTCCATCGGTCTTGTATTCAGAATACTGCTCAACTAGCATGACGGTAATCTCTGGTATCACGAATATTTGAACCAACAGTCCCATCATTATCAAGGTACAAAGTAATAAGTATGAAACCTTGGAGAACAATTTAATTTTCATAGTGGAGTTGCTCACCTTTGCTCAAAATGATAATGTATCGATAAACAGTGTATCGTTTAGCAACATGTTGTTTTAGAACTCAATAAGAGTTTTTTCACAACCAAGAGAAATTGGGGAAATTAAATGGCACTTTCAGCACTCACCAGTTTGGCGCTCGCAGCAACGTTGGCAGCTGGGCCGAATCCAGTCCCGAACGAGACCCTTACGGCTCCTAACCCAACGGGCGCTAGCCCAAGTGCAACAAGTGGGGAAACGAGCATGGAATCCTCGCAAAACAATGTGGGCGAAAGAACAGACTTCATTCAAATCGAGATAAACCCAGGAGCTGGCCCTATTTCATTGATTTGGGCTGAACGATCAGGGCTATCGAGAGCCGTTTGGGGCTCGAGTTATGCCACCTCAAAAGAGATCTTTTTCCTTTACTACGAGGGGAAAGCCAAAGCGGGTGGAAACGTTTATCAGAATGAAAGAATTGTCACCGTCTGCATTTGGTATTCCAGAGGCCCAGAAAGAGTTTCAGATGAGGTTTGCTCTCGGGCCACAAGCAACACCGTTGCTTGGTTCCCTGGGCCCGAGGTGGTTGTGGGTGCGTTTGACTCGCTCGACTGGGATGCCCCGAAAACTATTCTGAACATCAAGACAACACGCATCAGTCCAACAATGTTCCCTTAAGGCTTTGGAGGGCTGGGCTTGGTCGTTTGAGCGAGCTTCACGGCGGCTCCTGCATCCACGATGCCCGCACCGCAATAGCTGTAGCCATTCTCAACCCCGTACTGCGAAGCGGTGTTGGCGCACTGTGTGCCAGCCTTGAAATTTCTAACTGTTGCCTTCATGATTTCGTAGGCATCCTCTGAAGTGAACGTCGGATTCACCGAATAGATCAATCCAACGACAGCCGCAACCACGGGCGAGGCCATCGATGTGCCCTCTTCGATTGAGTAATCCGCTGCTCCAACCGTGGTGGTGCCCAGGTTCCAGGTGGAGAGCAACATTCCATCCGTGCCGTTTGTGTAAGGCGCAGGAGAGTCGGTGTCGTCGCCGCCAGGAGCCGAGAAGTCGACACCCGGGCCGTAGTTGGAATAGTAGGACGAGTCGCCGCTGTAGCCAGTGGCTCCAACGTTGATGGTTGGGTAGCAGTTGCCTGGGTAAGAGTAAATAGCCTGCATCGCTTTTCCGAACCGATCGCCATTTCCAGCAGCGGTCACCGCGGTAACTCCCCGATCCCAAGCCGAACGAAACGCCGCCTGCGTGCCAACATCACAACCGGAAACCGTCTCGGTGCCGATAGAAAGGTTCAAAACACGGGCCGGATTCAGATTGTCTGGAACTCCAGCGACATGCAAACCAGAAGCCCAGTTGATGGCTGCGATCAGGTCTGAAGTCTCACCTCCGCTGGTGCCAAGAACTCGAATAGGCAGTATTTTCACGCCAGGTGCTACACCCGAAACGCCAACGGAGTTTTGAGTCGCACCGATCAATCCAGCAACGTGCGTGCCGTGCCACGAAGAGTCATTCCCGGCGCTGTAGTCGCCCACATCGGTTGGGTCGGCATCCCAGTCTTCGGTGTTAGCAGCAATGCTCTGGTTGTCGTGAGACGAGGAAGCAGAAGAAATGAAATCGAAGCCCTGAACCGTTTGTCCAGCAAGATCTGGGTGTGCGGTGATTCCGCTGTCCAAAACCGCAACGACTATCGAAGGCTTTCCCTTGGTGACCTGCCAAGCCTTGTGAGCTTGAATGCCGAACGCCGAGTAAAGGTGCCACTGAGATCCGTACATCGGGTCTGAAACCGACACTGATGTTGCCGACGCAAGCGCGTTTGTGGCCACAACCTTGAACGTATATGGAACGTTTTCATTCATTGATGCTGGGGCGCAGCTCTGGCCGATTGTGGTGCAGGTAACGCTGTCACCTGAAGAAGACACCGCTGTCACCTGGTAGCTAGCGGGCAACCCTCCACGCGCGGAAGCGCTCTGGCTCAACCATCGGGCCGATTGGCCGTTGAAGATTACGTTGGGCCCGTCAAACAGCGGGGCAAGCGGTGCAACTCCCGGAGTAACTTTCACCGTTGCAGACGGCAAACCCACTGCCGTCTTGCCAGAAACCTTAGTGATCGCACGCACTCGAAAATACTTTGGTGTTCCGATGGTGAGATCGTTGGCGATGGTGACCGAACGAGTCGTTGAAGTTGTCTTGGCGATAGTCCAGGTCTTGCTGTTCCAAGATGTTTCCACCTGGTAGCCGGTCAACTTGCCACCATTTAGAGATTTGGGCGCAGCCCAAGTTACCTTAACTTTTGGTGTTCTCGGGTTCGCTGCAACCCAGGCGTTCACGGCCTTCGGCAAAAGCACGGCGGTCGCTCCCTTGACTGCGCTTTTCACCACGATATTTTTAGCCGGACGAACTGAAGCAGCCGAATAGTTGATGTGCTGATCCAGTTGCGCCTTGGAAACACGAGGGTCGCGCTTTATGCGATCGAGCGCCTGCTGGGCATCGGTGTTGTTTAGTTGTTTTTCAAAACTGACCGCCGTCATGTTTAGACCGATGTCGTGCGGTGCGGCAAGCCCGGTTCCGGCAAAGTTTTCGCCGGTTGGCTGACCGTTCGGAGCCACCAACTCAACGCCAGGCTTATAGGTAATGATCAGGCCCACGGAAGATGCTTTGGCAGAGTTCGATTCGCCAAGCATCGTTGCCGATGCTGGTTGAACTGCCGAAAACAGGATGGTTACAAGAAGCGACAAACCTACAACCACTGAGATTGCCAGTGAAGTTTTTCGCCGAACCATGCGTTTTAGGTTATTGCTCGCGGCTGAGAAGTTTATGAGAGCGTCAAAAATGTGCATCAAACCTTAGAGGCTCTTTTGCATCAACACCGTGCCGAGCC
>Ga0209088_10001711_pt1 | contig 13950 bp, 19 predicted proteins | sample S_140625_EF_Meta_FD_187324 | JGI IMG/M metagenome (GOLD analysis project Ga0209088, IMG submission 187324) | Freshwater microbial communities from Lake Simoncouche, Canada to study carbon cycling - S_140625_EF_MetaG (SPAdes) (version 2) | ecosystem: Environmental > Aquatic > Freshwater > Lake ... | reverse complement strand
CGCTCCAGTTGTTCCTTGCGCTCCTGTAGTGCCTTGAGAGCCTACTGCGCCTTGAGTACCAAGAGTGCCCTGAATACCTTGAATACCTTGTGCGCCTGTAGCGCCTTGTACGCCTTGCAAACTGTAGTAAACAAGCAGGCTCCAGATGGTAGTTCCATCACCAATTTTAAATTGCTTAGTTGTGGTGTTATAGCCAATTTCACCAGCGCTTAAGACAGGGTCCGCGGTATTCCATTGACTGGTTGTGCCGCGACGCATTTGAATCTTTGTAGTCATTACGGCGTACCTCCATCAAGCTCATTTACCGAATCGGTGTTTACATCAACCCAAGTAGCGCCTGTATAAATCTTTACTTTGTTACTTGTGGTATTAAAATACATTTCACCAGCAGTATGGCCCGTAGGGTTGCTAGTAGCCGTTAGGAGGCCTAACGGGACAACAAACTTACGGGCCATACTGGTGAACTCCCTTTTATTAAGCTTGGACTACGACTCGGTAAGTCTCACCTAAAGCAGGAGCTACTGCGAATCCGATAGTCACTGTATCAGTAGTAATGTAAGTTACATCTGTCACAACTTCCATAGCACTAGAGATTTCATAAATCTTGACCTGAATATCTGTTGTTCCCAAACCGTGGGTCAATGTGAATTCAGTTGCTGTGTAAGGGTTTGCTGGGGTAATAGTAGCTGCGTACTTGCGTACAACAACTGCTGTGTTGATTGCTACATCATCAGCATTTACTGTGATACCAGTTCCAGCGCCTACTGCAAATGTTGTTCCAGTAAGAGTAAGACCTGCGCCACCTGCATACGTTCCAGCTCCTGAGAATTGTGTAAATGTTAACGCGGTGGTGCCTAGTGTTATTGCATCATCTGTTGTAAGAACCCAACCAGTGTTTCCATTGGCTGTACCTTCTGATACGAAGGTAAATAGGCCAGCAGTAACTTCTGCGCTTAGATTTGCATCTGCTGCGCGAGTAGGTGTGCCAGTGGGCTCTACTACATATATGCCGTTTTCAGAAGCAGTTGCTTGATTCTTAATAAGAATTCTGTTACCAGAAATAAGGCTTACTCCATCTACAATGTCACCATCTTGAAACGATGATGCAAGAGTTCCAGCCACTGTAGTTGCTACACGAACTGATGCCTTAACATCTAGTCCGCTTGCAGTTGCATCAACATAAGCCTTAGTAGCAATTGTTGTGGTATCAACAGTGAGTTCGCCACCACCTGAAAGTGATAGACCAGAACCAACGCTTAGAATTCCCGCGTTTTGTCCTTGAATACCCTGAGCACCAGTGGTACCTGTAGTACCTTGCGCACCTGTGTTACCAGTTGTTCCCTGTGAACCAGTAGTTCCTTGGGCACCTGTTGTACCTTGGCTACCAGTTGTGCCTTGTGAACCAGTTTCACCTTGAGTACCAGTTGTACCTTGAGCGCCTGTAGTGCCTTGGCTACCAGTTGTTCCTTGAGAACCTGTGTTTCCAGTTGTACCTTGAGCACCAGTAGTGCCTTGGGCACCTGTAGTTCCAGTGGCGCCCTGTGTACCTGTAGTACCTTGTGAACCTGTAGTTCCCTGAGCACCAGTTTGACCAGTAGCACCTTGTGTACCAGTATTGCCAGTTGCGCCTTGAGTTCCTGTTGCACCTTGAGAGCCAGTGGCTCCCTGTGCGCCTGTTGTTCCCTGTGAACCAGTGTTACCAGTTGTACCTTGTGAGCCTGTTGTACCAGTCGCACCTTGGGTGCCTGTTGTTCCTGTAGTTCCTTGTGTGCCTGTTGTTCCTTGCGCACCAGTGGTACCTTGAGTACCTGTAGTGCCTTGAGCGCCTGTGCTTGTGTTAATCCAAGCGGAACCGTTCCATGAGCGAAGGTAACCAAGATTGGTATCAAAGTAAATTTGACCAACAACAGGGCTAGCGGGCGCGGATGCTAAATTCTGTACGCGAGCATTTTGGAGCTCTAATTTATTTAAATCAATTGGGGTTAAAAACTTACGGGCCACTTTTTATCTCCTTAAGATAAGTATGCTTTGCCTGAAAACGCGGATGAGAAGGTGACCGTAAGTGAGTCCGAAGTAGTATAGGTAATTTCGCCTTCATAAATAGTACCAGCAGAATCTTGAACTGTAAGGTTAGGGTAAAAACCTAACCCATGATTTATAGTCCAAGTAGCGTTTGATACTCCTTGTGTATGAGTGTAAGCCACTCGGTTTACTCTGAAATAGAGGTTGGTCGAGCCCTCTGATAAATCATCAGTAGAGCCTAAAGTGGCCCCCTGAATAGCATCACTTAGTGTTTGAAGGCTGATTCCACCTGAGGCGCCTTGGGCACCTTGTAGACCTCTAGGGCCTCGTGGGCCAGAAGAACTAACACTTACAACAATCCCTTGGGTGGTCATAGCGTTACCTCCTGGGTTGTAAATACTTGCCCTTTAATAAACGTATGCTGGTAAGTTGGGTCGTCCGCTACAGTTGCTTGTAGATCCCAAAAAGCACGAACAGGCATATATTTAGTTTGGCTAGATGTTAAAGACAATAATATCTTACCGACAGGGTCATCTACTACCTCAACGGCAAACTCACCGTATATTGCAGGGGCGCCTGGATAAGTACGAATTTGCGCTTTAAATATAAAATCAGTGGTATCAAACGGGAAGTCAAACTCGGCGCTCCAAGAGTCACCTTGGTAAAGAGGAATGTCATAAATTTCAGCAGTAGTTGGTAAAGGCACACGGCCATTAAGGTCATTTTTAATATAGACCCGTTCTGGTTTACGAGAGTCATCAATCTCTTGCGCCATGTAAATAGGCACCAGCTTGTTAGTAGTACGCGAAATGCGACGAAGCGTGCCCATCTCAAGTCGCCACAAACCAATGTTAAGCGCGGCACAGAGCTGCTTGTATTGTTCCATGCGTTGAGTAATAATCCCAGTTAATTGGGTATAGCGCTGAGCGCGGGGGATAACTACCCCATCGGGAGCGGTAATGTTAATATCAAATGCGGCATCTGTTGCCAACGCCCACAGGCCTTCAATTGTAGCAAGAATAGCTACTGGGTACTCTTCTACCGCTGGTATAGAGTAAATAGTAACGCGAGACCCGTAAGTGTCTGTTCGATTTTCAGTATGCTGTAAGACAGCGGTATCAATAAAAGTTGTTAACTCTGAGTCTAAGAAATATCTAGCAGCAATACCTTCAACAACAATTGCAGCATTGCTTGCTGGAGCAGTTACAAAATGTATTACTCCTATGCTCTCCTCAAGCGTGTACCCTGCTGGGTAAGTTCGAGCTGTTCCATTTACTGTAACGTAAAGGTTAGTGAGCTCAACAGGTTTTTTATTTAAATAGAAGTCTTTAGTGACGCCGTCACCTGTAGCAGTGAATCTAAACTGCTTTTTAGAGTCCCCTAATTCAGTACGAACTCGTGCTACCAGGTCTGCAAGTAGGGCCATTATTACTCCTTACCTTTCAGGTTACATGGTGTCACTCTTTAAAGAAAAAGTCTTAATAAACGAAGAAGCGGGCCCGAAAGCCCGCCCCCCGCGTTTAACTGATTTAGATTACGCCTGCGAGGTAGCCTTTTTCCTTAAGGTGTTGAGCTACTTGTTTAGTGACTTTGTATTTTTGACCAGCTTTGAAGTTGTAGTTATTGCCTGCGCCAAGTGTCATGTTCTCAATTGTTTCAATAACACGGATTTCAACTGTGTCATTTGAATCACCTACAGTGATTACTTCATCAACAATTACAGTTTGACGGTCTGGGACAGTTGCGTCAATAACTTCTGTTTCAAGTTTTGCAGCGGCAGTTGCTGATGCCATTGACATCTCAGCTGCACGATCCTGCATAACTTCTAGGTTATCTTCTAGTTGCTGCTCACGCATGCGACCAGTTACATCGGTGGGCTTTTTTGTAGCCATTTATATTCTCCTAATTAGTGACTGTGGAAGGGTGTGATGGGGCGAGGGTGCGGGCGTGGTTTCAGCCCCTGCTTAACCTCGCCCCATCACTATTCAGTTGTATTAGTTGGTTTCTGCAATGATTACAGACTGGTCAGTAATTAGACCAAGACCGAAGATTGAGTACCAAGCAAGTGCGTGCTCACGACCGAAGTCAAGAATACCGCCATCGCGGAGTTCAACTGGAAGTGAAATTGCGTGACCGAACGCGTTATCTCCAATGAAGATAGCTGAGTAGCGATCCTTGTTGCCGTTACCTGTGTATGTAGCAGGGGTTGTGTAACCTCCACCAGCTGTAACAGTTGGGTTAGCAACTGCTGTATCAGCTGAGTAACCAGAACCAGCGCCGCCAGCAACCTTAAGAATCTGTGTTGTTTCGATGAATACTGTGTCGTATAGACGACCAATCTCACCTAGCATGAAGTTTCCTGGAGCTGCGTACTTTGTAACTTCGATAAATTCAGGATTGTCACGAAGTTTACGTGATTGGTGAGGGTGCACGAATGCAACATAGGTCTCGCCAAGGCGTGGGATATTCTTGGTTGCAAGTGTTTCAACTGCATCCTTGACAGTGTGAGGTGTCAAGAAGAAGTTACCAGTCATAGAAGCACGAGTTGTGCCCTTTGTACCGTCTGCATACCAGTTATTAACTGCTGTTAGGTCTGAGCGATCTTCACCGTAGATGGTTGAAGTAGCTGCATACAAGGTGTCGCGTGAAAGCTGATCTAGGTAGATAGCCATGTTACGACCAAGAAGACGTGAGGCTGAAGCCATTACGTCATCGAATGAAGCATTAAGCAATAGCTCTGAAACAGCAAGAGCATAACCATGCTCAGATACTGTGATTGAGAACTGCTGTGCTGTTAATGCGTTAGTCTGCATACGCACGCCTTCAACGAGTGAACCCGCAAAGCCGAGGTTGTTGTAACGCATAAAGTTAATCTGAAGACCAGGCGCTACGCCTAGTTCTGTCTTCTTAACTGCAAACTGCTCAAAGCGAAGGATTGGCATGGCCTGGAAAAGAATTTCCTTAGACCAGATTGTCTGAATCGCTTGAGTCAGTTGGGTATTGGTACCTGAGTACGCGGTAGGCGCAGCGGCTAAATTGCCAGTACCTGTAATGGATGATGCCATTTAAATTGACTCCTTGTTAGATTTTGGGTTGGGGGTTAACCGAACAGCCCGCGAGACTTACCACGAGCGGCGTCGCTCATGAGTCGGTCTCTATATTTTGCGTATTCGTTCATCGGCATTGCCGCAATTTCTTGTGGCGTAAGGGTACGTTGCTCCATATTAGTTTCCAGTGGTCCAGCGGGAGGAGCAGAAATGCTCGTTCCCTTCATTTCTTTTCTGGCGTTCTGCATAGCAGACTGCGCAGATTCAAGAATACTTGCTGAACGTTCCTTTAATCGTTCTACGCTTTCAGCGATCTCTTCACGGGTATTGCCCTGAATAAAATCAACTAGCTGTGGAATGATATTGTCACGTTCTTGTTCAACTACTTGCTGACGATAAAATTGTAAATCTGCATATAACTTTTCCTGCTCCAGAAGAGCGAAGGCTCGTTCGCGTTCTTGACGCTCACGCTCCAACTGCTCCTGCAACTCTGACAATCGAGCATCCGCGTATGATTTGGAATCTAGTTCCGACAACGCTTCTGCTCTTGCTCGTTCTGCTTCTGCTTGCGCGTCCGCATTACGACGAGATGCTTCTTCTTCTTTTTCTTTTCGTAGTGAATTAAGTTCTTCCTTCAAACTTTCAATTTGAGGGTAGAGCTTATCCTTTTCTTGATGTCGAACTCTTGCTAGATCTTCGTCAGTATAGAACTTGTTAAGATTATTAGAGTCCGTAGTAGTAACAGTCTGCGCGTCAACGCCCGACACATTTACAACTGGAGCTGTATTGGCTTCTGCTTCAAAAGCAGCTGCCATAGTTTCTGCATTTTCCATTTTTATACATCCTTTATATCCTAGGGGTCGTTGTCCGAAGTAAGAGCACGAGTGACCAAACGTTGTATTACGAGTTTATTTTCTCTATCCCTACGAAAAATTACAGGCTAAACACCTTTATTTTTCATAGCCTTCTGGAACACGTCTCTGTGGGAGTTGGGTTCCATAAGCTTGTGTGACGAGGTTGCCGCGTAGGGCTTGGTCGCCCATCTGTGCGGCAATAGTCGCATCGTCAATTACTGGAGGTAATACAGATTGAGGAACTCCTGCTTCAGGGCTTCCGCCACCTACAGGCTGAGCTGGGCCTCCACCAGGCCCTAGCTGTGCTGACTGCATACCAGTTAACATCATGATGTCATTTTCAATTTGAGTCTGTACCAGTTTGAGAGCGCCATCAGACTTAGCATCTTCAATGAGCTCTTGACGAATTTCTGTAAGCTTTGCGGCTGGGAACTCTTCGCCAAGTGCTCGTAGGGCGCCTTCTTTAGACTCAAGGCCTAGAGACAGCTTGCTTTGAATTTCGTTAAGTGCGATAAGTTTATCTAAAGGCAACGGCTGTGGGAAATAAACATAGTTTTGGAAAGTCAGTGGGTCGTTAGGATCTAACTGAGCAGCCTGACCTTGCTTTAGAGGCACCGTGCTGGCATTAGGGTCCCAAATAAATGTTTGAGGCTCTTTGACTGCAAGGCTTACAAGGATTAACTCGTTAACGCGCTCTAGTCCGTGAGCGTATTGAATAATCTTTTGGTGGTAGCGGTTCATCAAAGGTTGGAATTGAATAGAAAGCGCCACGCCTGAGGTGTTAGAAATAGGCTGTGCTTGGCCAAGAGCCGTCTCAGGAACACCAATCATCTCGTGCATAGACTTCTTTAGCAAAGCCATAAAGTCCATAGCGCCTTTTAGACCTTGTGCTCCGCCTTCAAGGTTTTCTACCTTAGCGTCTTTTGGAAGCCCGCCCCAAACTTTATTAGCACCCTTTTCTAGCTGAGATGCTTTTGCTCCAATGATAACCGTAACTGGCGCTGCGTGGTAATTAACAATGTCCGCAATATCCGTAGCGGTTTCATTATATGCACGGTTAATGTTAATAATGTCATTGCAATCTGATAGGCCCCAAGGAGAACCAGATATACGAACGTTTGGAATATGAACAACAGGGATAGTGCCAAGCGGGTTAGGGCGAGAGTCAATAAGCTCATCGTTGATGTACTCCTCAATAATGTCGTCTGTCAAGATTTCTGTGTAAGTAAATACTTGACGTGTTCCTTCTAAAGAGGTTCCCCAGAAACGGTACTTAAGTTTAAAACGAATTAAGCGCTCGCGGTCGTGGGGGTGAAACTCTGGAAAAGCAAAAGAAGAGTTAAGCGGAAGTATGCGTACACGGCCAGGATGGCCTCGGCCAGATGGATCAACCCAAGCCTCTTCGTAAGCTACTTTAATAAAACAATCTCCAGAAACAGAGCCTTGCTGCCCAATCTCCCAAAGCACTGTAGCTTTGTTGTTATCTACTTCCCACACGCGCTCAAGTAGGTCAGGAACAATAGCTTCTGTTAGTTTAGATGAGCGAAAGTTAACGCCCTTACCAAATGTGAAGTTAATTAAAAAGTCTGTAAATGCTCTGTAGTAGTTGAGCATGATCTGTGCTTCGCCTGTTTGACGGCGGTATGAATAGTGATGACCAAGGTACATCGCCCAGTTAAGGGAATAACGGTTTAAGCGGGGACCGTGTACTTCAAACTCTTCATCTGCAAGCTCAACAAGTCCAAGTGGAGAGATGGAGATTGTTAGGTCAGAAGAGGCTGCACGATAACTCGGAGGCGAGAAATCAATACCGCTCACCAATCACCTCTTTCAAAATAAGTAAAACTCAATGTCGATATATTAACATATCGACAGCTTATATGAAGCGTTCGCCTCGGATGTTGCCTTGCCCGACCTTCTTGGTTACTTTCTTTTTCTTTTGCTCTTCTTCTTTGTCGCGTTTTTCTTGAGCGTAGTCGCGAAACCTAGGGTCTATATCTTTCTTAGATTTAACGTATTGACCGCCCATTTGGTTGTATTTAGCATGAATCCAGTGGCCGCGAGCGGGAGAGTTTTTAGAAAACTTTGCTCCCGCTTGAGCAGTAACCATGTTCCAAAGTTTAGGGTTGGCAGCAACCTGCGTTGGGGTTTCTTTTGCTTCTCTACCTGAGATGAGTGCCATTTATAATCCTTAGATAGGCAGTCGCCCCCTGCCGCCACGTAAGAAGCAGGGGGAACGACTTGCTATTTAATTTATTAGTCTTGAACTACAGAAGGGTTAAGAGCTTGTTGATGAGCACCATTGCGGAATACTTCTTCAAAACGATTATCGCCATGGTCAGCAAATGCACCAGCAGCAAAATCATTTAGGCTGTTTGGAGCTTCTACCCAAGCTGCAGAACCAACGTGTGCGCGCTCGCGCATTGTTTCTTCTGGAAGCTTTTCAAATACGTTTGCGTTGCGGTTTGGACGGCCTGCTGCAGGCATGTAGCCCTGCATTGCGCCTTCTGTAAATGACTGTGGAACATCGGTATCAGTCGCGATACCTTCTTCAAAACGTAGTGGGCCGCGTTGTCCTGGGACAGCGCCTGTCATCTTACGGTCGTATGTAGGGCTGTGCTTCTCAGGGAAGCGTGGGGCTGGTGCAATTGACATATAAACTCCTAAATTGGTTTGAGGACCTCAGTCAATAGTGTGCTACGTAAGTAAGACAAAATCAGGCTAAAGTCATAACTATCTATAAAACGGTGAACTTGAAACCTCAACCGACGGCATAGTTAAATCCATGGTTAAAGCCACAGCAATAGCTAAAGAGTCGGCATAGTCATCATGAGCATGTGCTTCATCTGGCGCTTTAGCTAAGAAATTAGGCCCAGTGAACTTAGTCTCTAGGTCTGTCATCTGCTGGTAGAACCGCTTCCAAGTACGTAGGCGGCGAGTTTTAGCGTGAGCAGGCCACCCAACCATACGTCGGTCAATGAGCGCTTTAAGGTGCTTCCACCGCTTTGACTGTTCTGGTTGACTGCTGCCAATTGAGTAGACCTCAGATTTTGGTAAAAGTAGTTTAAGTCGTTGAGCTACTGCGTCACCAACACCATTAGCGTCTACACCAACACCTAGAACGTCGTAGTTACTTAAGAACTGAACAATTTGAAAATATTGATCTTCCCAATCGTCGCCTTGAATCTCTAACCAATTGAGGACGCGGTGGTCAAAATAACCAAACTCATCTGGGCGATCCCAATCTACCCACACAACAGTAACTACCGTAGAGTCAAGTTTACGTGCGGGGTCGATGCCAACAACTACTGGTGTTCGGTGCCATGCCTTTACTACTTCTTGAGAGGTATCGCCAAGCTCATCCATAATTGTAGATGTAACAAACATGCCTCGTTCAAGAAGCCATTTGCATGAGTACGACATTTGAAACTCGTCTGAGTCTTCGCCTACACGAAGCATTTCTTTCTTAATAAACTTTCCGTAGTTCTCGTTAACCTTAGCCACGTCTCGCCAGTCCCACTCAAAGTGATTCTGTCTAGAGCGGGCACCTGTCTGTCTACGCTTGTTTAATTGGATAGAGCGATAAAAGTTATTCTTGTGCGTAGTCGGGGTGCCAGTTTTAACCATGGTTCCTGAGTAGTACGCAAGCATTGGTGAGATGGACTTTGACACTACAAAGTCGTCTGCTTCTTGGCACTCGTCAATAACAATAAGGTGGAAAGACTTAGATTCAATCTTTGCGCGAGGGTTAGCGGTCATCATCATTAGTGATGAGCCAGAGTTCTTTAGTTTAATTTGGCGAGTAACTCCTGGGACTTTACCTAGGGAGTCGTCAATCTCAGGGTCACCCAAGATCTCTAGTGCACGTTCTGATGTAAGGCGATTTACGGTACGGCCAAATAGTGTTTCTACCTGCCCCTCAACAGGGGCAAACATACCGATCCACACACCATTAGCAAACTTGCCTAATAGGTCTGGGTACATCTTTGCTAAACGGGGCAGGAGAACCATGAGCGCAGCTACTGTGTTAGCAATAGTCTCTGACTTACCTGACTGACGCGCTGCAAGCGCGGTAATTTCTTCACCGTCGTTAATGATTACAGACTCAATAACTCTGCGGGCTAGAGGCATTTGGTAAGGGTGAAGCTCATGCCCTACCAGCGCGGTTTGAAACTGAATACAACGATCTACAAGCTTTTTAACAAATTCTTTAGAGAGCTCATCGAGCTCTTCAATTTCTTCTTCGGGCGCAAGGTCTTCCTCATCTTCAGGAAAAAACTCTTCTTCATCTAATGCTGTATCCATTGTGTTCCCTAGTCTAGGTGAAAACAAAAAGCCTGGGCGTTTAAACCCAGGACCTTTTGATTGCCATCACGGGGGAGAGAAGAGAGGCAAGCGAAGCTTAGCACAATTGTCGACAAATTGACAAATTGATTTAATAGCGTGTCGTTCGGCGGTTTAACTCGTCTACAACCGCATGCAGGGCTTCCGCCCCTAATAAAGCCTCATTCAAAAACATAGGTTCTCTTTGTTTTGAGTAGGCAGTCATACAACGGCCAATCTCATACAGCGATTGATCAACCCACTGCTCAAGCTCTGCGGTGGGGATCTTAGATACTCTATTAGAGACCTTTTCAGAAAACGGCTTTAACCAAGGCTCTTTCTTTTTAAAAAGATTCATCAAATAATCCATCCTCTGGTTTCCAAGCAACTCTAGCTTTCATAGCGTCAGATAGTATCTTATCAATCTTATCTTCGTCTTCCCAGCCAATTTGAGGGCGCTCAACCCACAGGCCTAAATAAAAACCTGGTTCTGTGAAAGGGGCCCGCATAACCAAACACTTACCTTTTCTGTAAGGCATTTCGGTTTCTTGGGTAGTTCCTATTTCAAAAATAGGTAATGCTTTTTTATGCCAGTAGCGTAGCTTTCCAACGTATAAGGGTCCGTATGATTTCAAATTTATTCCCTTGCGTCAAACAGCTTCTCGTCAAGTGTGTAAAGGTTACCTTGTTGCATGCGGCTAGCTGTAGCCGCTGAATGACTGAAGCGCTCTTTGGTTCCCGCAGATAACGCGTCCATATCAGCCTCGTGATGGGATGAGCAGGCGTTTTCAATAATAGGTAAGTAGTCATTAGTTGATGGGCTATTTTTAAGGCCTAGCCAAATGTTAACTGGAACATCGTTGTACTGCCACCATTTACCACTGCGCATAACAATTACTATAGTGTTTGTGGTGTGGTTGTACCCTACAGTAAACGCTCTAGGGCGCTTAGGGTTAGCTGTGGGGGCGGTGTAGACTTCTGTGCCAACATTTGCAACGTCATTAGGTATATTCACTGACCAGTTTTTATCTATCTGGTTTGAGGATGACTGAGCAGCGGGGTCGTTATCAGAAGTGTTTCTTTTAAAAGTATTTAGATTACGTTCACTAGACTGTTTTAAAGCTGCCTCAGCTTCCGCAAGGCTTTGCTTCATTATTGCTTTAAGATCTTTTTTGGCCATCAGTCCTCGCAGGTATGATTCTCGGTTTCTGTTTCTAGAACTCTAACTAAACAAATTGCACATCGTAAATACTTAGGTGGTTTAAAATCATTCTGAGCAGTGGCGCCTAGTGGGAAGTTAGCCCCGTCTTCTGCGTACTCTGACTCATAGTTATAAATTATCTCTGGTTCATCAAACAGTTCTCGTGGGAACGGTCCTTTTGGGTCCATTGCTCTTTGCGGAACAGGATGAACTTGAACAGCTTGTTTTTTACTTATCCTCATCTTTATCAGACGCCTTCTTTGCTTCTTCAGCTGGAAGAGGGAAGTGACCTTCGTCTGCTCGTACTTTAAGCCATGGTGGCAAGCACGCGTTGCAGTAGGCCGCAGGTGATGCGCTAGGGTCATTCACATAGTAAAGAGCTGGGTTAGTACAGTTATAGCAAGTCATATAAAAAGTGTACAGCAAAAGGGGCGGAAAATCTCCGCCCCCTTGCTGAACTTACTTAGATTTCTTTTTTACTGGCTTTTTGGCTGAAGCTCGGCTTAAAACGCCTGTGAGCTCTAAGAGGCCAATACTTGCAATTCGCCCAAACGCTGGGTCTTTTTTGTTAAAGAACCGAATTGCTACTGGTACTAGAGATGCCCATAGAGCATTAGCAACTAGTAACCACTCACTTGAACCAAAGTCCAGCGGGGTTGCTGCGCCACTAGTATGCAAAACGATAGTTACTGCGCCGATTACTTGACCTGCCAAGTTACGTACGTAGGATTCAATCATTGCTTTATTCATGTTACTCGCCTTCTTCTACATGTTGGTCAAATCGACCCTCAAGTCTTGCTAATGATACTCTAACTTCGGTCATATCAAGGCCAATTTTGTTAATTGCGTCGCGCATAGAAGAGCCGCCATTAGGTTTTAGTTCTGCAAGGTAATGTTTAATCGTCCACTTAATTCCAAGAGCTGTGGCACCGCCTGCGGCTACTATAACTGAAGTGAACGCGGCCCAGTCTGATACTGTCAATTTTTTGCCAATCATGTAGGTATTAGATACAAGCGCGATAATGTTATCCGTATCAAAGCCCAATGTATACAATATACGCATTTACTATTAGATTTGTCATATTAAATTAAATTTATTATTTAACTCTTAGTTCGCCTTGACATGCGTTGTAACGCTTGTGTTATGGTTGTTCCTGACGAAGCCACCCACAAGGTGGCTTTTGCCTACTGAGAGGAGCAGAAATGCTTAATATCAGAAAACGTACAGCAGTAGTAGCATCTGTTTTTATTTTTTTGGGAAGCTGCCCGCCAGCAATGGCGGAGCCAGTAGTACCAGAAGAAGTAGTTACAGTTGTGAGCCCGTTAGATTCATTTGAAGAAGCTAAGGTTCTTACCAAAGCCGAATTAAAGGATTTATTAAAAGCGGTTGGTTTTGAGGGAAACGCTCTCAAGACCGCTTGGGCAGTTGCTATGAAAGAATCAAATGGCCGCCCACTGGCCTACAACGGAGACAGTAGTACAGGAGATCACTCCTACGGCGTATTTCAGATTAACATGATTGGAAATCTGGGAGAAGACCGCAGAGAAAAGTTTGACCTCACCACTAATAAAGACCTCTTTAACCCAGTTACAAATGCGGAAATAGCTTTCTACATGACTAACGGCGGAAAAGATTGGTCTTCCTGGAAAGTCTACCCAGGCCAAACAAATGGAGCTAGATATGAGAGTTTTTTAAAACAATTCCCAAAGAACTAAAAATGTAAAGCAAAAAGCCCCAGCCAATTGGCTGGGGCTTTTTGTTTGTTGTGAGATTATGAAAGTACTGCGTAAGGTGTGATTGTAATTGTTGCTGTTGTAGCCACAGAAGCAGCACCTGCTGCTGTTGATTGAGTCTTAATTGTTCCAGCAACACCTGAAAGACCAGCAACTGAAAGTCCTGATGTTGAGAGGGCTCCTGAAGTTGTAGTTGTGTAAGAAACAGTGTTTGTAGCAACTGCTGTAACTGTGTAGGTACCATTAAGTACGTCATTTGGAGATACAAGAGACGCCACTGTAATCTTTGTACCTACTGGGTACTTAGCGCCAGCACCTGATGAGGTAATTGTCGCTGTTGTAGCTGTACGTGAAACTGCTGTAATTGTTGAAGCTGCGTTTGTAGCTGCTGAAGCTGTAGTGATGTTAGCTGCTTCGTAACCAGCATCCTTAAGCTCGTCAAGAGCTACTGCTAGTGTGTCACCAACTACTGAAGGCACGTTGATGTAACCAATTCCAGCGCCATCAGCGGCTGTAAAGGCTGTTGTTAGTTGAACTTTGCCGTATTGACCTGTAATCTCGCCAGCGTTAGCTGAGTTAGTTACTGTGAACTTAAGCTTGTCTGCAGATACAACTGTTGCTGAAGATAAGTTATAAGCGCCAGCTGTAAGGCCTGTGATATTAACAACGTCTGCTGGTGCAAGGTTGTTTTGAGCTGTATATGTAACAGTTGTTCCGTCACCTGAAACTGCTGTAATAATGTAGTTGCCAGTAGCTAACACATAGCTTG
>Ga0209088_10001710_pt1 | contig 13950 bp, 18 predicted proteins | sample S_140625_EF_Meta_FD_187324 | JGI IMG/M metagenome (GOLD analysis project Ga0209088, IMG submission 187324) | Freshwater microbial communities from Lake Simoncouche, Canada to study carbon cycling - S_140625_EF_MetaG (SPAdes) (version 2) | ecosystem: Environmental > Aquatic > Freshwater > Lake ... | reverse complement strand
CTTTAAATAACCATCACAGTCTTTTTGTGCCCACATCAATTGATACCGGTTCTTGAGTCTATGATATTCAGGCACAACTTGTGTAAGACTTCCTGCTTTGGATTCTTTTACACTGATAAGGCTCATGGGCATTTCAATGCCATTGGTTGAGTTAATTACAACACTAGAACTTTCTACAGGAGCAATAGCCATCAAGGTAGCGTTACGCACACCGTGTTGTTTCATATTTTCTCTTAGTACTTCCCAGTTCAGCTCTGGTGCAAAGTCTGTAAGTTCGTTAACTCCCTTGGCTCTGCGTTCCCAAGGAAACACACCCTGGCCGTAATATGTCTTGTCGCTGTCCGCACAACGACCACGTTCTCGAGCCAGTTCAACTGTGGCTTCGGTTAGATAGAAAGCCTGGTGTTCCATCCACGACTTGACTTCATGCAAGGCGTCTCGTTCTCCATACTGCATGCCTCGCTTGGCGTGCCAGTACGCAAGGTTTGTGACTCCAATGCCCAAGGGCTGGATTTCATCATTTGAGAGTTTAGACTGGATGGAAAGAAAGTCTTGATAGTCCAGTATGTTGCACAGGCTACGCTGAAGTATACGGCAAGCACGACGCATGTCTTCTGGATTACGGAACGCACCCCAATTTATGCTCCCCAAGGTACACAAAGCAATTCGGCCCTCAGCATCGTCTAATCTTTTAAAACTCTTGGTGGGCAAAAGAATCTCACAACACAAATTGGATTGATAAATGGTATGATGTTCAGTGTCAAATGGGCCTTGGTTCTGCACATTGTCAATGTACACAAGGTAGATGCGGCCGGTGTCGGTACGCTCTTTGAGTATGCCGCCTTTGAACACTTCTTCTGCACTCATGACCTTGGTACGTAAGTCTTTTCTCTTTTCGTATTCACAGTAGAGCTTTTCAAAACGCTCTGTGTTGGCATAAAATGCTTGGTACAGGTCCGGCACTTGATTGGGATCAAAGAAGGTTATGTTTTCTTTGTTTTTAAATCGTCTCCAGAAGAAGGCACTCAACACAACTCCGTAGTCCATGTGCCTAACACGGGTCTCTTCAGTACCCTGATTATTTTTAAGCACAATAAGATCATCAAACTGAAGATGCCAAATAGGATAAAATACCGTTGCACTTGCATTGCGAATACCTCCTTGTGAGCATGAACGTAAGTCGCCAAACCACTTTTTCAAGAAAGGTATCATACCTGTGTGCATGATCTCACCACCGCGAATAGGTGAACCTAAGGGACGTAGTCTACCAATCTCTAAACCAATGCCAGCACGTTTGCTGGCATACTTGGCCATCATCTCCCCAGAGGCAAATATACTATCGAGGTCATCGTCGCTTCTAATAAGGACGCAAGAGCTGAACTGTTTAGTAGGAGTACCAAGCCCAGCAAGCACAGGAGTAGCCAGTGTGAACAAACCATCACTAGCCGCGGTATAATATTCTTTGATATAACGCATTCTAGCTGTGTTTGGTTCTTCCTTATGGAATACTGTAGCCGCTGCCACCATGTACCGTACCTGCGGAGTTTCATATATTTCTTTCGTTGATCTATTCTTGACAAGATATTTTTCAATTAGTTGTTCTACTGCGGCATATGAGTACTGCTCGTCTTTGGCATGATCAATTATGTCATTCATGCGGTTCCAGTCATCTTCTGTATACCACTCCAGTAACTCAGGAGTGTACAAGCCCGTGGCCACATTGGTTTTGACTATTTCATACAAGTGTGGGGGCTCATATGAACTGTACACATCTTTACGCAACATTGATAGCCGTTGTTTACCTGCCACAAACTGATAGTTAGTGTGCCCAACATCAGGATTTGATTCCACATCTATTAGATCCACAATAGCTCTAAGTGTGATTCCGTCAATTTCTTTTGTGGTAATTCCATCATAAAAGTGCAGTTGAGCTTTGATCTCTACCATGCTCTGACTCACATCCGCTATCCCTGCACATACCTTGGCAATCTGTGTTTGCCACTTTTCTAACGCTAATGGTTCGCGAGTACCATCACGTTTGACTACTGTAATTTGCTTCATTGTTACCCGATTTGTTGTTTTATTTGCTCTTGCGTCACGCTATTTTGGGATTCGAAAGGCCCTAGGTTGATATTTAACACTTGTTCCTGGTCCCAATTCAGTATATATTTCTTTTTGTCGACTAGGACTAAATTGTCAGTGCCGGTGTCGGCCAACACCGCATCCTGCAGATCCGCACGATCTAGCATAGTTATAGTATACATGATTCCCAGCCCACGAGCAAGACTGCAATAGATATTATCGCTTAATAATTGCCAGGGATCCGGCCAATTTGCTCTATCATCCCAGTGTAAATGGTAAGCCACCCAAGGAGCACTAAACCACCATTGATTGATAGCGTGTAAAGCCCGAGCTGGGTCGGCGGCTGAAACTTGATTTCTCATTTGTGTCCAGCTCTCTAGCCTCTCGGCAAAAGTTCTAGGCCACATCAAGCTAATTTTGTTATTGAATAATAAATGGTTCCAGCACTGCCAGTGCTGGTGGTCACATATTTCCAACTGACCACGCTGGCTGCTTCAGTGACACTGAATGTTTGTCCTGGTGCAGAATTTTGCACCCCAGTGTCACTACCTTGTAAGTTGGTACCGGCGGCATCTGTGCCGCACACAATAGTATAAACACCAGTTCTCACAGCAGTGCCACGAACTATGGTATAGTTGATTTGCACTGCCTTAACATACACAGCATCAAATGTAAACAATGTTCTAGCACTGCTAACATTGTCTGCCAGGGTGTCTGTGATTCCGGCTGTGCGTTGATACAAACCCACTTCCATCTGATTGGCCAATGTAAGATTTGCTACATTGCTTTGATAGAGCGTGATGTTGCTGATATTGGGCCCTAGGGTAATACCATTTAGATTGTTAAGTTTAATTCTAGGATGTAATGCACCCGAGTATGTGGTGGTGCGTTCAAACATGTCTCCCACACTGACGTTATTGGTTCCATTGATATCAATAATTGGTGTTACTGGATTTGCTGTACCATTAAAACTATTACCAACATCGTAGAATATATTGTACGCAGATTCATTGAGACTGACGTTAACTATTACAATACCTTCAGCATAGATGTTATCAAATTGATTGTTTAACACACGGAAACCAGTTGGACCCACAGCCGGAGCAACTGTATTGCCTATGTACACTCCTTGGTATAGCGTATCAAAGTAACAGTTACTGAGAGTGACACCTTCGATCTGTTCATCGGTGTTGCTCCCCCATGTCATACCGGTCAAGGTACAATGATTCCATTCTACGTTGCTACAAATATAACTACCGGTGCTGTTCCAACGTATACAGGCTGTGTCAGCGTATGCTGTTGTCAAGGTTGCAACTGTGCCGGGTCCTTCGATGTTCACACTGTCGAACAAACAATCTCTGGCTGCTTCAACAAATCCACCGTTGTTGAGTTGGTTGGTTATGAATTTCATTGACGTGATTTCAAGTTCGCCAGGAGGCAATGCACCATTGGTTCCGATATTGGTACTGGTTTGTTGCAAACTATCTGCGGTTCTAAAAATGTAACTGGGTAATGATTCTGCCACCCAATAAAGGGTGTTTGATATAGCAATCCCAATTGGAACAGATCCCTGGCTTCTATAATAAGTAGCTCCGTTTTGCACTAATACTCCATCAGTGTATGCGACAGTGCTGGTCCAGGTGGCCACATAAAAAGAAATAATTGTGCTTTCAGGACCTTCGCCGTACAATTTACAATAGGGCGGAATCAACAAGGTACCAGAAACGATATAAGTTCCTGCAGGGAAAAATAAACTGCGACGCACCTGCGGAGTAACGTTTTGGCAATACAACTGATTCAATGCATTATTAATGATGTCAGTAACGTCAGTGACCCCATCACCTGTGGCACCAAAATCTGTAATTACTGCATAACTGTCCAGTCTTGACTGTAGACTTTGACTTACCGGAGTACCAGAAGTCAGTCCAGTTTGTACGGTGTATCCGCCTGCAGAACCTTTGTAGGTGTAGCCAGTGGACAAGGCCAAAACATCGCTGAATTCAGTTAAGATTTCAGTATTGCCCACAACAGGTGCACCATCAATCAAGTCACCATTACCAATATAAAGCTGACGAGTATCAGTGGCCCAGCCCAGTTCTGCACCGGCCAATGGGTTAGGTAAGTCTTGTGCTAGACCTTTGCGTTGAGTAATTCTTGAGATTTGTACAATTGCCACAATGATTGTCCTTAGGATATTACATATTTAGCATGTAGTACTGTTCAACCTTTTTCCACCACAGGTCCCGATAATGATCAAATTCTGCACCTTCCAGCACAAATTCTTGGTATTGTGGCGTGCCAACTATGTTGTGTTGCTCATCTAGATCGGGTTTTACACACATCAAAATTACGCCTTTGCGGATTTGTGTGCCATGCACTTCGTTATGTGCTTCTGCATAGGCACAAAGTTGCACAAAGTAATCATCAATCCATTCGCGTTTTTTGGGTTTGTTGGTTTGCTTGTAATCCAGTATTGATTCTTCATTCAAGTGCATGCCTGCACCATCTGTGGTTCCTGCATATATCTTGGGAAAGTACAGCGGTACTTCAATGCCCCAGAATTCACTTACATTTTTAAGTCCATGCGTGATCACAGTGTCTGCCATAATATGACTGGGCCACGAAAAGGGATTGGATCCACGTTCTTTTGTTTCACCAGTTTTAACATAGTGCTCAAGATATGTGTGCATACGGGTGCCACGATTGGCGGCCTCGGTTGTAATCTGTTGTGCTTTTTCTGCACCTACTCGACGTCGCCATTGAGCAAGTGCTTCAACTTTTTCTGGGGGTTTTGTTTTATCTAATATAGTAGTTACTGAAGGCAACTTGTTGCCATCTGGAGTGGCATAGAATCTTTTACCGTCTATTGTGACCCTGGGTATGGGTTGATAATCAAATTTTGGATTGTACATTATTTTAATAATTGATATAGTTGTTGGTATTGATCTTGACCAAAGTGTGCAGTGTCTGGGAAGATATCTCGTCGAGATTTCATATAATTTATTTTGGGCTCAATATATTCTAATAACTTGTATTTTTGTTCTAGGTTTGGTATTCTATCTACCTCTGTTATATGTCCGTAAGGCATTTCATAACTATACTCTGGACTGACAAATTTTATTGTGCTATACAATTTAATTTTTACACAATTGGATAACTTTTCTGGAAAAGATCTAGGTATGTCACCAAGTCCGCCTAGCAGTTCTATATTACAGTTGTAAAAATGTGCCAAGGTTATAACTCGGTCAAATATGTTTTCATAATGTCTGATTACCCAATGTTCTATATTGTCAATTGGGTGCCCTGGTGGATAGTCCCTAAGTACACACGTCAACCATAAAATTACACGTTGTTTTTGTGTACCTGTTTTGTTTAGATATACCTCAAGTGCTGACAAACTTCGATGATTACTATAGCCGCCGTAACTGATATTAATTGCTGAAGTATTGCGAGTGGCCCAATAGTGATGGAACCCAGGCCATTTAGTGCCCAGGTAATCGGTTGAATATGATCGGCCTTCGCCCCAACTATCCCCGGCTATGATAATCATACTCTAAAACTTTCTCCGCAACCACAGCGGTCACGTTCATTGGGATTGACGAATTCAAATCCCTCATTTAGTCCTTTACGCACATAATCCACTGTCATGTTCTGTAAATATACATCATGTTTTTTATCAACCACAACTGCAAATGAATCTTGTGCGTAGTTTATGGTAGCGGGATCGGCGGTGTATTCTTTAACGTATTCTAACACATAAGCCAGTCCTGAGCAACCAGTAGTTTTTACACCTATGCGAATACCAGCATATCCTTTGGTCGTAATTAATCTTTTGATTTTGTTTAGTGCAGAGTCAGTTAACGAGATCATAAGGTTTTTGCTCTATGTTAGAGTTTTTTGTTTATTTTTATAATCAGTTATTGCCGCGGCAATTGCGTCAGAAGCGAGTATCGAACAATGTATCTTGACCGGAGGAAGGCTGAGTTCATCAGCAATTTGTGAATTCTTGATTCCTGATGCCTGGTCAAGCGTTTTGCCCTTAACCCACTCAGTGACCAAAGATGAGCTTGCAATCGCCGAGCCGCATCCGTATGTCTTAAATTTTGCGTCTGTGATGATGCCATCTATTACCTTGATTTGTAGTTTCATTACGTCACCGCAGGCAGGTGCTCCTACCATGCCTGTACCAATAGTGACGTCGTCAGCATCGAACTTGCCAACGTTGCGGGGATTTTCATAGTGATCTATGACAGCTTGACTGTATGCCATATTATTCCTTTAATAACTGTTGTAATTCGCCTGACTCAAACATTTCTGTCATAATGTCTGAACCGCCAATAAATTCTCCATGCACATACAATTGAGGAATAGTAGGCCAACTGCTGTATTCTTTAATCTTTTGTCTAATATCGTTGTTTTCTAATACATTTATAGTGTGAGGAGATTTAATTCCACATTCTTTTAATAGTTGTATAGCCCGCCCAGAAAATCCACACATGGGAAACTGTGCTGTTCCTTTCATAAACAATACAACTGCATGATCTTTTATTATTTGATCAATTATTAGTTCTGTGTCTGTGTTCATTGCTCTTAGTTTCATTGTCGACAAGTCCTTGTTCTGGTAATAGTACCATCCTGATCTTGTACTTCAGTCCATACTGTGCAATTTGGCGTTTGATTATAGTATGGTGTTTGAACTATAACCGGTTGTTGCTGTACTATAACAGGAGCAGGCACATAGTACGGCTCATAGTAGTTACGGGTTAATCCGTAACCAATCACACCGCCGATTATGGCCGGAGTAATCCAGTTGCCTCTATAGCCGCCCTGATGACGGTGTTGTGCCATTGCACCGGTGCTGGTTAGAATTAACATTGCGATTAATAACTTTTTCATAGCAACTCCTTGTTGTAGTAGTATACTATATTTAACGTTTTAGGTCAACCTTTAGTTGACACAGCAAACTTGCCCAATAAATATGCATATTATGAAAACCCAATCCTTTTTAGATTCCGGAATATTACAAATTAATGATGTGTTTGACCCAGATACCATAGCATCCTTAATAACTCATGTTGAAAATACAGTTATACAATTTGAACAAACTTATCCCAACAGATTGTTTAGTTTATCAAAACATCAAAATATTTGGTTGGATTATTTCAACCCTGTGTTAAATTCTGTATTTGGCAGTTACTCTTTGCAACAAATTTTTCTAGGCTACGAGATGCCCAATAGTCATTTTAGTTATCACAAATCACATCCCGAAATTGGAGCAGTTTGTGTCTTTAGTCTAGATAATTTTATGCCAATACAACTGCGTGTGATGAATACCGATGATATTGAATTAAATTATACTGGTCCTGACACCTTTAAAGCTAAAAACATCAATCGTGACAGATATACTGATTTTAATTTTCAATACAATCAATTGCTGGTAATAAAAAATCGTCCAGTTAGTCGGGCTTGGGGATTTTCAAACTATATTCCCAACAACACAGTTAAAAGAAGTATTTGGATTTATCTCAATTGATTAGAGACATAGACATTGCAAAACTACGTCTTGCTCCATTGGGTAATGTATAACTTTCGTGTTGTTTAGCATCCGTATTAAAATTAAAGTATCCGTGGTTTCTTATTAACTGCATGTTGTAAATTTTTTCAAGATGAAAACTTGTTCCTGGTGCATCAATACATTCCGACTGTAAATAAATTTGAATCATTAACGCTATGCTAGGATCATCAGCATGCACGCCTGTTCTGTATCCCCTGGTGTCAAAAAATAATTTAGCAATTTGTGCTTCGTATTTTGCATTGAATTTTTCTAACAAAAATTGTTTTAATTCTTGATTGAACTCATTTAAAATTTGATCGGTTGGATCAATATTTTTAACCATTCTCATTCCACTGGTTTGATCAAACTGCCAAGTATGTGGATAGTAGTAGTGTGATTCCCAATATGTTAGTGCTGTTTCAGTAAAAATGTTTTTGACATTGTACAATGTTTCTGAGCATTTTACTAGTTCTATATTGGGGTTTAGATAGGTCAATGTATTCTCTTTTAAAGAAAATACTTATACACCGCGGTCTTTAGAGGCTGCTGATTTGGCAGCCGCAGCCACTATGTCTTGTGCCTTGTTGACAGGCATGGCAACATTGGGTTGTCCAGCACCTTTAAAAACCAATACACCTGTGTTGGGATCCATGGGTTCTAGTAGGTTGCTGAGTGGTGGTTGACTGACCACATCCACAAGATTTTCAGGAGTGATATTGATGTCTAGATCATTGGCCAGTTTGATAAACGCCTGTTGGCTGATTTCTTTTCGAGCATTGGTATCTTCTGCACGACCATTAAGAAACTGTACCAACCCTGCCAGTTGTGCTGGATTAGGAGTTGGTGCCATTCCAGCATCAACTTCAAAGATTTTCATTATCTGCGGCCACGACCCAATGCGGCTGCGGGTGGTTCCATTCCTGGCTCAGGTGGTAACTCAGCATCCAAGTCAGCACCCATGTCTCCGGCAGCTGCCATGTCAGCATCTGCGGCACCCATGTCGGCGGCACCGGCTGCGATATCTGCACCCATTGCACCAGCGGCAGCGGCAGGAGGAGTTTGACCTGTTACCACACCAAGTGCGGCATCAAGTTGTTGTTTGGCACCTTGCAAATTGCCAACCAGGCCAGCAAGAGCGGCTGTGGCATCTGCATTGAATTGTTGTGCTTGTTCCATGCCCACTTGATTCTTGATTGAATCAACTAATGCAGGCAATTCTTTAAACTGTAATTCTGTAACGTCTTCCAACATGCCTTGCATTTTGTCAACCATGTCTTGTGCGGCCAACACCACTTGGGCTTGTTGTACTTCTGATTCGTTGAGTCTATGCATTGCACGACGCAAACGGCTTTCGGCTTGCATCATTGCGGCACCGGCCACTAATTTTTGTTCTTCAGGATTTAATGTTTGACCACTTTGTGTTTTCTTGAGTGCGGCAGCCAATTTAGGATCTTTAGCAACGGCACCGGCCACAGCAGGTGATCCACCAGCAACAGCGGCACCAGGAGCAGGTGGTTGTCCGGGCAAGGGCAGAGCGGCTTCTTTAAGTCTGCTGGATAATGCTTGTTCCATCATGACCAATTGCAAGTACTTGGAATTCTTTTCACTGTGGTGACGTGCGGTAGTTCCACGGTGCTCACGCAGTACTCCTCGCACCTTTTGCAACATGACTTGTGTCTGTCCACGAGTCAATTGTTCAAAGCGAATACGTGAACCAAAATAACTTTCGAATACTTTGGCGATTTGTTTACTTGGCGTAGGGGCCGATAGTTCTTGCAGTTTCATTATTGAATCCTCTAATTTGTATATATTTAGCTCGATTTACACATTTTTCTAATTCATTGCTAACTGAATTATATTGGTCCATCTTGGGTTGAATTTTTATGTTTATTATTTCATAAAATGATTCATTTTTTCCATGTTCGCCCAGCGTCTTACGGCAGTATATATCTGCCGCTAGTGTTTGTTTTTTGCGATCCAACACTAGTATTGTGTTGGCCAAATTGTATTGTTGATATTTATCGGCTGTACACCAGCTCATTGCTATGCGTTTGGTGCTGAAATTGTGTATTTCACGGTCCCATGTGTTGACTTGGAATCCGTAGTCTTTTGAGTGTATGTAATATTTTCCAAATGCCACAATACCACCATGATCGTCATCCACAATCATGGTTCCGATATTGCGAAGTAATTCTTTTTCGGCCCACTGTTCTAATTTTTGGTCACGGGTCATATTTTAAAATAATGGCTAGCCAACCAACCTATTGTTCCGACTAATACTGTGATAATTCCCACACCCCAGTTTACGATTTGATCATTTCTTTTGGTTGTCATTGTTTGCATCATGTTGCGTAATTCAGCAATTACGCCGTGCAATATCATGACTTTTTCTTCCACTGATTCCATCTTGGTTTCTAGCAAACGATATCTTTCGGCACACAATTCAACGTGAGCTTCGAGACTTTTCTTTTCAATATCAGTGGTGTCAGACATGGTTACTCCAGTGCTTTATTTACCGCGGAGAACCAAATGTTTTGGTTGGTACCTATAGTAGTAATAGTTGGGGCAAGACTGGGATGTTCTTGAAGATTCAACATCATGGGCACACCTTCACAGTCAATACTGAGTCCTGCCAAGGGATCAGCATTGCCGTGTATTTCATACACACCATCAGATTCACACTCAAATTCAAATTCCCAGATGTTGTTTTGACACACAGGATCGCTTATGTTTTGTGGTTGTGTGCGTAGGCCAATGATTTGTAGCAATGTTTCTAAATTTCTTTGTTGATTTCGAGAGCGGTGCCAATCTGCTTGATTATTTACTGACTGTCCTGCTTGGTCCACAAATGGAATTTCGCTTGAGCGATAGTGCCCAGTAACTCCGGTACAACTGCAATCAAAAAGGGTACGACATGATATCTTCATTCTATGAGTATTTAATGCCAAAAAGAAACCCCGGATTTTTTATGTCCGGGGTTGGGTTGACTACTCGGTAACTATTAGGCTACTAAACTAGTGAATGTTGCCACGTTAGAAACGTTGGCAGTTGGGATGCCAATGTTCTGTCCGCCAGTTGCGTTGGCTCCTTGAGCTGCCGCAACCAATGTAGTAGTTGTATAAGCACCTGATGGATACACAGCAATGCTCAACACTTGTGTTGAAGGGCCAACTTGATAGAAAGCCACTGTGCTGGTTTGTTGAATGCTTTGCATCAAACTGTTGATATAACCATTGACGTTGCCAGATGTGGCCAAACTTGCGTTTGCTGTCAAGCTGAAGAAGTCCAACTTGGGACCAGAAAGCATCACTGGGCCTTGAGCCGAAATGTTTGCTGTTCCAGCAATTGAACCGTTTGCTACGTCTAACGCAAATACTGGTTGCGTCGTACCATTTGTTTTTGTAAATGTTGCCATTTTATTTTTCCTTTAAAGTTAGTGGTCTTGGAGGACCTGCTTTTATTTAGTCAGTTTGGAAAAATTATGCTGGTTGCGGATTGTTTCTCTGCCTATTTTGAGCCGCAAATGCATTGGGATCAAATCTATTTACCGCTTTTGCATATCCTACGGGGGTGGCCATAACCCAGCCTTCTTGCCCAGGGTGCTCAGTGTCTGCTTGTTGCAACAGGTGCATTTTAAGGTCGTGCAACAGGATAAATGCTGTAAAGGCAGCCGCTAGTGCAGGTGTGTTAGATGTTGGGCTGTTTAAGTATTCCACAATGTTTCGGAACTTTTGTGGAGTTACCTTGGTTTGTAACCACTCGCCAAATTCAGGCAATAGTGTTTGTTTGTTTAAGGGTGTGCCTACCTTGGTATTGATATAATCCACACAAAGTTTTGCTAGATCTGTAATCTTGTGTGCTCGCAGTTCTGCAGGGTTAAACAAGGTATCTATGTTTTTGCCATCTGTTTTGATCAGTTGTTTTAGTTGTTTTTCAGCGTTAGTTTCTGATTGTAACGCTCGAGGGCTTGCAGGTTTTTCCAACAACAGTCCAGGAACTTCATTAAAACGCACACCGCTAAGTGGCTGACGTTCATCACCCTGATCAGCATACATTGAGTGTATGGCAATGCCAACTGTGCTGTTGCTAATGCGTTGACCCAGTGTGGACTTGGCAGGAATTTTGTATTCCACAGTATTGGGGCGAAACACATAGTTGCCGGCAATCACAGGAGGTGTTTGCATGTATAACAAATCACCTTTGACATAGCCACGGAAGTTTGGGGGCAATGCGGCTTCTAGCATGGGGAACAATGTTGTGTAAATTTGAATCAATTCAGTTCGGTCACCGCTTCTGGTGCTTTGAATTTGTGCCATCATGCGTGGACTGGTAGCAAGTCCGTCATAGCCTTTGGCATCAAATCCTGAACCATCTGTTAACACAAACTCACCTGTGGCAGGTTTACGGCCAAATATCACAGCAGGTTTGCCGTCCCACTTGGCTGTCACAGTTGATGGCTGTTGGGTAGCATGTTTTACAATTTCAAGTGCGTCACGGATACCTTGTGTGCCACGACGGAACACTAGATCTTCCAGGTGTTCAATGCCCTTGGCTCGTCCACCCACTCCCGGTTGTTCTGCTTCTACTAGGGCATACATGCCTTGATTCACAATACGATCACGCAAGCGAGCCAACCAACCCACTTCACTTTCGGACATGGTCATGTCAGGTTCTTGTATGCCATCACGTTTTAAGTATTCACGGAAGTCTGCAAGTTTGGCATCACGTTCAGGATCCATGGCCAAGGCTTTGTAGATGTTTTCCACTGAACTCAGTTGGCTACGATTGTAGTTTGGGCCCAGTAAAATGCCTGCGGCTTGATCAGGATCCATTGTGATTGGTTTTTCTGTCTGGCGGCTAATAATACCTTTGGCCGACGCTTTGAGTCCTAGAGATTTAGCAATACTTGACATCAACACATTGCGATACATGCCTTTGTAGGAGGAATCTGAAACTCCGCCCAACCAGAATGTGCCCCAGTTCATGTCAGGCATGAACATAAAGTCTGTTTGCACATATCCACGTTTTGGGTCTCCCTGTATGGGAGTTTTAAAATGCACTGCTTCGCCAGTGAGTCGCACCCACTGTTTGGGATCTTGTTTGTTTTTTGTGGCCCAGGCATCTAATATGCCTTTGAGTTCGGGCTTGGTTATTTCGTTTGCATCCACAGCAAGATCCATGTCCCCTGAATCAGCTTTGCGACCTGTGGAACCCAACCACTTGTGTGGTACACCTTGTGTGTCTTTTTCAAGAGTAAGATCAAGCCCGGTAATCATTTCCAACCAGGCTACTGTGCCTGGAATGTCAGACCGGTTGATACGCTGTGTTACTGGTGTACCATCTGCATTTTTAAATACGTTTCCGCCTTCGTTGAGATACATCATGCTAATCCAGCCTGTTTACGCAAAAATGCCATATGTTGAGGATTATTAAAATCTCTTGTTACCCAGCCTTTTCCAAGATTTATTTCATAATCATTGGGATAAGGATCTCCTGTGGGTCTTGTAGCCGCCTGACCCGGTTGAATCGGTGCCCGGCTACCGTCTCCCCCAGAATCAAATGCTATAATATTTTGTGCTGGTGCAATACCGTTTACCACAAGATTCTGCCAGGTTTGGTCTTTATTAACGCCGGCTTGGGGATCTATTTCGGCTTTGAATATGTTATCGATGGCCAGGCTAATGTCTTCAATGGCCTGCATTGCTTGGGCTTTTGTTGTTTGTCCTTCGGGTGTGGCGATGTCTCCAATGGAATCGGCTAATTTGGTATAGTCGAACCCATTGCTTCTTGGCTGGATGGCTCGATTGATTAAAGTTACTAATTCAGATTTTAATTTAGATTGTTCGCCTGTGGTTAACTGACTGGCACTAGTAGGAGGTATACCAGTGGCAGGATCTTTACTCTGTGACATGGCCACCTGTACATTTTGTGCCCACTGTTTTTGCAAAATTGGCTTTAAAGTTTGTGCCAATTCCTGTCCCATTTTTAATCCTTGTGCTCTATTCATCGGACCACTACCGCTGCCGGGTATGGACTGGCCAAATGCTTTGGTTTGCAATGATTTTCCCACAGCTGATGCTATTCCGCCTGCCAACGATGTTACAAGGCCTTCTTTTAATGGTTTTTGAGTTACTTCATGAATCTGCATTGGTTCTCCTAACCGATCTGGAAAACTTTCCAGCGTCTTTTGTTCTTATTGCATTGAGCAGTTTACGGGTGAGATTTTCAGCTTGTTCGGCACCAAATTCAGTTTCAATCTGTTCAATCAATCTAATGGCCCCGGCAATGATGCTGTCAGCTCGAGTTTCGATTAT
>Ga0209088_10001708_pt1 | contig 13966 bp, 30 predicted proteins | sample S_140625_EF_Meta_FD_187324 | JGI IMG/M metagenome (GOLD analysis project Ga0209088, IMG submission 187324) | Freshwater microbial communities from Lake Simoncouche, Canada to study carbon cycling - S_140625_EF_MetaG (SPAdes) (version 2) | ecosystem: Environmental > Aquatic > Freshwater > Lake ... | reverse complement strand
AGCCGCCCCCTGTCACATATCACCCGCGCTCCCCACTGTAACGTGACACACCCATCCCCTCTGGCACTGTAACCATCGGCCCACTGTCGCCATCCCACTCGTCGACTCCCCATCCCTGGGAGACACCACCCCCTGAGGGCGGGGATCCCATTGAGGATTTTTTTTATTCCCGCCGCTGTTCTTTCCCTCGGAAGCGCATATATTTCATTGTGGACCGCCGCGGCTCTCCGTCGCCCCCGGTCTCCGAGACGATCACCTCCCATTCCGAGCCCCCATTCCCATCAAACTTCGGGGGCCGAGTCTAAGGGAAACGATCCTCTCGGAGCAAGGGGGCAGATCTCAGAGCGCGGGCCAGGATCCTCGAGGACCGGGGCTCATCTCCGCGACCGGCCCTCATCCCTTGGAGATGATGCTCAACATCGACGATGGCAGCTCACCGAGAGCGGGCACAGGGTCCCAGAGACCCCAGGGCCACGAGGTGATGGTCTTCCCTGAGAGCAGTTCGGTTCGGTAGCATCGCTGATCCATGAACGCTGAGGAGCGCTCCTGACATCCTGTCACGGGCCCGCCACCCCGGCGTGTCAAGTTGTCCCGGGAACCTGTTCCTGCCAACCTGTCACGATCCCGGGATGAGGGGTGACAACTTGTCACGGGGGCCCCCTGGCCTCGCTGCACCCGCCACTCGGATGGTGGGTTGAATGGCGATTCATGCCTTATATATAGCGCCTCCGGCAGGCCCCTCCGGCCGGCCTCAGGGCCCGGGTCCTGTGCAACCCCGACCGCCGTGTGGTATACTGGTCCCAGGTTGGAGGCAGGCAATGGCAAGGCCCAAGCGTCGGTGTGTTAAGGTCGGGGATACCATCATCCTCCGCAATCCATCCGTCCCGGATCATCCCACCCTCCCGGTGAGGATCGGCGGGCAGCAGATGATCATCCCGGCCGGCCTCATCGGTCAGGTCGTCGAGGTCGGCTGGTGGTCAGCGGCGAAGCTGGTGGTTGATCTCGGTGGCGGGGTCATCGCCGACTGCGGTCACGGTGTCATCGCGGGGTGGATCGATGCAGCCGGGTGATCTCCGTCGGTTCAAGGACAGCCTGATCGCTCTGGGCGATGTCCTCGGCGAGGGGAGCACTTTCGTGGTGCTGCGGGTGCTCGTGCGCGCGGGCGCTCCACCGCGGCGGGCCGTGGACATCCTCCTGGACGGCAGGGTCGAGACCGACCTGGGATACAGCTGGGTTGAGGACAGCTCGGAGGTGATCAGTGAAGCGGGGTGATCTCCGTCAGTTCAAGACCAAGTCGTATGCACCTGCAGAACCCAACATCGGCGGCGAGACCTTCATGGTCCTGGCCGTGGAACCGCGACGAGACGGACAGTACGTGTCGCTCCTTCTGAAGGGCAAGGTCGTGGAGGATTGGGATCTTCCCTGGGTGGCTCAGAACTCGGAGGTGCTCAATGCATCCTAAGATCGGTGAACTCTGGCGGTCGACGGCGACCATCCACACCGGGTCCCGTGTGATCCCCCCGGACACGATCCTCATTGTTACCGAGAGGCAACAGGGTCCCGCCGGCGGTGAGAGCCGGGTGATCTGGGGCGATGGGTCCGGATGGATCTCCGACTACTGCATGCTGTGGGAGCGCGTCGATGCAACCGGGTGATCTCGTCAGGGTGATGGACCCATCGGGCCGTCCGGTCATCGGGGTCTGGATCGATTCGAAGAACCACTGGCAGGCGATTGACGTCGAGTGCGGATCCCTTGCGGTGCTCGTGGAGCATGATGTTGTCGGATCCCAGAAGCGCGTCCTTGTCCGCGGCGGGTCGGTCTGGATCCAGGCGGAGTTTGTGCAACCGGCCGATGGGGATGGTATAGTGGCATCATAAGGAGGGCGGCATGAAACCAGGTGATCTCGTCAGGCGGATCGTCAATCCTTCCCTCGGTCTCGCCGTCGTGATGAAGGTCACAGGCAGCGTCATCGAGATCCTCACCGACGCGGGTGAGATCAAGTGGGTCTTCTATGACGCATTGGAGGCGATCGATGAAGTTTGAACCCGGTGATCTCGTTCAGCTCATGAAGGGTGTCCACGGGCAGGGTGAGGTCGGTGTCCTGCTCGGTCCCGACGACGATCAGTACCGCACCCAGTGGTTGTCGGACATTGTCAAGGTCATGTTCCACGACGGGATCCACGTCTGCCACATGTCGAACCTTCAGAAGCCCGACGGCAGGTTGAAGCCCCGACGGTAGGACCCGCTCCTGCGGTAAGTATGCAACCCTTGGCAGGCTATGGTATAGTGTATACACAACGGAGGAAGGAATGCCCGAGACCATGACCGCCCTGGAGACTGCCCTTGAGAACGAGGCGGGGCTCCTGCTGAAGATGATCAGTGAGCTCCAGAACGAGGATCTCTACGAGTTCATCCGCCGGATCGCTGAGCTGAAAGTTCAGTCGGGCGGAACCAACTCAACGAACGAGATCCTGCACATCGCACGGAACGTCACCAACATCGAGACCGCCCTCGACAACTTCTACCGCATCTGAGGAGGACACCATGAAGGTCAAGCAGCTCATCGAGCTTCTCTCGCAGTTCGATCCCGAGGCGCCTGTCATGGCAGCTTTCCCATCGGGACAGAATCATCTCGAACGGTACGACACCGAGGTGATCCACGTGGAAGAGCTCATGCGCTACGATGGGATGCGCCCACTCATCAGCGTCAGCAACGCCCATCTCCTGGAGGACTGAGCCCGCCGACTGAAGGCGTGCAACCGCCGGCGGACCGTGGTATAGTGTATTCACAACGGAGGAAGGAATGGCAACGGCTCGAAACCCCAGCTTTGGACTCACCGACGCTCATGTCGATGACATCGTGGACCGCCTGCTTCGCGGCAAGTACGAGAAGCACCGGCCCGTCGAGGCCCTCGAGATTGTCCGCGCCGGGTTCATCAGCAGCGTCACCGCTCGTGACTACGTCACCGCCCGCTGGGGTCAGCGCAACCGCTGGAGCAGCGATCCCAAGGAGGGTCTCTCCTCTGCGGGGGTCACGATGCGGAGCAACAAGCTCTGGGAGCGTTGCTCGAACCATGTGGCCCGGGTGAAGGGTGGGTACGTCGATGCCCCCGATCTCGTCTGGCGGGTCACCGACTCCCGGACCTACGACACCGTCTGCTACGCAACGGGATCCGCCCAGTCGGCGAAGCAGTGGGCCTTCACCCTCTTCGGGTGGACCCTCCGTGAGGGTGCCAGGATCGAGGAGCTCCGGACAGAGCTCGCTGGGTGTGGCGGGGACCTCGCGGCTTCGATCGCCAACATCGGGATGCTCGGTCGCCTCAATGAGCAGATCGAGGAGCTCGAGACCCGCGCTGCCCGTGAGCTCGCAGCGGCTGAGAAGTACCGGACGATGCGGGACACCATCGCCTCGGCCGCCGCCCACCTCGCCGGGGGAACCGGTGCAACGGACGGCTGACCGTGGTATAGTCTTCTTGTTGGTGCGGAGGTCGGAACCCTCCGGCACCAACCGGCTGGTCCGGCCGGAGCGGGAAACGTGCAAAGGCCGGAACACCATGGTATAGTATTCTTGTTGGTCAGGAACACCAACGGTAAACAACAAACGGAACGGAGATCATCATGGCTGCCTCGAATCCCATCGACTTCGCGACCCTCAACATCGTCCTGCAGTTCGTCAAGGACGCCGTCCTCCTGCGTGGCCCTCACGGAATCGGCAAGTCTGCCGTGCCGGCGGCGGTCTCCAAGCAGACCGGCAAGCGTCTCCTCGACGTCCGCCTCTCCCTCTTCACCGAGGGTGACCTCGTCGGTGTTCCCAACCACGAGCTCATCAAGTCCACGGGCGTCACGTCGTTCGCTCCCCCGGACTGGCTCCACTCGGCCTGCACTGAGCCCTGCGTCCTCTTCCTGGACGAGATCAACCGTGCAACTCCGGGAGTCCAGAACTCCGCGTTCCAGCTTGTCCTCGACCGTGAGGTCAAGGGGTGGCGCCTCCACCCTGAGACTCTCGTCTTCGCGGCAATCAATGACTCCCCGGAGTACAATGTCAATGAGATGGACCCGGCTCTCCTGGACCGGTTCGTCACCTACGACCTTGTCCCCACCCACAAGGACTGGCTTGCCTGGGCGGTCTCTGAGGGTCTCGATGAGCTCGTCATCGACTTCATCCGCCAGCACCCTGAGCACCTCCGCCCCACGAAGTCGGTTGAGCCGGGGTCCATCACGCCGACCCAGCGAAGCTGGGCCCGCCTGGCCCGGACGCTGATGGACAATGGCATGGCTCCGAGCCAGTACGGTGGCGCTGACAAGGACTCGCTGCCCCCTGGTTTCTACGCGGTGTCCATGGGCTATGTCGGTGCTCCCACGGCGATCGCCTTTGTCAACTTCATCAAGGAGTATGACTCGGTGATCACGGCTGAGGACATCGTGGACCGCTGGAAGTCCTTTGAGAAGAAGGTTGCCAAGCTCCCCGCTGAGAAGATCCTGGCGGTCATTGAGAAGGTTGGCAACCTCTGCAAGGACAAGGAGCTCTCCCTGACGCAGGTCCAGAATCTCGGTGCCTTCGGCCAGGCTGTGAGCGGTGAGCAGGTCATGGCTCTCTGGTCCGCGGTTTCCTCCGGGAAGCAGGCCAACACCGTGAAGTTCCACAAGTTCATCCAGCCCCGGATCCTCGAGGTGGCCACCAAGGCCAACGGTGTGAAGAAGTAAGGGCTTGGACGGTACGGTCTGGGGGTGGTCGGAGGCACCCCCGAGGGTTGGTGGGCGAAGGCCCGCACCCCCAGACCCTTTCCACTTTCGTGGACCGGCCCTTGAGCCCTGATCATTCCGTTCCGTTCCTCCGTTCCATCGGGGTTCGGGCCGGTCCACCTTCTTGGACACATCCTGTGCAACCTGCCGGGGTGTGTGGTATAGTATACTTGAATGGAGGCAAGGAAACAAATGGCAAAGGCAACCAAGACTCAAGGTACGGCGGGCGGCACCCCCAACGTGGCTGCGACGAAGAAGGTCGTGGACCCCGCACGCATGGCGGGCTTCGACATGGACAGCCACCTCGTGGCACTCGCCTGGTCTGACGCGTTCTACGCGGACATCATCCGCTCCCTGACAAAGATCGAGAGCACCGACATCCCCACGGCGGGTGTGGTCCAGCAGGGCTCCGAGATCACCATGTGGTGGAACCGGGAGTTCTGCGCCGGCCTCACTGACCGCCAGGTCCGAGGGCTCCTGAAGCATGAGAGCCTTCACCTCATCCTCCTTCACACGACGACCCGTCGCTATGAGCCCCACTGGGTTCACAATTGGGCGGCTGACCTCGCAATCAACAGCATGATCCCTGAGGATGAGCTCCCGGAGGGCGGTCTCATTCCTGGACGGCCTTTCCCGAAGCTCACGGCTGAGCAGGTTGCTGAGCGCACTGAAGAGGAGGTGGCACGCCACGAGAAGCTCTCCGCGCTCATCGCCTCCTTCCCGAAGGGTGAGTCCACCGAGTGGTACTTCGGGAAGCTCATGGAGAACGAGACCATCAAGGAGATGGAGCAGGAACGCAAGGAAGCCCAGGAGGCTTTCAAGGAGATGATGGACAAGCTCATGGAGGGCATGGGCAAGGACAGCCACGAAGGTTGGGGCGACTCCGACAATGTGAGCGAGGAGGACCGGCAGCTCGCTGAGGGCAAGGTCCGGCAGGTCCTCAAGGAGGCTTCGCAGAAGGCGGATCGTACGAACTCCTGGGGCACGGTGCCCGCTGAGATGCAGGCTCACATTCGAAAGCTTGTCAGCGGTGAGATCCCCTGGCAGTCCGTTCTCCGACAGTTCGTTGGGTTCACCCACCGCCAGGACCGGATGGAGACCTGGACCCGGTCTTCCAAGAAGGACCCCATGGGCCAGCCCGGTGTGACCTACAACTATCTTCCGAGTATCAACATCTACGTGGACCAGTCCGGTTCGGTGCCGGATTCATCGCTGGAGCTCTTCTTCGGTGAGCTTGCCAGCCTCTCCCGGAAGGCCACGTTCAAGGTCTACTACTTCGACACCCAGGTCGATGTGAAGAACGGCTTTGAGTGGCGTCGTGGATCAGCGGTCTCCCCGAAGCGTACTCGGTGCGGTGGCACGGACTTCGATGCCCCCACGGCGCACGCCAATGGTGATCGGAGCTGCGATGCCTACATGATTCTCACGGACGGTGGGGCCCCAAAGCCCGCCGACGGCCGGAAGCGTCGAGGCTGGATCCTGGACCCTGGGAACAAGCTCTACTTCAACGATGTTCCCAGCCGCGATGTGGTGATTCAGATGAAGCACCCTGAGAAGGACCGGCAGGCCGCCTAAGGGCCTGTTGGGGCCGGCTGGATGGGGCGCAAGCCCCTATAACCGTTAGGCTTTCCAGGCCCACTCGGGTTCGGAGTCCGAGAAGAGAGCGCCAGGGCCCCCGATTTGCGGTGGGGTATAGGGTACCACACACCAGGGCCCCAGAAGCCCACGCTGGCATGTATGCAAACCGGCGGCGGGTATGGTATAACTGTACCATCAGGAGGACGGAATGCCGAAGCCCGGAATCAGGATGATGATGGATAAACCAGCTGCGAAGAAGCGAACCGGACCCATTGTTCGGCTCGAGGTCGGTAAGGCCTACACAGCTCGGAAGGGGTCCTACCTCAGGGTCCAGTACGGTCCTGACGCGGTCTACATGGTCACCCAGCTCCCACCCGTGGTGACAACGTCGTCCATCGTCCAGGTCCTGAGCCCTCGCGGTGTTGCTCTCTGCAACGCTGTTGATCTCCGACCCTGCGATGAGGTTCGCCTCGAGGAGGAGGAGGGGGAGGGATGAACCTGTGCAATCCCCAGGCAGGTGTGGTATAACTGTATCATCAGGAGGGCAGAATGGCAAAGGAACGTCTGGTGATCAATGGCTACATCGTCCCCGGCGGTCGCAGCGGGGTCGCGGTCCGGCGTGCATGTGAGACCGTCCTCGCGAACCCCGGGATCCCGCAGACCCACCTCCTCCAGGAGGCGGTCAGGTACTCCGGGATCAACATGGGCACCGCGGGTTGGATCACCTCCCCGGGACCCAAGAGCCCGGCGACCCTCCTCTGGGACCGGCGTAAGGAGGGGACTTTCAAGTGCTACCCCAACGAGCACACCGAGGGGGTGGTCGGAGCTGAGGCTGCTCTCTTCGACGAGATCATGGACGGTGTCCGCCTCCAGCTTCGAGGGGTGAAGTACCGTCCCGTCCTTGGAGAGCTCGTCAGCTTCCTCGCCATCGACGGAACCCCCTACTCGACGGGTCTCCTCATCGGGTACTCCTTCGGCAGACACAACCTCAGCGATCCCATCTTCAACTCGATCGATGATATCATCAAGGCCCGGCCCTCCTGCCGATACGGTGACCGAGTTCACCTCGACATCATCGAGAACGGCACCGGTCGTCGGATGAAGACCTGGATGCTTGGAAACGTCCAGCCAGCTTGATGCAACGGCCGGTTGGCTGTGGTATAACTGGATAGTCAGGAACAACCAACGGAGGAAGGAATGAAGAACCGAAGCGTCCGCGAGTACACCAACAAGTTCCTCGAGGGTATGGAGGAGGGTCTCATCAACCCGGTCGTCCTCGCCCAGAACCTGCTCGGCTACATGAGCGAGCGTGAGGTCGAGGAGTTCGCCCACGCCGAGGGTTACTTCGACCATGAGGATGACGAGGAGGAAGAGGACGACGGGTGATCCCGTGCAACGGCCGGCGGACCATGGTATACTGATCAAGCCAACCAACCAAGGGGTGAGTCGAGGGCCTCACAAGGAGCAAACGGAATGCGCAAGTTCATCTTCCTCATCGGCACCACGGATGACTTCGAGTCGCTCGAGGACCTCAAGAACACCTACTTCAACGGTGGGGTCACCGAGCGTAACATGTCGGTCTTCACCTTCGACGTGCCAGCCGTCGGCACCAACTCGCTCACTGTCCACGACATTGCCACCTACATTGGTCGTGGTCTCGCATTCAGCTCTGACTGGTGCATGGACGGCACCCTTTCCACCCTCCTGGAGGCCTGAATCATGAGCAACGAAGCAATCGCCGAGGAGTTCACGCGACTCTGCCGCGAGGGGAGCAAGGAGGAGATCCTGGCTTTCCACGGGAAGCATCAGCAAAAGATCCTGGAAGAGATCGAAGCTCGCACCAACCGCAACTCCAAGAAGGAGGCCTGATCATGGACTTCACCACTTTCAACACGCGTCTCAACGCTCTCGTCACCGAGTTCCTGGACCGCGGTGGTGACCCCGCCGAGGCCGCCGATCTCATGCGTGAGATCGCCGACGAGGTCTTCGAGGAACCCGACGAGGACTCCTCCCCCGAGGCCGTCCGTCAGGTGGCTCTCTGGTGACCCCGCCCACCTTCCGTATCGGTGATCTCGTCCGCTACAACAGCAGCTCGATGGATCTCGACGACCTCTCCGCCGTCGGCATCATCATCGACATGCGGGCGATGACCCTCAGGCCCGCCGATGCGAAGATCCTGTGGAACGACATGCCGGATCCTCGATGGATCTTCATCTCCGATCTCGCTCCCATGCAACCGGCTGGGGAACCTGGTATAACTGGATAGTCAAGCGGACCAACCAACCAACGGAGGCAACATGCAGTACTACTCCTACGTCACCGAGAATCCCTACTCGCCAAACTGGATCGACGAGCCCGTCGGCACCAGCGGACGCTCCATCGACCGTGACCGCAAGACCCTCCGTGGGGTGGTCAACCGTCTGAAGAAGGCGTGGCCGGGCAAGTCCTTCAAGGTCTTCACCTTCACCAACTTCCACGACCCCAGCACCTTCCGTCACCAGCACACCCACTGGGCGTGAGGCTCCGACGGCAAGCGTGCAAGGGTTCAAGTCCTGTGGTATAGTATTCTTGTTGGTGGGGAACACCAACGGCAGCAAACCAACCAATCCCGAGGTTCCCAATGCGTCTCAAGGTCGCCACTGATTCCGTCGAGTTCGGCTCCAACATCAACGATGTTGTCGTTCCCGAGGCAATGCGGAACAAGTTCCTCTCCGGTCTGGACTTCTTCGATGCCGCGATCGGCGGTGTGGGTTTCACGCCCTCCGCCTCGATGATCTTCACCGGCGAGGCTGGTGCCGGCAAGACCACGATGATGCTCACCCTCGCCGACCATCTCACCCGCAACGGTGCGGTCACGGTCTTCAACACCGCCGAGGAGAGCCTCTTCCAGGTGAAGGCCGCCTGTGAGCGTCTCGGACTCAAGAAGGGCTTCGCGGTCGGCAGCGAGAACGAGGTCGGTGAGCTCCTGAAGAAGGCGGACAAGTTCCGCAACCTTGAGAAGAACAAGGGGAAGCAGTTCATGCTCATCGTGGACAGCCTGCAGTGCATGGACGACGGCCACTTCTCCACGGGCCGCATCACCACGGCGACGGCAGAACGGAGCCTCGAGCAGATCACAAACTGGTGCAAGGAGAACTACACCAACGCGATCGTCATCGGGCAGGTCACGAAGGGTGGCAAGTTCGCCGGTTCCAACAAGCTCCGCCACATGGTCGACGCCCACGTCCACCTCGGCATCGAGAAGAAGGACAAGGATCTCCTCGGTTGTCGCCGACTCGAGACCGAGAAGAATCGCTTCGGTGGTGCCGGTGCAACGACCTGGCTCTCCCTGAGCGGTGGTGGTTTCCAGGTGGTGGCTGTCGCTGAGGAGGAGTGATGAGCTGGGAGCCGGGCACCCTGCTCGGACTCCAGGACACAGCGCAACCCTTCGGGAAGTACCCGGGGGGTTCGTTGTTTGTGATGCTGCGCAACGACAGCGGCACCGCGGGGGTGATCGTTCTCACCCCGCACGGCACCCAGGCACTCATCCCCAGGGGGTATCTGGTGGCTATTCGGGGTGTGACTCCCGTGACGTCTGGACCCATTCCGGCAGGTGGTAAGGGGTGAACCAAGGCCGGCCGGCCAGATGGGTCCAGGGGGCACGGGATGCAGGGGTGGACGGCAGAAGAGAATATTCTCGGTGGATCCTTTATGCTCTCTCACGCAGCGTTAGGATCTAAGTGAGGAACTCATGTCAGTAAGTAAGACCCAGCTCATCTGGGAAGCCGCCCAGAAGGTAACGCTCGGAAAGCTCATCCCTCCCCAGCCCCTGCTCGAGGTTGTGATAGACCGTGAGCAGCGGTTCCAGGATATCTGGGACCTCTCAGGGGAGTCGGACTTCTCGTTCTACTCCCATCCGGACTACGTCTACCTCCTCCTCAACTCCTGGCGTGTTCGTTCGTGCACCGACATCGAGCTCCTCCTCCGCGAGAAGATCATCAATGAACCGAAGGTCGTGATTGACTTCCACGGCGGCATGGGTCTCACGGCGATGAGGCTTGGGATGGCATTTCCTGATGCCACGGTCTACTCCCACTCAGCGGTTGAGCAGCACCGTGGATGGTGCCGTGACATCGCTGCCGATCTCGGTCTCACCAACGTGAGACCCATCGATCACCTTGTCCCCGCCGACCTCCTCATCGCCCAGGAGACGATGGAACACATGAAGGACCCGTTCAAGGAGGTCCTGGAGATGATGGAGACCGTCCAACCGAAGCAGTACCTGGACGGCTCCTCGTTCTCCATCCCGAGCCCAGGCCACTTCAGCGTCTACACGAACGGCGGGATGGAGATCGGTCGAGACCATGTGAAGAGGAGGTTCTACAACTACGTCCGCTCGTTCGGCTTCCAGGAGTACTGGGTTGCTCGGAACCTGAAGAAGCCTTTCAACTCCCGTCCAGCTCTCTTCGACAGGGTGAGCGACAGGATCCTCGTGCCTGTTCCCTACGTTCCGACGGTCCGTCCGCAACCCGTCCAGACCACCGGATCCAAGTCATCCCTACCTCCCAGCGAGCGTGGGCTCACCCCTGAGCGGATCAACGCTGTCGAGAGATGGAAGGCATCTGGGAGCACAAAGGCTGCCTTTGCGACGGAGATCGGGGTGCCGGTCTCCACCTTCAAGCGCTGGGTCTACTGGGTCGCCCACAACCCAGGGTACATGGCACCGTCCATCGAGGAGGCGGAGGAGACAGTCGAGATCATACCCGAGTCAGTCCAGGAGTTCAGCCCTGAGCCCGAGATTGATGAGGATGTTGAGGAGGAGATCGTGGTCGATGAGGTGGTCTACGAGGAAGAGGATGTAACTCCCCCAGGTCCTGCCCCCCAGATAGTCCATGAAAGCAGTCCAGAGTTTGTTATAGAAGTGGCTGGTGCTGGTCACAGGGTTAAGGTGCCGACTGGATTCGACGCTGATGAACTGCGACGGCTACTGAGGGTACTCTCCTAACAGGATTTGATGCAAACCATCCCCTCCTGTGGTATGATTCAACCATCAGGAGGCGGAATGAATCGCGAATGCAAGCACTGTGGCAGCGAGTTCAACACAACTTCACCTCATAAGGTCCGGGTAGGAGGGCGCATCAACGAGTGCCCTGACTGCGTGGAAGAACTCGGTACGGAGACAGCACCTACCACGATCGGTGTGATGTCCGGTGAGGGGAAGGTGGCTGGGATGACAGTCCTTCGCTTCGACAACGGTGACAAGGCGAAAGCCTACATGAAGGCATGGCGCCACTCCACCGGCCACAACAAGGGCAAGTCCTGCCAGATGGGTTCCACTACGACTCTCAGCATGGACACTCTTGGTGCAAAGAAGATCGCGGAGTTCGGGGGAAACCCGAATCACAAGGGACACAAATCGTGAGTGGCTACGATGCCCAGGCGTAAGTGTGACAGCGATGTCACGGATGTGCGCAAGCGCACCCGTACGGGGGCACCCAAGCGTACTGCGACGCCCGCACCCGACTGGCCCCGCGAGGGGGATCTTGTCCGGTGCACATGGACGGAAGATAGGATCATCGAGGGGATTGTGATTGAGGTAAGGGATCGTGGATGGAATCCCCCGATGCTGACGGTGCTCACGAACAAGGGCGAGAGGATGATGTTGTCGAGTCCCTCTGTGAGTGTCCTCTCCCGGCGCCGACGGCCGGCTGAGAAGAAGAAAGGTCGTGCGCGAACAAAGAGTTGAGAAGCGGGGTCCTCCCCGATTGAGCCGATGCAACCGCCCACCAACCGTGGTATGATCTTCTTGTCTGGAGGCAAGCATGGTGGAGACGACCGGCATCGGAAAGGGGAGGACCTGGCAGCGAGGGGACGAGGTGATCCTGCTCCGTGACTGGTTCGGGGTTCGAAAGGGAACGGTCGGAACCGTCCTCAACCTCATGGAGAAGACCATGAGTCAGGGATCCATCCTTCTTATAGAGTGGAACACTGGGGGCGGGTGGATGAGCGTCGAGGACGACCTGGTGGACCCCCTTCCACCAAGGGCTCACTTCCACGACTGAAGGTGTGCAACGGACCGTCCAGCCTGGTATGATCGTACAGTCAGCCAACCAACCAAGGAGGTAGCATGGTCAATCAAATCGCGCAGCAGCTCTTCGACTGGATCAAGGAAGCCGGCCCGACGGGTGGGGACGCCTACGATCAGGAGCGCCTCGACGAGGTCGATGACTTTCTCAGCGGTCATGTCCTGTGTCCGGTCTCCCTGTCCCTCGAGGAGCTTGACTTCGCAATCACCAACTCTGATGCTATCAGTGAGGAGGTCGGACTCCTTATGGACAAGGAGGTTCGTCTTCAGCAGGGCTGGTGGTACGATGAGGCGGGAAACCTGCACCTGTGCAACGGTCCCCAGGTTGTGGTATAACTGACTCACAACGGAGGAAGGAATGAGCAAGACCGAAGCGGCAGAGCGGATCAGGGAGATCATCGAGGAGATCAGGGAGCTCGCCCAGGAGGCGATGGATCACATCCGCGAGAACGGGTCGGATCTCACCCGAGAGCGGGCTCGGAGCTACTGGTACCCTCACATCCTCATGAACCTCGATGAGGAGCACGGCTACCTCGGTTCGTCGGGGTGCACGATGGAGAGCTCGGCCCAGGAGCTCGAGGAGGAAGGTGAGGAGGACGACGAAGAGGAAGAGGGCAACGAGTGAAGGGGTGCAACCGTCCAACCACCATGGTATAACTGTATAGTCAATCGGCCAACCAACCAACCCTGGAGTGAATCATGGCTCGCGGAATCTTCAACGGTCGCTTCATCGACATCGACTACTCCAACGTGGACCTCAACGAGGAGCTCATGGAGGCCATGGAGGCTCTCGACTCCGACTGTCAGTACGGTTCCGGGGGAACCTGGGAGATCTACGAGGAGGAACCCGAGCACGGCGTCCCCTACCGGGCGATCTTCATCGACATGGCCACCGACGAACTCGTGTGGAACTCCGAGGCCGGCACCTGGACCGACGGCACCGACGATGAGGATGAAGACGAAGATGAGGACGAAGAGGAAGGCGAAAGCGACGAGTGAACCCGTGCAACGGATCGGGAACCATGGTATAACTGGACAGTAAGGAGGCAACATGGCTAGCATCTTCATCGTCAACCACTCGATCAGCGGGCCCTACACCCAGTGCTTCAGCTCCTACCACAAGACTGAGGCCGACGCAGCGGAGGCATTCTTCGAATGCAAGCAGTCGGTGGGAGAGGATCCCGAGCTCATCGAGCTCATCGCCCTCGACACCGAGACCCTCGACGCGGTCACCCACTGTTCCTGGGAGGGGTCCGTGTTCGACCTGGAGGAGCAGGAGGCTGCCCTCGAGGCAGAGGGGTTCGCCGGGCATGTCGGGATCCCGGATGCCCACGTCTTTGACGACGACGGGATCTGTGAGGGGGAACCCCTGCCCCGCGACGGATCCTGTGCAATCTAGTGTGGGATAGGGTATAGTATTCTTGTTGGTGGGGAACACCAACGGCCAGCAAACCGACCAAGTCAAGGAGCCAATCATGGACATCCGCCGTTTCGACATCGCCTTCGACTTCTTCATCGAGATGATGGGGGAGGAAGCCGCCCAGGAACTCAAGGACGGCCAGGACGTCACCGCCGTCTTC
>Ga0209088_10001706_pt1 | contig 13968 bp, 10 predicted proteins | sample S_140625_EF_Meta_FD_187324 | JGI IMG/M metagenome (GOLD analysis project Ga0209088, IMG submission 187324) | Freshwater microbial communities from Lake Simoncouche, Canada to study carbon cycling - S_140625_EF_MetaG (SPAdes) (version 2) | ecosystem: Environmental > Aquatic > Freshwater > Lake ... | reverse complement strand
TTCTTGGCCAACCGCCAAAGAACTTGAATCAGGCTTAGATGCAACCAATGCCGATCTCTTGCCGCTAGCTTCCCAGGCTCTATTCGGTACCCGCAAGGCTAAGAGCGATGCTAAAGCTTCGATGAAGGCTGATGTGACAAGTGCGGTTATGACTGCTCCTGCTGGAGTTTTAGAGCGATTAGAGGTACTTTCTAGGGACCTAAAGGCTGCAGGAAGAATAGGTGCTTTGACCTTTGCCGCAGCTGATGAGATAGCTGTTACCGAGGTAGTTTTAGCCCCTGCTGCTGAATAACTTTTCGCTATTAAGCCGAAAAGTTGTCGTAGATAAGGTCTAGGCTTTTGCTCATGACCTTTGAAAACGAAAACCCATTTGCCCTGCGTTCAACCCTTGAATATGAGATGCCTGACTTCTCACGTATTAATGATGAGAGTTACCTCCCTGCTTTCTATGCCGGCTGTGAACAACAACTAGGTGAAGTTCACGACATCATCAAACAGACTGACGTCACCTTTGAGAACACCGTCGTTGCGATGGAACGAAGTGGTCAGCTCTTGATGCGTGTGCTCACAGTGTTCTATAACAAGTCTTCAAGCGACACTAGCGATCGACTAGATGCGATCGAAGAAGAGGTTGCTCCTAAGCTAGCTGCTCACATGGACGCTATTCGTTTGAACCAAGATCTCTTTGGACGTATCAAACACCTACATGAAAACAGAGACTCACTTGAACTAAACAATGAAGATGCCTGGTTGCTTGAGCGCTACTACATGGACTTCACTCACGCTGGTGCACATCTAACCGATGCACAGCGTGAAGAACTAAAAGGCCTAAATGAAGAACTTTCAAAGTTAGAAACTCTCTTCGGCAAAAACCTTCTGGCCGACACCAACACTCTTGCTGTTGAAGTTGATGACGTTGCTGAACTAGATGGTCTATCCGAAAACGAAATTGCTGCTTGTGCGGCAGCTGCTAATGCAAGAGGACTCGAAGGTAAATGGCTTGTTGGCATGGTGAACTTCACCGGTCACCCACTGCTAGCTAGCATGAAGAACCGCGGGCTACGTGAGCGTGTGATGAAGAACTCTCTTCTGAAGGGAAATTGTGACGAAATAGACAACCGTCCGGTTATTTTGCAGATCGTCAAGCTTCGCGCAAAACGAGCAGAGCTATTTGGCGTGAAGACTCATGCTGAACACGTTCTTCAAGACCGTAACGCTCAGAACCCTGAGAACGTGCACAAGATGCTCAAGCAGATTGCTCCTGCAGCAGTTAGAAACGCTAGAGCTGAAGGTGCTGATCTTCAGAAGGCCATCAACGATGAATTTGACAGCCAAGCAAAAGCAGTTTTGGAAGAGATTTTCTCTGGATTTGATGTGGACGAGTTCAACGCTATCCAGGCGATGGTTGCTAATCAGGACTCGCCTGCAAAGTCTTTGGAAGAAATCGCAGCTGAACACGGAGTATCACCAGAGCGCGTGGCTGAAATTAGAAAGAAATCCGCAGCAAAAGTCAAAGAATCTACTAACTCTTCGGCTGGGGTTCCGTTCGAACTTGAGTCTTGGGACTGGGACTTCTATACCGAAGCCGTTCGCATGGAAAAATACAACCTAGACACCACAGCTATGCGTCCATACTTCGAACTTGAAAGAGTTCTGCACGATGGTGTTTTCTTTGCTGCTAACAAGCTCTTTGGAATTTCTTTCAAGGAACGCAAAGACATCGTTACCTATCACCCAGATGCTCGTGCATTCGAAGTGTTCAACGAAGATGGTTCAAAGCTTGCTTTGTTCATTGGGGATTTCTATACCCGTGATTCAAAGCGTGGTGGAGCATGGATGAATAACCTAGTTGACCAGAGTCACCTACTTGGTCAGTTACCGGTCGTTGTGAACAACCTAAACGTTCCTAAGCCTCCAGCTGGTCAGCCTACGCTTTTGACCTACGACGAGATCACAACCTTGTTCCACGAGTTTGGTCACACCTTGCACGGAATGTTGTCAGATGTTAAGTACCCAAGATTCTCAGGTACCAGCGTTGAAAGAGACTTCGTTGAGTTCCCATCTCAGGTAAACGAGATGTGGCTAACCTGGCCTGAGGTTCTAGATAACTATGCCAAGCACTATGAGACAGGTGAGAAGATTCCTCAAGAATGGGTCGATAACCTAAAGGCTGCTTCTACTTTCAATGAAGGTCACGCAACCACTTCATACCTGGCGGCGGCCATTCTGGACCTTGCTTGGCACTCACTACCTGCTGATGCGAAAGTTGCAGATGTTGAAGCTTTTGAAGCTAAAGCAATTGCTGACTATGGATTAGATTACGGACCTGTGCCAACTCGTTACCGTTCAACATATTTCTCACACATCTTCGCTGGTGGTTACTCAGCTGGATACTACGGTTACATCTGGTCAGAAGTTCTAGATGCTGACACTGTTGACTGGTTCAAGGAAAACGGTGGTTTGACTAGAGCTAATGGAGATCACTTCAGAAACACTCTGCTAGCTCGTGGTGGATCTATTAACTCGATGCAGATGTTTAGAAACTTTAGAGGTCGCGATGCAACCATCGAACCGCTACTAAAGCGTCGTGGTTTGCTCTAAGCCTTCTTAAAAGGGTTTCTTAGTTTCAGTAAGGCAATCAGTGCAAGGCCTAGCAATATGGCCCAGAACGCTGCCCCTACTGAGAAGAATGCAACGCCGCTGGATGCAACCAAGAAGGTAATAACTGCTGGCAATCTTTGATCTGCTGTTTCAACCATCACATTGAAAGAGTTCACGATTGTTGGCAGTAACGCTAGACCGCTAGCAGCAAGCAAAAGTTCTCTTGGCGTCTGATAAACAAAAGCCACCGCAACTCCTGCAAAGACTGCAAAAACCCAATAAACAAGACCACCGCTAACTGAAGCTATCCAACGTTTAGTTGGATCTTTATGGGCCTGTTCATTTGCGTTAAGGGCAGCTGTAATAGCCGCAAGGTTCATTACAAAACCGCCGAAGAAGGAAGCAACTACAGTTCCTAAACCGGTGGTAACCAGTGAAGACCTGAAAGGAACTTCATAACCAAAGGATTTCATGATTGCTATGCCTGGGATGTTTTGTGATGCCATTGCCACTAAATAAAGTGGCAATGCGATTGTGAACACACTGGCAATACTGAATTCTGGTTGCACCATGTTGATTCCGATAAGCCAATCAGATGCGCTAACAGAGAGTCCCTGATTGATACCAATCAGAGTGAAAGCTAAAACAATTGCAACTGGGGATGCCCAAAGGGGTGCTAGCCAGTAAAGCAAGATCCACACAGCAATTACTGGTAACACCAGCATTGGATACTGAGCGCTAGCAATAAACGGTGCAACACAGAAGTTAAAGATGACTCCAGCCAACATTGCGCTTGCTACAGACTTCGGAATTTTAGAAACTAGCTCCCCTAGCTTTGGCCATAAACCAGTTAGCGCTAAAAGTAAGCCGGTGATCAGGATGCCGCCCATCACATTTGCAAAACCAACGCCAGTAAGTGATGCTCCAGCTAATAATGCGGCTCCTGGTGTTGACCAGACTACTGACAGTGGCATCTTGTGACGCCAGCTTAGGAAGATTGAGAGTGCACCGTAAAAGACCAGCATGATTGCAACCATTGAAATGGTTTGCTCTTTGGTAGCCCCTATAGCCAAGAATGCACTTAGAAAGATTGCTGTTGTTGCAGCTGTTCCAGTGATGCTGGCAACTACTCCAGCAATGATTGGAGCTCTAAGCCCTAGAGCTTGGCCAACTGACAATTATTAAGCCGACTTTTCTTGTCTTGAAGATTTGAAAGGAACAATTGCTGGTTGTTCAAGTCCTTGAACGACTGCCTTTGTTATCTTCACAATTCCTTGAGCAGCGCTACCTGGAATCTCAAACATGATGGGCCCAAGAATATCTTCAAGGATCGAGCGAAGACCTCTAGCACCGGTATCACGCTTGATGGCTTCTTCAGCGATCATCTCTAAAGCTTCGGTATCAAATTCAAGTTCGAAACCATCGATCTCGAACATGCGCTGATACTGCTTGACCAAAGCATTCTTTGGTTCAACCAATATCTGAATTAGTGCTGACTTATCCAATGGTGTTACCGCAGCTATTACTGGAAGACGTCCAATGAATTCTGGAATCAAACCAAACTTGCGAAGATCTTCGGATTGCACCTGGGTAAAGATGTCTGTCTCATCATCTTTATTGCGGATGTCTGCACCAAAACCAATACCCTTTTTACCAATGCGACCCTGAACTATCGTTTCCAATCCAGCAAAGGCACCAGCAACAATGAAGAGAATATTCGTGGTATCCATCTGGATGAACTCTTGCTGGGGGTGCTTACGGCCACCCTGAGGAGGAATGGAAGCGATAGTTCCTTCAAGAATCTTCAATAGAGCTTGCTGAACACCTTCACCAGAAACGTCTCTGGTAATTGACGGGTTCTCTGCTTTACGAGAGATCTTGTCAATCTCGTCGATGTAAATAATGCCGTGCTCAGCTCTCTTCACATCACCATCAGCTGCCTGGTAAAGCTTGAGCAAGATGTTCTCAACATCTTCACCGACATAGCCGGCTTCAGTAAGAGAGGTTGCATCGGCAACAGCAAACGGTACGTTTAGTCTTTTAGCCAAGGTCTGAGCTAGGTAAGTCTTTCCGCAACCGGTAGGGCCGACCATCAAAATGTTTGATTTAGCAATCTCGATTGCATCATGGGCTTTGCCAGAAGTGGTCAGTGTGCCCGTTGATCGAATTCTTTTGTAGTGGTTGTAAACGGCAACAGAAAGAGCCTTTTTTGCTTGGGTCTGACCAATTACGTATTCGTCTAAGAAAGCAAAGATTTCTTTAGGTCTAGGTAGTTCAAAGTCTTCGGCAACCTTCGAAGGCTTGCCCATTTCTTCTTCAATGATCTCGTTACACAGACCGATACATTCATTACAGATGTATACGCCAGGTCCAGCAATAAGCTTTAGCACTTGCTTCTGTGTCTTAGAACAGAAGTTGCACTTGAGCATATCTCCTGATTCGCTTAGTCGAGTCATGTCAAAAGCCTACATAGACACAAGGACAAAGCCTTGCAGGCAAGCCAGAGCAGGAAAGCGAAAGAGCCAGACAGGTCAATACCTATCTGGCTCCTTCCTATAAATACTTACTTGATCCAGTAAATCTTGGCGTCGGTGCCCTTGTTAGCGCCATACACCTTGGCTCTAATTACCTGAAGACCTAAAGTTCCCTTAGGTGCTTTCAGTGTGGTTGAGACTAGACCGTCTTTATCTGAAACTTCAGACCACTCGGTGACATCGTCACCCTCACCGAAAGATTCAAAGGTCACTGTGGTTCCCTTGATAACTGTTCCAGCAAGGTTAGTTAACTTGAAGCTAAGTTTCTTAGCTGTTCCAGCTTTGACCTTTTGGGTTGGATTTAGAGCAGTTAGCTTTGGGTTTACAAAGTGCAAGAACAACAAGTCTTTGTCTTCGCCGCGTTCAGCAGCTTCGCTTGGATGAGCTGACATGCTAGGCGCAAGTGTGGTTTGTAGACACATAGTGTCATCGCCACAAGGAATTCCCTTTGAGTACTGGTTCATCTTGTTGATTGCAGATGGGAACTGCTCCCCTGAGATGTTCCAATTCTTCATAGTGAAGGTGGCTTTACCGAATGAATCTGTTCTGCCAATAATGGCTGTTTCACCAGCACCCATTTGAGGCTGATCGCCACACCAGTCACGAACAATAGCGCTTGTGCTTGATCTATTTGTGCCTGGGTAGTTAGTGCCCATAGTGGTTGAGAAAGTCGTCTTGCTACATGAATACTTCTTGTTCACAATCAAATAGACAGTCGCATTGGTTATAGCAACGCCTGCAGCATTGGTGTATTTATAAGTCAGTGAAACATCACCTTTAACATCGGCATACATAATGAACGCATTCAAATTCTTGCCATAGAACTGATCCCAGTCCCCTTTGGCATCAGCAGTGAGGTTCACGCTGTTAGTAGCACCTGGTAGCGGTGACACTAAACGCATGACGTATGAGCCATTGACTGGCGCTACGTAGCCGGCAGCCTGAGCTGGTTGGATAGCAAGAGCCCCGAGTAATACAACTGAGGAAACTGCTGCAACGATTGATCTACTCAACCTCTTGTTCATGTGGTGCCTTTCGATTGTTGTTTCATTATTTTGCATTAACTTTTCCAATCCCATCGATTGAGTAGTAACGCACCCAATCGACACTTAGCGTGGCTTGGTTAAGTGTTGGATCGATACTTCCACCGAACTGCCCGCCCATAGCTAAATTGAAAATTACGTAGAAGCTTGGGTCTTTACCCGCAGCGTTAGGACCAAAAGGCCATCTAGTTAGACCTGAATCAGATTTACGCATGCTGTATACGATGTTGTCATCCAGGAAGAAAGTTAGTTCATCAGCTTTCCACAGCATTCCATAGCGGTGGTAGTCGGCAGTTAGATCAACCAAGGCGTCTCTAGTGCCACCTTTGTATTCATGATTGCCGCCACTATTTGCGTAGTGCACAGTTGAATAATTTATCTGTGGTGATGAGCCTTTGAATTCCATAATGTCTAACTCACCACAAGCAGGCCAAGGTGTAGTTGCAATGTTGCTACCTAACATCCAGAACGCAGGCCATGCACCATCTCCAGCAGCTAACTTAGCTCTCGTTTCGATATAGCCATAGGTGAAACCAACCTTGTTATAGGTGGTGATCTTTCCGCTTAGCCATTCACACTTACCGAAGTAACAGTTGTAATTGGTTGAGTTAGTTTGTCTCGTTGCTTCGATGTTGAGAACACCAAGATTGGAGCCATCCTGCTTGTTCTTAGATGTGAGGTAATACTGTCTTTCTCCATTACCCCAACCACAGTTGTTATAAGGAGCTCCACAACCATCGGTGGTATCAGCAGTCCATCTATTTGAACTAGGTTCTGCTCCTGGTAGGCCATTGAATTCATCAGACCAAAGCAAAATCTTTGCAACAGGTGCTGGCTCAACACCAATAGATATCAAGCGATCTATAGGAACAGATGCAAGGTAAGAAGCATTAGCCGGCGCTACTGCCCTGATGATGCAATCACCCAGAGCTTTAGCGTGGACTTTAGTTCCAATGATTGAACAAGTATTAGGAGTAAGGGCTGTGAAAACTGCATCAGGACCTGCTGCAACCGCATAGAGCTGTTGGTCTGCGGCTCCTAGAAACATGTCAGCAGGTTGACCAAATAGCACTGAATTACCAAGCAGAGAAGCTTTAGGAGTTGCCGATATAACAACTCCAGTGGAAACGTATTTACTGCTCAAGGTTGCAACTGTGAAGCGATAAAGAGAATTGTTGCTCAAACCGGTGAATCTAACCGAGGTGACAGTACTGGCAAGTGTTTTAACACTTTTCCAACTGCCTTTAGTTGCAGTGACCTGGTAGCCACTGATCCGATACTTACTAGTTCCAGTTGCCTTAGTCCATTTCACAGTCACGGCAGAGTTGCCTCCTGTTGCAGAAACATATTTAGGCTTAGGAACCGCTGAGTTCAACGTTGCAGCATTGGTCACGCCACTAACAGCAAGCATGCCAATGGCAATGCTTGTGATAGCTAGTAATCGGATGACTGTGCGCAAAGAGACCTCAAGTAAGTAAAACGGAGGCGTTTCGCACAAAACGTTGATATCAGGCTAACAGGGTTATGGGGAAACTACCCCTTATTAGTTAGTGCAGTTACCTATCAGGAACTAGGACTTTCTTGAAGTAAGAACCTGGTCGATAAGACCATATTCAAGTGCTTGAGCAGCTGTGAGAATCTTGTCACGCTCAATGTCTTTGCTAACTTCTTCAATTGACTTGTTTGAGTGCTTAGCGATTGTCTCTTCTAACCAAACACGCATACGCAAGATCTCAGCTGCCTGAATTTCAATATCAGAAGCCTGACCGCGTCCACCGCCACCAGAAGATGGCTGGTGAATCAAGATAGTCGAGTTAGGCAGAGCTAAACGCTTACCTGGTGCACCACCAGCAAGCAACACTGCAGCAGCTGATGCTGCTTGACCCAAACAAACAGTTTGAATCTGTGGCTTGATGTATTGCATGGTGTCATAGATAGCTGTTAGAGCTGTGAAAGATCCACCAGGTGAGTTGATATACATTGTGATATCACGATCAGGGTCTTGTGATTCAAGAACTAGTAGCTGAGCCATAACGTCATCTGCTGAAACATCATCAACTTGTGCACCTAGGAAAATGATTCTGTCTTCAAACAGTTTTGTGTATGGGTCAAGGTGACGGTAACCGTAAGGAGTTCTCTCCTCAAAGGAAGGAAGGATGTATCTGGATTCAGGCATGTTGTTTGTAGTCATTCTGATTTTCCTTACTTCTTGCCTACGCCGGTTGCAACTGCTGCAAATTCTTGAATGTGGTCAACGAAACCGTAATCCAAAGCTTCTTGAGCGGTGAACCAACGGTCACGATCTCCATCAGCCATAACCTGCTCGAGAGTCTTACCTGTTCGTTTAGCTGTGATTGAAGCTAAGTCCTTCTTCATGTCCACGATTAGTGAAGCCTGAGTCTGAATGTCAGCAGCAGTTCCACCGAAACCACCTGAAGGTTGGTGCAACAAAACGCGAGTGTTAGGAGTTAGGAATCTTTTTCCTTTAGCTCCAGCGGTCAAAAGGAACTGACCCATCGAAGCACACATACCGATACCAACTGTTACAACATCATTAGGTACGTATTGCATGGTGTCATAGATAGCCATACCAGCGGTAACAGACCCACCCGGTGAGTTGATGTATAGGAATATGTCCTTAGTTGAATCTTCAGCTGCTAGTAGAAGCATCTTGGCGCAGATCTCGTTAGCGTTGTCATCTCTGACATCATCACCTAACCAGATAATGCGATCTTTTAGTAGTCGATCAAAGACGTTATTCATCTGAATGTTTTCAGCCATTTATAGCTCCTCTTATTTGCTTTTATTGCCTAATCAAGATAACCGAGGAAACTAGCAAAACATTCGCATGTTCGCCACAGGCTAAGAATGCTTAGTCGTGGTCGTGACCTGAGTGATCCTCTGGCGTAAAGCCATCGTCAGTCTTAGCAAATTCAGCCAAATCCACTGCCTTGCCATCGCTGTCTGTGACAACCGCTGCCTCAAGGACCACTGATAGCGCCTTACGACGAGCCACCTCAGCCACAAATGAAGGAATCTGACCCTGCTCATCAACAATCTTGACGAACTCGTTAGGCTCCATGCCGTATGACTGGCTGGCCTGGATTAGATACTGCAATAGCTCATTTTCGTTGACACGAAGCTGCTCTGCTTCAGCAATTGCATCGAGCAACATCTGAACCTGGAAAGACTTAGTTGATTCGATTAGAACCTCGGCACGGTGAGCATCATCAGCCTGACGACCCTCTCCCTCAAGATGTCTTTCAACATCTCCGTTAACAAGTTCTTGGGATACCGGAACATCAACAAGAGTTAGTAGTTGCTCAGTGAGTAGTTCACGAGCCTGAAGACCTTGAGTGTATGACTTACTCTTTTTGATCTGATCTTCAAGGGAGGTCTTAAGTTCAGCAACAGTGTCGAACTCGCTAGCCATCTGAGCCCAAGCATCATCAAGAGCTGGAAGTTCGCGTTCCTTGACAGCATTTAGAGTCACAGTAATTTCAGCTTCTTGACCTGACTTGTCACCACCAACAAGCTTGCTCTTGAAAGTTGTGGTTTCCCCTGCCGTCAAAGTATCTAGAGCATCATCAATGCCATCAACAAGTGAGTCGCTTCCAATCTCGTAAGAGATGTTTTGTGCTTGGTCAATCTGAACACCATCAACCATGGCAATCAAATCGATTGAAGTAAAGTCACCTTTTTTGGCTGGACGGTCAAGGGTAATAAGAGTTCCAAAACGTGAACGAAGACGATCTAGTTCTGCATCAACTTCAGCAGTTTCAACCTTGATGGTGTCAACCTTGACTTTTAGACCCTTGAATTCTGGAAGCTTGAGTTCAGGACGAACTTCAACTTCGATTTCAACAACTAGATCGCCAGCGAAAGTCTTCTCATCAGGAGTTGATTTCACTTCTGCAGCAGGCTGACCTAGAGGGCGAAGTTTCTCCTGCTCGATAGCAGCACGGTAAACGCTGTCGAGACCATCGTTTATGGCGTGAGCCAAGATAGCTCCACGGCCAACTCTTTGATCAAGGATTGCAGCAGGGATCTTGCCCTTGCGGAAACCAGGAATGTTTACGGTTTCAGCGATGTGCTCGTAAGCGTGATCTAACGATGGGCGAAACTCTTCTGGACTCACCTCGATGTTCAACTTAACTCTGGTTGGGGTTAGGCGTTCAACTTTAATCTTCAACGGTGTCTCCTGAGCAATGTTCACCTTCGTGGCAAAGTGAACCGATTTTTATGTACAAAGTGGTCGGGGTGACAGGACTCGAACCTGCGATATCCTGCTCCCAAAGCAGGCGCGCTAGCCACTACGCTACACCCCGGTGGTTTTTCACTGAATATTTCCAGAAGAAAACAACCTCCGCTATCCTAACCCATAGAATGTATCTGCGCTGAAAATGCTCAGTCATGCGGATGTAGCTCAATGGTAGAGCCTCAGTTTTCCAAACTGATGACGCGGGTTCGATCCCCGTCATCCGCTCCAAATAGCCTAGCTTTGGCAGCCAGGACACCAATAAAGCTTGCGAGTTGCCATGATCTCAATCGCCACCAGCGCACCGCATCTCAGGCATTTCTCGCCTTCTCGCTTATAGACATAGTTACGGTCAGCCTTCTTCGGGTTCTTCTTGGCAAGCCCATCCCTGGTAATCATGAAGCCGGTCGCAACCCCAACTTTCATAAGTTTCACTGAATCTATCCACAGATCTCTAATCTGTTCTTCAGTCAATTGATTGCCTAAAACATGTGGGCTGATGCCAGCCCGGAAGAGTAACTCTGCTCGATAGACATTGCCGATACCGCTCACCACATCCTGATTCATGAGAAGTAGACCAATGGAACTCTTCGAGTTCTTTACTCGTTCAACAAATCGAGCGAGCTGTTTTTTACGAGGATCTGGGTTAGTTGGATCTGGACCTAATCTCTTTTCAATTAGCTTTACCGTTTTCCTATCGATAACTTCACAAATAGTTGGCCCACGTAAATCAGCTAGGAACCCGTCAGTAAAAAATCTCGCTCTGACTTGCCCGGTAAGTTCTCTGTCTTTGTTGGTTGTGAAACGCCACTTGCCATAAATTCCGAGATGGACTCTGCAGGTCAGTTCATTATCGAAATTGAGAAACAGCTGTTTACCAATAGCTTTAGCTTCAATTAGAACTCTGTTGTTTATAAGTTTCGATTCAGCTGTGAATCTTCCCTGTGGGGAATCGACCTTAATCTTCTGCCCTTTGAAATGTTCGTTGAACTCATTGGCAGTTCGTTGAACGCTATGCCCTTCAGGAATTTGATGTACCTCTTCGGATTATGAAATATCGCCAGTTTGTTCGTAGCTTGCAATCTTGCCAATTCTTCTGATGTGTCTCTCATCTTGAGAGAAAGGCTCAGCTATAAAAGCTTTGATAAGTTCCAAGACTTCTGCCTGATCATGCTGTCTTGCACCAACAGCAACAACATTGGCATCGTTGTGTTGCCTAGCTAACTTGGCAGTATCAAGATTCCAAACCAAAGCAGCTCTAATGCCATGCACCTTATTGGCAGCCATCTGCTCCCCGTTACCAGAACCACCCAGAACAATACCCAGAGCCTGAACCCCAGCATCCTCATCAGCTCTAACCGCTAAGGCTGCAGTTATGCAGAAACTTGGGTAATCATCAAGCGGGTCATACGCTTTAGGTCCATGGTCAAAGACCTCGTGACCTGCCTTAGATAGCTCAGAAATCAAGAAATGGCTGAGATCTAAGCCAGCATGATCGGTGGCGATGTGAATACGCATTTTGCAAACCCTTTGAGCTGTGTTGTTGGTCAATACTAGGCTAGTTGCTGTTGCCCAAAATCAAACATAGGAGTTTGTAATGCCCGCTGAAAACCTAACCCGAATCGAAGCCGCTGAGCGTGCCGAGCTAGTTGAGGTCCAGTCTTATACCGTCGAATTAGACCTACTCAAAGGTGAGGAAGTCTTTGGTGCTACCACCACGGTCAAGTTCACAAGCAACCTGATTGGTGCATCCACCTTCATCGATGCCATCACCGCCAAGGTTCACCGGGTGACCCTAAATGGTAAAGACCTAGCTGTTTCAGTTGCTGATGGAATCAGGATTCAGCTTGATGATCTACAAGCAAACAACGAATTGGTTGTTGTTAGCGATAACCCATACATGCACACCGGTGAAGGTCTGCACAGATTTGTTGACCCAGTCGACCAAGAGGTTTACCTATATACCCAGTTTGAAGTTCCAGACTCAAGAAGAATGTTTGCAGTTTTCGAGCAGCCTGATCTAAAAGCAACTTTCCAGTTCACAGTCTCTGCTCCAGCTAACTGGAAACTAATTTCAAACTCCCCAACACCAACTCCAGTTGACCGAGGAGACGGAACTGCTATTTGGGTTTTTGCACCAACTCCAAGAATCTCTTCATACATCACCGCTTTGATTGCAGGTCCTTACTCTGAGTGGCGTGATGAATTAACTTCCAGCGATGGCAGAACTATTCCCCTAGGTGTTTATGGCAGATCTTCTCTGGCTAAATACATTGACGCTGATTACATCTTTGAAAAGACCAAGGCAGGATTTGTTTTCTTCGAAGAACAATTCCAGTATCCGTACCCGTTTGAGAAGTATGACCAACTCTTTGTTCCGGACTTCAACGCAGGTGCGATGGAGAACGCTGGAGCGGTAACTATTACTGAGTCATATGTTTTCCGAGGTGCTGTTAACGGATACATCAAGGAACGCAGAATCATCACAGTGCTGCACGAACTAGCTCACATGTGGTTTGGCGATCTTGTCACCATGCGTTGGTGGAATGACCTATGGCTTAACGAATCATTCGCTGAATACGCTTCATACCTAGCAACAGCAGAAGCTACCGAATACACCGAAGCTTGGACTACTTTCACTTCTCACGAGAAGTCATGGGCATACCGTGAAGACCAGATGCCTTCGACTCACCCAGTGGTAGCTAACATCAGAGACCTTGAAGATGTTCAGGTGAACTTCGATGCGATTACCTATGCAAAGGGTGGCTCAGTACTTAGACAACTTGTTGCTTGGGTTGGTCAAGAGAACTTCATGAAGGGCTTGGCTTCATATTTCAAGAAGCATGCTTTCGGTAACGCCGAACTCGTGGATCTTCTAACCGAACTAGAGCTAACCTCTGGCCGTGAGCTTCGTGACTGGTCAAAGCTTTGGTTAGAGACCTCAGGAGTGAACACACTTCGTGCGGAACTTACTGAAGAAGCTGGCAAGATCACTTCCTTTGCTATTGCTCAGTCTCACCACGTTGATTACCCAACCCTTAGACCTCACCGTCTAGGTATTGGTTATTACAACCTAGAAAACGGCAAGCTTGTGCGCACCCACCGTGTTGAGATTGACATCGATGGTGCTAGCACTGATGTTCCTTCACTAGTTGGAACAGAACGTCCTGCCCTAATTCTTCTAAACGATGGTGACTTGGCTTATGCAAAGCTTCGCCTAGATGACATCTCTTGGCAGACCACTTTGCATCACTTAGCTGACTTCTCAGACTCTCAGACAAGAGCACTGCTTTGGGGTGCAGCTTGGGATTCAACGCGTGATGCTGAAGCAGATCCAAAGGACTTTATCCACCTGGTACTCAAGAACATTGCCACCGAGTCAAATGCAACAGCGATGATGACTTTGCTGAACCAGATGGTAACTGTTGCAACAATGTACCTAAAGCCAGAGAACCGCGCCGAGTACAAAACCAAGATTGGTGATGCGTTTATCGAAATGGCTAGAAAAGCAGAAGCAGGCTCTGAAGCTCAA
>Ga0209088_10001705_pt1 | contig 13979 bp, 18 predicted proteins | sample S_140625_EF_Meta_FD_187324 | JGI IMG/M metagenome (GOLD analysis project Ga0209088, IMG submission 187324) | Freshwater microbial communities from Lake Simoncouche, Canada to study carbon cycling - S_140625_EF_MetaG (SPAdes) (version 2) | ecosystem: Environmental > Aquatic > Freshwater > Lake ... | reverse complement strand
ATGGGCGGGTCCACGCCACAAGACCCGACAGGTGAATGGATACACAAAGCGTTTGGACCGCAGGGCGGGGAAAAGGCTCTAGATGGGCTATATGGGCAATCCGCAGCCTCGGTCCGGTTGCGCGAGGCAGGCATACCCGGCATCCGCTACCTAGATCAAGGCTCACGCGCTGGCGGTGCAGGCACCAGCAACTTCGTCGTTTTCGACCCCAAACACATGAACATCATAGGACGAGAATAATGACCGCAGCCTGGACCCGCAAAGAAGGCAAAAACCCTGCTGGTGGCCTGAACGCCAAAGGCAGAGCCAGTTACAAGGCCGAAACCGGTGGAACCCTGAAGGCGCCGGTCAAGTCTGACGACAATCCCCGCCGAGCGTCTTTTCTGGCTAGAATGGGCAACATGCCGGGACCAATGGCAAAACCTAACGGGGAACCGACGCGGTTGGCGCTGTCTTTAAAGGCGTGGGGAGCCAGTTCTAAGGCTGATGCTAAGTCAAAGGCCGCGGCGATCTCAAAACGGAATAAGCGTTGAAACTTGCCCCAATAAAAGAATATGCCCAACATTTCACACAAACCGACTAAAGAAACGCGCCAACAAGTGCGCGAAATGTCTGGTCTTGGACTACCGCATGAGCAAATTGGGGCGCTAATCAGCATCAGCGATGTGACGCTGCGAAAGCATTACGCCTTTGAATTGTCAATCGGCAAGGCAGAAGCGTCGGCAAAAGTGGCCGGAACGCTGTTTAACAAGGCGCAGGCCGGAGACACCACGGCAATGATCTGGTGGACTAAAGCGCAGATGCGCTGGTCCGAAACCGTCAAGCAAGAGCTCACCGGCAAGGACGGTGGAGACATTTCAATTCACATCAGCAACCAGGACGCCGACCTTGTTTAGTCCTACAGCAGCCCAAAGCAGAGCAACTGGGCTGATGACCGGCGATGCCAAGCATGTGATGCTGGTCGGCGGATCAAGGTCGGGCAAGACGTTTGTGGCACTGCGAGCACTAATCATCCGGGCAACTCTGGCGCCTAAGTCTCGGCACGTTGTCCTGCGGTTCCGGTTCAACCACGTGAAATCGTCGGTTATTCTTGACACCTTTCCCAAGGTCATGAGCCTGTGCTTTCCGCAGCTCACTTACACTCTGGACAAGACCGATTGGTATGCGACCTTGCCGAACGGCTCCCAAATCTGGTTTGGCGGGCTGGACGACAAGGACCGGACAGAAAAGATTCTGGGTCAGGAATACGCCACGATATTCTTCAACGAATGCTCACAGATACCACTCTCTGCTCGCAACATGGCGGTTACACGACTCGCACAGAACTGCACCGCAACGATAGGCGGCCAACAGCGGCAGATGCGCCTGAAGGCGTTTTACGACTGCAATCCTCCGAGCATGGCGCACTGGACGTATAAAATGTTCGTCAAAAAGATTGAGCCGGAATCGGGCAAAGCATTGGCCGATCTGGTCAACTTCAGCATGATGACCATCAACCCCCGCGACAATCTGGAGAACCTGCCGCCAGACTACATCAAGGAACTGGAGAACCTGCCAGCCAGGATGCGGCAACGGTTTCTTGAGGGCAAGTTTGCAGACGTGGCCGCAGGTGCGCTCTGGAACATTGAGATGATCGACACCTACAGGGAAACAACCAATCTGCCGGACATGCTGCGGGTGGTTGTGTCTGTCGATCCTTCTGGTAGCGGCGACACCGATAACGCGGGGAACGACGAGATTGGGATTGTGGTGGCTGGCCTGGGCATTGACGGCCGAGCTTACGTGCTCGAGGACTGCACGATGAAGGCCGGTCCGAGCGTTTGGGCTAATGTCGTGGCGACTGCTTACGATCGCCACGCCGCCGATTTGGTGGTGGCTGAAAAAAATTATGGTGGTGAAATGGTCCGGCATGTGATAAAAAGTGCCAATCCACACCTAAAATGCGAGTTAATCAACGCATCGAGAGGGAAAGCGGTGAGAGCAGAACCCGTTTCCGCACTGACAGAACAGGGCAAGATCCGGTTCGGAGGCACGTTTCCCGAGCTGGAGGACGAGCTGTGCTCAATGACGACCAACGGTTACATGGGCGAACGCTCACCCAACCGGGCTGATGCTTTTGTCTGGGCGATGACCAAATTATTCCCCGGCATCATCAAGACCGATGCCAAAGCGCAACGCAAGCATGTGATGCCGCACCAAAATGTAAACTTGGGCGCAACCAGTTGGATGGGCGCTTAATCTTCGTAGTCAACTCATGGATGGGTTCTTAAAATGCCAAATCAAAATTCAATCGGTATTGCATACACCGATCAAGTCATCAACGGCGGTACAATCGACAACACCGTCATTGGCGGCACCACCAAAGCGGCGGGTTCGTTCACGACCGTTGCGGCTACCGGTGCTATCACCACTACCGGCGCGTTGTCCGGCACGACCGTCACATCAAGCGCGGGGTTCATCATGCCCAGTGCGACGGTTGCAGCTGCGGGAACCAACCAAGCAACGGCGGCGGCTATTGCCACCGGCTTTACGCTGGTGAGCGCGGCGGACGCAACCAAAGGCATTTTGCTGCCCGCCGCTGCGGCTGGCTTGACCTGCGTCATTAAAAACAACGCCGCTGCCGTGCTGAAAGTTTGGCCCGCATCGGGCGACGCGATCAACGCCATTGCCGTTGATTCAAACTACGTGCTGGCAAGTTTGACCAGCACTCTGCTGGTGGCTTACGACTCGACGACTTGGTATTCAGTGCCGTTGCTGGCCAGCTAATATGCCGCTGGTTAAATCGCCAAGCAAAGCTGCCTTCCGCCAGAACATTAAGGCGGAAGTAAAGGCCGGTAAGCCCGTGAAACAGGCGGTTGCCATCGCCTATTCGGTCAAACGCGAAGCTGCGGGCAAAAAGAAAGGCAAGTAGTGGCCTATCAAGACACGGGCATCAACGAAGCGGGCGCAGTCTCGTCAGGCGGCACCAAGTCTGACCGGGACAACGGCGAGATGCTGGCGACCATGCGGACGCGCCTGACGATGGCAATCGCCGCGTATTCGGATTCCCGTGAGGATGAGCTGGACGACCTGCGCTTTCGTGCTGCATCACCGGACAACCAGTGGCAGTGGCCCGCTGATGTGCTGGCGACCCGCGGTTCGGTGCAAGGCCAAACGATCAACGCCAGACCTTGCCTGACCATCAACAAGCTGCCGCAGCATGTCCTGCAAGTCACCAACGACCAGCGCCAGAACAGGCCGAGCGGCAAGGTCATACCGGCGGACGACAAAGCCGACGTAGAAGTGGCCGAGATATTTAACGGCATCGTGCGGCACATCGAGTATATCTCGGACGCCGACGTAGCCTACGACACCGCGTGCGACAACCAGGTGACGTTTGGCGAGGGGTATTTCCGCATCCTGACCGAATACTGCGACGACAACAGCTTTGAGCAGGATCTGCGGATCGGGCGCATTCGGGATTCATTTAGCGTCTACATGGACCCGACGATTCAAGATCCCTGCGGTTCGGATGCTGAGTGGTGTTTCATTAACCAAGAAATTACCAAAGAAGAATACGAACGGCAGTTCCCCGACGCGGCTACGCTCTCAAGCCTGGCTTACGGCGTGGGCGACGGGCAATTGAACGAATGGATTAACCAGGACACGGTGCGGATTGCCGAGTATTTCTACATCAAGCACGAGTCGAAGAAACTCAATCAATACCCGGGTGGAATGACCGCAATGGCGGGATCACCCGAAGCCAAACAGATTGAAATGATGGGTTTGACCGCAACAAAAACCCGTGAAGTGGACGTTAAAACCGTCAAATGGTGCAAGACCAACGGTTTTGAGGTGCTAGAAGAACGCGATTGGGCGGGTAAATATATCCCCGTTATCCGCGTCATTGGCAACGAATTTGAGATTGACGGCCGCATGTATGTCAGCGGATTGGTGCGGAACGCCAAAGACGCCCAGCGCATGTATAACTACTGGGTGAGCCAAGAGGCCGAGATGCTGGCGTTGGCACCCAAGGCACCGTTTATTGGCTACGGCGGGCAGTTTGAGGGCTACGAGACTCAATGGAAAACGGCCAACATCAACAACTGGCCGTATCTGGAGGTCAATCCTGACGTGACCGATGGCAATGGTAGCGTTCTTCCGTTGCCGTCGCGCGCACCGCCTCCGTTAGTTCAAAGTGGTTTGTTGCAGGCCAAGATGGGCGCCGCGGATGACATTAAAGGCACAACCGGGCAATACGATGCCAGTCTCGGATCGCAGAGCAACGAAGTCTCTGGCCGCGCTATCCTGGCTCGAGAGAAACAGGGCGACACCGGCACCTACCATTTTATCGACAACCTTGCCCGCGCCATTCGCTACGCGACGCGGCAGCTCGTGGACATGATCCCGAAGATCTACGACACGCAACGGATTGCGCGGATTATTGGTATTGATGGCGAAACTGACCAGGCGATGATTGATCCGAATCAGCCAGAGCCAGTGCGTAAGATTGTGGACCAGCAAACCGGCGCGACCATCAAGAAAATCTACAACCCTAATGTTGGGAAATACGACGTTGCAGTAACCACTGGTCCGAGTTACATGACCAAACGGCAGGAATCTTTTGATGCCATGTCTCGCCTCTTGCAAGGCAATCCAAACCTGTGGGCGGTGGCTGGGGATCTGTTTATCAAAAACATGGACTGGCCTGGCGCTCAAGAGATGAGCAAACGGTTTGCCAAGACCATTGATCCGAAACTGATGGATGACTCAGATGCCTCGCCAGAACTTGCCCAAGCACAACAGCAGATGCAGGCAATGAGTCAAGAAATGCAGCAGATGCACCAGATGCTGCAAAACGTCAGCCAGTCGATGGAAGCGCAGACGCTGAAGGTCAAAGAGTTTGAGGCAGATGTAAAAGCCTACGATGCGGAAACCAAACGCATTAGCGCGGTGCAGGCCGGAATGTCCCCTGAACAGATTCAAGATATTGTGATGGGCACCGTCCACGGCATGATTACCTCGGGCGATCTGGTGAGCGAGATGCCAGGACGTGACCAAGACATGCCGAGTATGCCCGAGATGCCGCAAGAGGGTATGGAACAGATGATGCCGCCGCAAGGTATGCCGCCTCAAATGCCACCGATGGGAGTTCCGCAATGAAGTGCGCCGATTTTGTAGGGGTGCTGTTTTTGGCTCGGGATGTGGCGCACAGCGTCCACTTGAATACCCGCAGCTTTTCCAAGCACATGGCCCTGAACACCTTTTACGACAGCATCATTGACCTTGCTGACGCGTTTGCGGAAGCGTATCAAGGTCGGCATGGTCTAATCGGCCCGATTTCTCTCATGTCGGCTAAGAAAACGGCCAACATTATTGAGTTTTTGGAAGATCAATTGAAAGAGATTGAAGCCTGCCGGTATGACGTTGTGGACAAATCGGACACCTCGTTGCAGCAGCTCATCGACAACATTGTCGAGTTGTATCTGACCACGCTCTACAAACTGCGGTTTTTGGCATGAGCGCGTTAACCGGTCAAATCGGCGAAGTGCAGATGACGATTCAGATCACACGCAAAGAAACAGGCAAAGTCGAAGAATTCAAACTCACCGGATTCTTGGATCAAGAAAAGTTAAAGGAGCTACAAAATGGCAGTAACACACTCAACGGCAGCGCGGAACGCGGCAACTGATGCTGTAACTACGCTGATCGGCGCATCGGGCAATCTGGTGTTTCGGATTACCGGCAGCACTGTAGCCAGCCCAAGCGCTGCTGCTGCTACATTACCTCTTAGCGCAACGGCGTTTGGCGCATCGTCAAGTGGAACGGCAACGGCGAACGCAATTACGTCAGATACTAACGCAGCGGGTAATGCTTCTGCTGTGGCATTTGCTACGCTTCAGACCTCTGGAGGTACGGTTGTTATCCAGTGCGCCGTAGCCGCCTCTGGCTCAGATATCAATATGACAGGCGGTTTGACGGTCGCATCTGGCGATACGGTGAGCTGCTCATCGTTGACGTATACGGCTTTAAGTGCGTAATGCACGACTTTTTGTTTGTTGAGGCGGCGAACGAGAACGCTGTTTTTCAATGCAGTATTTGCAATCAGATATTGCAGTTTAATTTGCCAAATGTAGGAACGCCGAGTGCTGTTGATAATTTAAATGGCACTTGGTCAACACCTCCAAACCCAGATCAATGGACAGGCCCATGCACAAGCTGAATCGCGGTAAATCAACTCACTCTGACAAGCTGACGCGTTGGCTGGGCGCTGAACAGGTTCAACGCATTTCTGATCAGACAAAGGACTTCTACTACCCAATCCCGTTGCATGGGGTGCCGGGTAACGTCTATGCGATGCCAGGTGGAGACTTTGCAGGTGAGATTGCTGTCGGCGCATACATGACGAAGGAAGATTCTGCGCGGGTGGTAATGAAAAAGCTGCTGGCAAAAGCCGCAGCAAAAGCCAAGCAAAATAAAGCGCTCGGCATGTTGATGGACATGATCCGCGCCGAAAACAAAACACTGTATTCTGTTGGTGCGTTTGCCAGCATTGATGCGGTGATTGCTGCGTATACAAGCGGTAAAGGTCAGGCGATGAACTTCGCCAAGACCGGCGTTGCTGCTTCAGCCATTGGCAATTCGATGGATTTGTGGACTCGGGTAGGTCAACCTTCTGCGGGTGCTGCTGGTGCTGCTGCCCCAGGTGGAACAGCCCCAACTTCTGCAACAACGGGTGCTTTAGGATTTCGTAACCTCGGTACCGCAAACACAGGCCATTACTTAAACTGGACTTTGGGTGCAAGCGTCATCAACAACTCACTTTTGCTTTACGACCGCATCTTTGCTGTTGCCTGTGGCGCTGCGTTGACTACAGCAACATCAACCGCCGTTACTGGTGTTCCGACACGTTACCAGAGTGGAACCAGTAGCGCCCAAGACTACATTGGCGGGAACTTCTGTTTTCCCGCAAACCCAACAACGGTTCTCGCTGCCACCGCGCATAACTGGGCTGTAGGTGGCGCTGGCCCCGTGGGTATGATCTATCTTGACCAAGCAAGCGCATCTTCCAACATGCCGGTGTTAACCGGCCTTTCCGCCTGTCCGGTTGGAGGCATTGATACGGCGGCAAGTCAGCTTTCTTGGTTTGCACCGCTGGCTGCCGGTGACGTTGGCATCAAAGCACTGACAAACATGCAGAGCAGTGCGGCTGTAGCCACCGGCACAATTGATTGGGTGATCGGGCATCCGATTGCCATTAACGCGTGTCCTATCGCTAACATGGCTTGTCTGGACGACGGCCTATATACCAGCCTGAACCTGACCGCAATTTTTGATGATGCGTGTTTGTCGTTCATCGAACTGCCAAAACCTGCTACTACTGCCACTACATACGGTGGACTTCTCCGCTGCGTAAGTGAATAAGGAGGGCTAAATGCCCTTCAGGATTACCCGTAAAGGTGCGCTACAGGGTAGTACCGTTCGTGGTAAGACCACGATACTTGCGCCTGCGGGAAAGTCTTTAGAACCAGCCGTATTGCCGATTAAGGCAAGGCTATCCCACACCACTACCGGCGCATTAACTGGCCCCGGCTCCCAGATCAACAGACCGCTGCCTACTGCGGTTGATTACCTTGTCATCGGCGGTGGTGGCGGTGGTGCAGGTTATTACGATACTAGCGGAGGTACATTTGCTGGTGGCGGGGGCGGTGCCGGTGAAGTTAAAGCGGCGTCAAGTTTTGCAATTACGCAAAGCATTCCGCTTACCGTAACCATTGGGTCTGCTGGCACTGGTGGAACAACTGGGGTTGGCGGTAACGGCACAGCATCGGTATTTTCTTCAATTTCCGCAGCCGGTGGAACTGGCGGTGATGGCAGCGGCAATGGCGGTGCATCTGGAAATAGTTTTGCGGGGGGTAATTACTTTTCTGGTGATTTTACCGGCTATGGTGGCGGCGGAGGCGGGTCAACTGCGGCGGGTCAAAACGGTGGTATAGGTAACGTAGGTGGTTCTGGTGGCGCAGGAACAACGTCAACAATTACCGGATCAAGCGTTGCGTATGCTGGCGGCGGGGGTGGCGGGTGCTTTGAAGGCACTGGTGCTGGTAATGGAACGGCAGGAGGCGGTAACGGCGGTTTTGCTTCAACACCCGGAAACTTTCAAACAGGTGGCAACGCAACAGCAAATACCGGCAGCGGCGGTGGCGGCGGGGCAAATGATTCTTCAATTGGCGGCTCTGGTGGCAACGGTGCGACCGGCGTTGTCATCATCCGCTATCCAAATACTTACGCGCTGGCTACAGCAACAACCGGCTCTCCCATAGTCACGGACGACGGCACATATTGGATATACAAGTGGACGAGTTCGGGCAGCATTACCTTTACCCCGCCGGTAACAAAACGATTTGTCACCCATCTATCTACCGGTGCTTTGACCGGTCAGGGATCGTCCGTAAGTGGCAACGCCAAACGGTTTAGGACACACGCTACTACAGGCGCACTGACAGGTTCAGGGGCTACGGTTGCAGGAACGGCTCAACATAAGGTTCTGCACACCACTTCAGGCACTCTAGCCGGTCAGGGTTCGACTGTTTCAGGGGTAGCTACACGCTTTAAGGAACATCCCACCACTGGCGCACTAACAGGTCAAGGATCGACCGTATCAGGAGAAGCCAAACGGTTTAGGACACACTCCACCACTGGCGCATTGGTGGGTCAAGGGGCAACCGTTACCGGAACGGCTACACGCTTTAGAGTGCATCCTACTACAGGAGCCTTGGTTGGTTCTGGTGCCACTGTTACAGGTAGTGCGCTTCATTTTAGTCCTTACCCAAACCCAGCTTATGTGCTTGCTGGAGTTGTTTACGGCCCCGGCGGGATATACACGGGCACCTTGACTACCGCCGCAGGGGAGTCAATAATAGGGCTACGGTCTTTTACAGGAAGATTCTAAATGTCGCTTAACCTAAAAGCAATTACTACGCGGCTCGGGTATCAACAAATTACATCGTTGAGCGCGGCTACCGGATTGACGGTGCCAATAATTGACGTTCAAGGTCTTAGTTGCAAACCGGCTATTGCGATTATCACACCAGAAACTCAAGCGGTTCGCTGGCGTGATGACGGCGTTGCACCGACGGCATCGGTTGGGATGCCTTTGGCGGTTGGCGTTACGCTGCAATACGACGGCGATCTGACGAAAATTCAATTTATTGAACAGACCGCCAGCGCCAAAATTAACATTAGCTACTACGCTTAACGAGGCCGCCATGGATGTCTCAAACGATGTTCAACAACCAGTTGATATGGTGAGTTACATCACCAAACAATTACCTAAAGACTTGTTGCAATTGATTGCGGTGCGTGACGAGCTGGCTAAACGCCAAGGTGCGATGAGCGCCGTCGAGGACGCCAACAAGCTAAAAGAGCAGGCTGCCGCTGCGCTTGAGACTGCCAAAGCTGAAGCGGCGGCGATGCTGGCCGACGCGCAGACGGCGCTTGACGCGGCCAAAGCGGCAAAAAAGGCACTTGACGCTCGGGAAAAAGAATTGAGCGCCCAAGAAAACGCGTTTAATACTGATAGCGAAAAAACCGCCAAAGACCAAGCCGCAAGGGATCAGTCTTTGCAAGTCCGCGAACTGGCGGTAACGGAACGCGAAACAGAACTGGACGCTGCTGCCGCCACCTTGAACGCGGCGCAGAAAGCCTTAGACGCTCGGGTAACGGCTTTCCAAGATAAGGTCGCTGCCCTGACCGCATAGATTAAACCGCACTGGCGCGGTACGCCAGGGATTCCAAGGAATCGACAATGAGTGAAGCACCTGAAGTATTAGCGGAAGTGCCCGCGCCGGAACAGGTCGCAACGGCTGCGCCTGAACCCGTAGTTAACGCGCCGGAAGCAGTAGAAGCACCCGAAGGTGAGCAGAAGGAAACTTCGAAGGTATTTACCCAAGAGGAACTGGATGCGGCCATCGGCAAACGGCTTGCAAGAGAACAGCGCAAGTGGGAACGCGAACAGAAACAGGCCGAAGCACCAAAGCCCGTTCCTGTAGAGCAGTTGAAGCCAGAGCAGTTTACGACGACCGACGAATACGTCGAAGCATTGACGACTTCCAAGGCGCAGCAGATTGTTCAGCAACAAGAGTTTGCGAAACAGCAGCAGGAATTGCTCGGCAACTATCACGACAAAGAAGAAGCGGCGCGGGATAAATACGAGGACTTTGAACAGGTCGCGTATAACCCTAAACTGCCAATTACGGACGTGATGGCGCAGACAATTCAGGCATCGGATAACGGCCCTGATATTGCGTATTATCTTGGCACGAATCCGAAAGAAGCTGACCGCATTGCCCGACTAGCACCGTTTTTGCAAGCAAAAGAAATAGGACGTTTGGAAGCTAAAGTAGCTTCTGAACCGATTACTAAACAAACCTCGAAAGCACCAGCGCCGATTTCACCTGTCACACCCCGAAACGGGGGATCAACCAATTTTGATACCACCGACCCGCGCTCAATAAAGGCAATGAGCACAAGTCAATGGATTGAAGCTGAACGGTTGCGGCAGATGAAAAAGCTGGAGGCCAAGAGAATCCGTTAATACCTTTAAGGAGTTTCATTCATGGCTAACAGCCTACTTACCATTGACATGATTACCCGGAAGTCTCTCGAAATTCTCGAGAACAGCCTGGTAATTTCCCGCAACGTCAACAAAGAATACGACGACAGCTTTGCCGTCGAAGGTGCAAAGATTGGTTCGACCCTGCGGATTCGTCTGCCGGATCGCGCTCTGGTGACCGACGGCGCCGCCCTGCAAGTTCAGGACGACAACGAGCAATACACCACACTCACCGTTTCGACCCAAAAGCACATCGGCATTAACTTTACCTCTGCCGAGCTGACCATGCAGTTGGACGATTTCGCGGAACGTGTGCTGAAGCCGCGTATTAGCCAATTGGCCGCTTCGGTGGACAACGACGTGGCTAACGCCTACAAATCAATTTATTCCTCGGTTGGCACTCCGGGCACCACGCCGGCGACTTCGCTGGTGCTGTTGCAAGGCGGTCAAAAACTGAACGAATACGCGACCCCGCTTACCCCGCGCTACACGACTGTGAACCCCGCGGCTAACGCTTCGTTGGTTGACGGCATGAAAGGCTTTTTCAACCCGACCGGCGCAATCTCCAGCCAGTTCAAATCTGGCATGATGAGCGAGAACGTGTTGGGCTTTGATGAAGTCAACATGAGCCAGTCGATTGTCAATCACACCACGGGTAACTTCCCGCTGCTGCCGATCTGCGCGTCATCGGTTCCGTCGACGCAAGGTGCGACCACGCTGGACATCACCTACACCGCGGGCACCAAGAGCCTGAAGCAAGGCGACGTGTTTACCATCGCCAGCGTTTACAGCGTCAACCCGCAAACCCGCCAATCGACCGGCAGCTTGCAGCAATTCGTTGTGACCGCTGACCAGACTCTGACCAGCACCTCGGCGACAATTGCGTTCCAGCCGCCGATGTACACGTCCAGCAACGCTTTGGCTACGGTTGATGCATTTCCGGTGGCTTCGGCTGCGCTGACGTTCTTGGGTTCGGCCTCTACGGTTTACCCGCAGAATCTTATCTACCACAAGAACGCCATCACGCTGGCTACGGCTGACTTGCTGCTGCCGCAGGGTGTGGACATGGCTTCACGCCAAGTGCATAACGGTATCTCGATGCGTATCGTGCGTCAGTACGATATCAACAACGACCGTATGCCTTGCCGTGTTGATGTGCTGTATGGCTACTCGGTTATCCGTGCGCCGATGGCCTGCCGCCTCTGGGGTTAACGCAACAAACGCCCCCGCCTAGCGCGGGGGCATCTTAATTTTTAGGAGAAACAATCATGGCACTTCCTTCAATCGGTGGCGGCTATCAAGATACTGATGGCAATCAAAACGAGATTACTATTGGTGTTCAAGCAGAACCGCAAACTGCAACGGCAACTGCAACTTTGACGGTTACGCAGATTACCAACGACATTTTGGTTGGCAATCCGTCCACTTCGGCGGCGTCGTACACATTGCCGACCGCAGCGGCAATTGACGCGGTAATGACCAACATGAAAGTCAACAGCACGTTTATGTTGACGGTTATTAACTTGGGCACCTCCAGCGGGGTTATTACGATGGTTGTTGGCACCGGCATCACCGCCGTGGGTAACCTTCTGGTTGCTATCACCGGCAGTGCGGCTGGCGTTGGTGGCGCGGCGCAGTTCATGTTCCGCAAAACCGGCACCGCTGCGTATACCTTGTATCGGATGGCCTAAGAAACACCCGCCCCCTAGCAATAGGGGGCGGTCTTTAAGGACTGCTATGGTTATATACATGCGGCACCCAATCCACGGCAATAAGGTTGCAACCTTGGAAGCTGAAGCAGACGCCGACGAAAAGAACGGGTGGGAACGCTACGAAGTCGGCGCGTTGCTACGCCCAATGCAGGTAGAATCGGTCAATGCCTTGGCAAAACCTCGCGGCAGGCCACGTAAGGAGTTGGCAGCATGACGACTACGGCTGGCGATCAGATCAACGGGGCGTTACGATTGATCGGTCAATTGGCCGAAGGTGAAACGCCCTCGGCGGCGACTTCGCAGGACTCTCTGACCGCGATGAATCAGATGCTCGATAGCTGGTCGTCTGAGCGTCTGTCCGTGTTCTCGACGCAAGACCAAGTGTTTACTTGGACGCAAGGGTATATTTCACGGACTCTTGGGCCAACGGGCGATTTTGTCGGCAATCGTCCGGTGCTTTTGGACGATGCAACTTACTTCCGCGACCCGTCAAACAACATCAGTTTTGGCATCAAGATTATCAACCAGCAGCAGTACGACGGGATTGCGGTTAAAACCGTTACTTCGACGTACCCGCAAGTGTTGTGGATCAACATGGACATGCCGAACGTGTCCATGTATATCTATCCGGTGCCAACTAAAGCGTTGGAATGGCATTTTATTAGCGTCACTGAGCTGGTCGAACCGGCTACGCTGGCAACCTCGTTGATTATCCCGCCAGGATACCTTCGGGCGTTTCGATTTAACCTAGCGTGCGAGATTGCCGCCGAGTTTGGCGTGGAGCCGCCGCCCTCAGTGCAGCGGATTGCCATGTCAAGCAAGCGCAACATCAAGCGCATCAATAACCCAGACGACGTAATGAGCCTGCCATATAGCATCGTGGCGACTCGCCAGCGGTTTAACATTTACAGTTCCAATTATTAGCGCGGATATTGGCTATGCTTACCTTTGACAAATCCTTTTGTGCCTTTAACCGCACGAAGCAAGCCTTTGCTTTTGTACGCGTTGATAGCGTGTTGGATGTTTTGCTGGTGCGTAAGCAGTTCCAAATTGTCAATGCAATTATTGGCGCGGTTAAGGTCTTTATGGTTGATTTCCAAGCGACCTTCAATAGGCCCAACAAAGGCTTCCCACAAAGCTCTATGCAGAGAAACCCTAGTGTATTTTCCATTTTTGCACGCAGCAAAACGCAAATAATGGTCAGAACCAGCGGGTGTTTTAACTTTTCGATACGCCGCATCGCCTTGCCATGTCTTTCCATTTTTAATCATACTGGCGGTGGCTATGCTAGTGCCAAGAAATTCCGCAACCTCACGAAGAAAAACACCGTTTGCGAGCATTTGCTTTGCGATAGGGATTTTTGTGGCATCAAGTTTTTTAGCCCTGCCAACACGCCGCACGTTGGCAAAATTACTGATTTCGTAAAAACCCTCGTAACCAAAAACCGGCTTCCATATTTCCATTCTATATCTCCATTTAAGTTAAATAGAAGTATAGCATGACTTTTCAAGTTTACGGAGTTTACTAACATGGCTAATATCGCTATATCTGCTCTCCCCGTTGCCACTTCGCAAGCTGGCGGTGATGTGCTGCCGATCGTCCAGGCTACGACCAGCACGACCAAACAATTGTCGGTCACCAATCTGTTCACCAGCCCGACGTTTGTCACGCCC
>Ga0209088_10001703_pt1 | contig 13988 bp, 16 predicted proteins | sample S_140625_EF_Meta_FD_187324 | JGI IMG/M metagenome (GOLD analysis project Ga0209088, IMG submission 187324) | Freshwater microbial communities from Lake Simoncouche, Canada to study carbon cycling - S_140625_EF_MetaG (SPAdes) (version 2) | ecosystem: Environmental > Aquatic > Freshwater > Lake ... | reverse complement strand
CCATAGTAGTTTTTCCAATCACTTTCTCTTTTACTTTTTCTTTTTTTTCCTTTATCTTTTCTAAAAGACCAAAAATACTTTCTTCCAATATAACACCTAGTATTACAAGTATTTCGTATATGATATACAAACCCAAAGTAATCTTCAATAGCATCTGTCTCAAAAGATTCATTATTATATAACCAAGGATTATCGTATGTTGCCAAGAGTATCTCTAAGTAATCTTGATGTATTTAGAGATACAATCTATCCTTCAAACCTAACAGAGTGATTCTAATGCTATTTGAATATCTTGTCAACTATTTTGTTGCTTGATAAGAACGAACCTTTGATTCTCCAGACTTATCTGGTTTTACCATATGAGTTTTGATTTTTTCTGAATCTGGTTTGTTCTTTTTCTCTGCCTCAAATGCCTTGTGAACTTTTGCAGCATCATCATACATATGAGTTTTTTTAGCACCACTTTTCTTTGCAACTGCATTTGCAACATCTACTTTTTTCTTTCCAACATCATTTCCCTTCATTCCTCCAGTGTAATGAATCTTATTCATTGGTACATCTACACCATGCTTTTTCAAATGTCCCTGAAACTCTTTTGGTTTATCAAACTTGGAACGAGCAGTAATGATATGAACGTTTTGTCCTCTTGCTTGTTTTCTCTTCACATCTTTAATTACTTTTTTGTTTGGACTTGAAGTTTCTTTGAACTTTTTAGCACTTTGAAATTCACTAAAATCGTATTTGTGTCCCTTATCTAGTTTATGAGTATTAAACTCTTGATTACTTAAACTCTTAACTCTTTTTCCAGATTCATCATTTACATGAACCTTTACATTTGGTTTTCCTTTTTTACCATGTCCAAATAAAGTTTCATCCACGTCATATGCGTGAACTGTTCTTTTTGGTCTGGTTCCTCTTGCCTTTTCATCTAAATTTTCAACTTCTTCATTGAAAGAACTTTCAATAAGATTTTCAACAAACTCTTCATTTACATATCGAAGGAATTTAACTGCTGATTCATAACTGCTAACATACTTATTATCAATTAAAGCTTCAATTACAAACTCATATGCAAACTGTTGAAATTCTTCATTCTTACTACCATAATAAGCACCAAGTGCTCTCTTAATTCTTTGCTTCTTACTATCACCTTTGAATGTCTTGCTCTTTGAATGAACAAAATCACTGATTGTTTTACCAGCATCAGCACCTACATCAATCTTTTCATCAAGTTCAAATTCTTCCATCTTTACTGTTGGAAGAGAGACTTTACTTCTTGCTTTTTTATGCTCCTGAGATGCTTCAGGAGAATGTCTTTCGGCATCAGATTTTGTCATTGTAGAAATCTTTTTTGGTCTTCTACCTTGAATATCAAAACTTACTGATTCTGAATAAATGTTATTATAGGATTCTCTACTATTCGACATAATACTTTTACAGTTTAAAAGTATTTATAAAAAAAGGGGGCAATGCCCCCTTCACTATAACTTAAATCCAGCAAATGTATCTTTCTTCATATCCTGCTTAATACCTCCAACCAAATACGAAGTAATTTCGGTTTCTTGTGGAGCAACTTGTACTGACTTGGAATTAATCCAATGCTCGGTCCAAGGAAGAGGATTATTCTTTGATGTAATATCATATTCTGGTTTCATGCCAATTGCCTTCATACGACGATTTGCGATCCACTCAACATAATTGCTGAGTAGTTTATCATTCAAACCAATCATAGAACCATCTTTGAACAGATACTCTGCCCACATTTTTTCTTCATCTACGCAAGTTTTAAATGCGTATCTTACCCATTCTTGCTCTTCTTTAGCAATTTGCTGCATTTCTGGATCATCCCCTTCATTCCACTTGTTGAGGATGTTCTGAGTGAGGACAAGATGCTGATTTTCATCTCTTGCGATGAGAGAGATAATCTTAGCTGATCCTTCCATGAGTTTGAGTTCACCAAACGCAAAGCTGCAAGCAAACGAAACATAAAATCTAATCCCCTCTAAAATATTTACATTAGCAACAGCACGATAAAGTTTTCTCTTTAAATCAATTCTTGCATCAGTTCCATAAGGAACTCCCTCATTTGCGAACTCCCATATATTTGAAGTTCCATACGAATGTGCAGAATTAATAAAATCGTCATAAGCACCAGTTACTGATGATGCTCTTTCTAAAATCTTTTCATTATTCAAAATCGTATCAAATACTTCTGAAGGATCTGAATAAACATTTTTGATAATATATGTATAAGATCTGGAGTGTATCATCTCCATAAATCCCCATACAGTCATACACGCTTCAAGTTCAGGAAGAGAACAATAAGGTATAAATGCCATACCAGGTCCTCTACCTTGTACTGAGTCCAATAGAATTTGATACTTTAAGTTAGACGTAAAGATGTGTTTTTGTTCTGGTCTTAGAGTTTGATAATCAGCACGATCTTTTTGAAGTGAAATTTCTTCCGGTCTCCAAAAAAATCCTAGTTGTTGTTGAGTTAGCTTGTCAAAAATTGGATACTTATAGGAATCATATCTTTGAATTCCGAGAGGTTTCCCAAAAAACATTGGTTGTTTCTTGGAATCAACGTCATTGGTATTAAAGACGGTCATTCCTTCGAGCATTTTTGGTTCTTGCGAGTGAACTCTAAATCTTGCAACTTTCACAATCTTCCTCTTCCTTTGAACTTAAAATTTCATTTACTAAGTCACTAATATTATTTACCTTTTCTTCTTTTACTTCATCTGTCTTATTATCATAAGTATTTTGATAATAAGATGTCTTCCATCCATATTTGTATGTGGTTAGCAAATCTTCTGCCATTACTGACACTGGAACTTCATTATCTGGATAATGCTCTGGATTATAACTCCAATTTCCAGATATTGCTTGATCAAAGAATTTCTGCATAACTGCAACAATATTAATATAACCAGTATTGTTAGGCATATCCCAAAGCAACGTATAGTTGTTTTTAAGAGTTGTATACTGAGGGACAATTTGCTTGAGAGGTCCCTTCTTAGACTTCTTAACAGACAGATATCCTCTAGGTGGTTCAATGCCATTTGTGGCATTGGAGACCACAGAACTTGATTCTGATGGCATTTGAGAGGATAGTGTGGAATGTCGTAATCCATGCTGCTTAATTAACATCCTCAAATCTTCCCAATCATGCTGAAGAGGAATGTCTGAAATTTCATCTACATCTTTTTTATAATGATCAATAGGAAGAATTCCATAAGAATATTTGGTACGATTGAAATACTCACAAGAGCCTTTCTCTTGGGCAATCTTATTTGATGCTTTGAGAAGAAAATATTGAAATGACTCCGAAAGTCCGTGAACTGCATCCCAAGCTTCTTGAGAATCATATTTGAACCCTAGTTTGGCAAGATAATGTGCCAGACCAATATAACCTACACCAAGAGATCTACGTGCCTTTGTAGACTTCTCAGCAGCTAATACAGGATACTCTTGATAGTCAATCAACTCTTCAAGTCCACGAACAGAAAGATCACAAAGTTCTTCAAATTCTTCATCATCCTTTACTTTACCCACATTAATTGCAGAAAGAATGCAAAGTGCAATTTCTCCATCACCATCAATGTGATTCAGTGGTTTAGTGGGGAGTGTGATTTCCTGACACAGATTGCTCATCTCAATCTTATCCATAAAGGATGAGTGAGAGTTGCAATGGTCGATGTTCATAATGTAGATTCTACCTGTTTCTGCTCTTTCTTTGAGAAGATCCAAGATAAGTTCTTGTGCTTTGACTGTCTTTTTTTGAATATTTGGATTGTTTTCATACCCAATATAGAGAGAGTCAAACTGAATTGTTCCGAAAGAATCATATAGTCCAGGAACATCATGTGGGGAGAAAAGTGTGATCTCACCATCTTGAATAAATCTTTCATAAAATAACTTACTAATTTGAATTGAATAATCTAACTTACGAACACGATTATCTTCAGTTCCCTTATTATTCTTAAGAACTATAATATCTTCTATTTCTTGGTGCCAAATTGGGAAATGGACTGTTGCTGATCCTCCACGAATCCCATTTTGTGTGCAGCATCGTACAGTTGACTCAAACTTTTTGAGAAAGGGCACAACTCCAGTGTGTGTGACCTCTCCACCTCTAATCTTACTGTTGATGCCACGGATTCTGCCTGCGTTAATGCCAATACCAGCCCTTTGTGAGACATACCTGCCAATAGCCATGTCAGAACTAAAAATGCCGTCGAGGGAATCATCAACATCAACCAGAACACAAGATGCAAATTGACGAAGAGGTGTTCTAACTCCTGCCATGATTGGAGTTGGGATATTGATTCTGTGCTTTGAGATTGCATCGTAGTACCTCTTAACATATGAGATTCTAGTTTCTTTGGAATATCTCGAAAAAATAGTTGCAGCAATCATCATGTACATAAATTGAGGAGTTTCGAAAACTTTTCCAGAACTCCTATCCTGCACCAAATATTTATCTACTACTTGACGTAATCCTGCATAAGTGAATAGATAATCCCTATCATGCTTAATATAGGCACCAAGTTTGGCAATTTCATCTTCATCGTAGTTGGTTAAAATTTCAGGGTCATATACACCAATATTTACGCAAGATTTAATATGAGTCAAAAAATCTGGATGTTCTTGCAACTTTCCATATAAAGATTTACGAACAGAAAATAGAAGAAGTCTTGCAGCAACAAACTGATAGTTTGGATTATCCAAATCAATTAAATCTGATGCAGAACGAATTAGAATCTCTTGAATCTCTGAGGTAGAAATGCCATCATAAAATTGAATACCAGATTGCATTTCAACTTGAGATGCAGAAACACCTGCAAGGTCTCTACATGCCTCTTCCACCATGATATGAAGCTTATCTAAGTCAAGATACTCTCTTTGACCTCCTCTCTTGATAACCTTTGTTCCGTTGCTCATACTCTTTTCCATCCAATAAGTTTTGCTTTTGCTTCTAATCCCATAAAAGTATTATCCTTGAGAATTTTTTGCACGTCAAGTCCTTTTAATATCATATCATTAATATCCTTATATTTCAAGTCTTGTGGCCAAATCACCACAGAAAATTTCATATCTATAGATTTTTCTAATCTACCAATCATTTCTTTATTTCTTTTTTCATTGTCATAAACCATTACAAATTCAATATCAAAATTATGAATAAAAAACATTTTATCAAGATCTGCACCCACCATAGCAATAGCATTATCTATAAACATACTATCAAAAGGACCCTCAACAACATATACTGTTTTGTCCCAATTGATTTTATCCAGTCCATATATTTTTGGGGGATATTCATCCAGAATAATAGTAATATATTTTACCTTTGAGGATTTACTTAAACTCCTGCCCTGATAACCAAAAATTTCACCATCCTTTATTAAAGGAATAATGATTCTTGGTTCATCATGATTTAATGAATTAAACGTATACTTTTGAGTATTAGTCCATTCCTTAAATTTATCACAATAATATAATTCACTCAAAAACTTTTCTGGTATTTGCCTTTTCTCTAGATATGCTCTTGCTGGATGTTCTGTATTTAGTTCTGCTATAGTTGGAAGATTGAAACTTTTTTTCTTGAAGGATGGTTTTTCAAACTTAAATTCTGGTTCTGGAGTATTTGAATTTCTTCCAGTCAATCCACTTTTATATCTTTCTAACACATATTGATCATATAAATTTTGATCTAAATCTTTAAGAAAATTTGTAAAAGACTTTGAGATTCCACAATTATGACATTTATAGTTGTGATCATTTTTTAATCTATAAAGATATCCTCTAGTTTTATTTTTATATTTTTGAGAATCTCCGCAATAAAAGCACCTAAAAGTATAGGTGCCATCCTTTATCTTTTTGAATTTCTCCAGTCTAAATGAAGATAGTCCAATATATTTGTCATCAATAAAACTCATTCCTAAATGCAATCAGGACTTCTAAATTAACATAAAAATGCCACAAAGTCAATTATTTGGGGTTCTATTTTCTTGGACTGAGTGCATGTGACCTTCTCTTGCTTGCTGCATTTCACTGGGCGTCCACCATCCAGATGCAAGAGTTGAAAATGCTGTAGTTAATATTGTCAACAAAATACCACACCCAACTGTCATCCATTTAATTTTTCCAACTTCTTCTAATTTAACATGAATTTCGTCAATTCTCTCACTTAAATCAGTATCTTCTGCATCAACAGTTTTCTTTAGTTCTTCAATCATTCCAATAATAACTTTATCAGATCTTACTGCCTGCTCTAATCTTTCTTCATGGATGGCAAGCATTTTTGAAATATTTTGACTAGTTTCACTAATAGCATGAATAGCATCCTCAATCTTATTCATCATTTGCTCATAGATAGAAACTTTTTCTTCAAGAACAGCAACTTTAGTGTCTGTTGGGGTGTTAAACATTTTTCTTTCTCCTACTATTGAAGAAACTTCTATACAAGGGTGGGAGTTTTTTGTAGGGTCTTTTCCTAAGATCTACTGGGGGTTCTTCAGGTGGTAGTCCGGCAAGATTTCCCCCAGTTGCCGTCATATCTTCCCTGATACTATTTATTATCTGATTTAATTTTAATTCTTCCATTTATAGTAATTCTAATATTTTTGAACAGTTTTCATCTGTTGAAATTTCATTTAAAAATGATTTTGGATATTCAGGAATTCTATTTAAATACTCTAAAAATGTTTTCATTGAAGACCAAAGTTCCTTTTCTATTTTAAAAAATAAAAGAGGAATAGCAGCTTCATTAAAGATATTAAAAACAATAATAAAATGATTAATCAGAAGAGTTGCTTTTAACTCTCCTGATTTTGTATATCTCCTCAAAAGTTTTTTAATATATTTAAATCTACTCAAATCTTCATAAAAATCCTCTTTGGTCACAGCTTGAGGATTATTATAATATTTTATAGCAAATAAAATATAATTATCTTCATTCAACTCATCAAACTTCATTGGCTATCAAGAATCTGGTAGAATTGTGTCATCATTTGCATCACCATAACTAGTATAAGTTGGAGGATTAAGAGTGCTAATACCAGTCATTGCAACAAGAGTTTCTGATTTTACTCTCAAATTTCCATGCATATCTACATAAGTATGCACACCTACCCATCCAGCATGAGCAGATTTGTACTTAGATCCAGAAGAAATTAAAACAGCTTGTTCATACTGGTCAACACCCTCAATGAAGTTAGTAAGTCCTGTTGAGGTAGTCTGTCTAACATTATAATTAGAATCTTCCAATGTATAAACTGGTTTTTGTGACATAGTGTAGGCAATTCCAGAAATAGCTACACCACTTAAATATTGAGTGGTTGCAATTGAAATTTGAGTCTGAGAAGTAATTGCAGAAATTACTGCTTGACCATAAGTACCACCAACACCAATCGCTATTACACTTCCAACAGTAGCAGCTAAGAATGACGTTCCAGAACCAGTAATTACCTTTGTAGTATAGTTTACACTAACTGTACCAGTAGAGTAAATACTATCTGCCTTTCCCCAAAGTGCCATGTGAGTTCTCGTTAAGTTTTTCCTAAATTTATTTATAAAAATGGGGGAGTTTCCTCCCCCTAAATATTGCCCCTACAGTATCACTTAGATACTTTTGATTTTAAGAGATTTTGTACTTGAATTAAAATAAATGAAACAATTCCATTTGACTTAATTCTAGGATCAGCTCCAAGTACTTCAGAAATAGCAAGAAGAATTGAGAGACCTGTTGCTATATTTGCACTGGTGAAGAGTCCAGTACCTGATAAAATTGCTAGTGTGACTGATGAAATCATAATTACCTCTGTTTTTGGTTTCCTGATCTATTTATTTCTGAAGATCTTTTAGAATATCATATTAAATATTTTTAAAAGCATCAGTTCTAGAAGAAAGATAATTTACAACAGATTCATGAGTATCAAGTTTTTTTCTTGCGCTCTTTTGCTTTTGCGCAATAGATGGATCTATATACTCAGTTTGAGCATCTCCTAATGGTGGAGTGGAAGTGCTTGCTTCTTCAATATCTTCAGTTACTGTTGGATATAAGTCAATTTTATTATTTACCTTTCCAGGATATCCATCAATTTTATCAGATTTTTTAGTTTTTTTTTCGAATTCTTCTTTATTATAAGATTTCTTTTTTGTTTTTTTGACTGCTTCTTCTGGAGACATACCAGAAGCAATCATTCTTGCTACCATATTATCTGCAAAATCATTATCACCATCTCCATCTTTATCTCTTGATGGTAAATAATTCTTCTTTTCTTCTATTGTAGTATAAGGATCCTGAATTTCGAAATAAGGATCTCTAATTTCTTTAAAAGAATCAGCCCAAATGTTAGACATTTACTTACTTACAGTTTTCTTTATTTATCTATTTATCTATTAAATTCGCAAACATCTTTAATCCAAGATTTAAACATTGTCCCATCTTCTGTTACACAAATTAAATGATTAGCACCAGAACGAATAATTTTTCCTCTCAATCCAGTATTACAACTTTCAACAATATCCCCAACATTGAATATTTTCCCACTGATATAATTTTCCCTCAAACCTTTCCAATCATAATCTGGAGCAATTTGCCACATTTCTTTTACACTCATACTAGATCTTAATTCATCAAAAAGATTTTTGGCATATCCATCAAATCCTTTTGGAAGAGTTTTTTTGAACTTTTCAAAATCACCTTCAGAAGCAGTTTTTCTAGCCATTGATGATGATTCATTTTCACCATCAGCATCCTTTGATCCAGCAGAAATTACATTAATAGTATTATACATATACTGCTGTCCATTTGCCTTTGCAGTTAAACTATCAATTTCAGATACTCTTTCAGATCCACAAATAATATTAACTGCGTTATATCCCTGTTGGTTCAAAAATGACAATACATCAAAAATAGTCTTAAACTTATCATCATCTACAATATTATCAGCATATTCTGGGAACATCGCCCTCATTACATCAACTTTAATTTGTGGATCTAATGGATTCTTTTTTTTATCTTGAGTTCTACTTGGGAAAATGAAAAGATCTCCACCTACTGCAGCATGTTTAGCTGCAGTAAGAACTGCCAAATGAGTTTTAGTTGGAGGATTAAACTTACCAAAAACTACAGTAACTACATTACCTCTTCCATCTGAAGCAGGTGCTACTACTTGTTGACCTCCAGCAGAAGGTTTCTGTGATGATGATGTTGATGTTGATGATTTTGTAGATGATTTTTGTAATGTCCCTAATCTTTTGGGAGCTGGTTTTGTTTTTACAGGAGCCTTAGATTTGATATCAGCAGGTTTTTGAGATCTAGTATCACTAGTTTCAGATTTTTTGGTTTCGTTTTTACTTAAAAACTCAAGTTGTCCCTTAACTGTTTTTGCTTTATAATTACCATCTTTATCTAACCATGCCCCATGCCCATCTCCAACCAATCCCAATTTTCTAGCTTGAGATGCTGCTAGGGTTTCTCTTGCTTCTATTATAAACTGTAGAAAACTTTTCATTTATTAACTTCTGAATATAGTAAATCTTGATTTTCAAGAATATACCTAAGACCTATTTGTTTCACTTTCAAATATTTATCTTTCTTTTGCTTTGGATCTTTGTATTGGTCCATAAAAGAAATATAAAATCTAGAAAAATTTTCTACGAATTTTCTTTTAAGTTGTTTGATTCTTACATGATTTTTATAAATTTGTAAGAGTTGTTTAAAAAAATCTTCCATTAAGATCCTAAAAGGTCAAAAATTCCCCCTTCAGTATTTACACCAGTTCCACATTCTTCTACAAATTTTTCAAGATCCTTTTTACTTGGTTTAGATATACGCTCTTTAGCCATATCATGATAATCATCAGAAAGATCAAATCCAATGTAATCATGACCAAGAAGTGTAGCAGCAAGACCAGTTGTACCTGAACCACTGTAAGGATCAAAAACAACACCAGGAGTTTCCATTACTGCTTGAATACAACGAAGAGGAAGAACAATAGGAAATGGTGCTGGATGAGGATTTTTCATCTCAGGACCAAACTTCCAGACACTACCATAGTTTACAGACCTTCTAGGAAGTTTGGGACGCTTTGCTCCTTTACATAACCAATAGATTCTTTCATCTATCTGTGTAAATCTATATCCAGAAATCTCTGGACCACTACCTCTATTCCAAACAATCTCCTCCCTAATATGCCACTTAGTTTTAGTTAACCATTCCCAAGGAGAAGTAGCATTACCTTCGAGATACCTTATCTTATGATTATAAAACAAAGAACCAGACTCTTTAGTTTTATCAAAAAGAATATTTAGAAGTTCAATCTGCTGTTCTTGATAAACATCTTCTGGAAGTGAATCATCAAACTTATCATATTCAATTTTACGAAACAATCCACCACCAATTCTTTGTTTGTTATATGGTGGTGATGTTACTGTACAATCAATAAAACTATCATCAAGTTGTTTTGCTAACTCAATGCAATCTCCAGTTCTTAAATCAATCATAGGATCTCCCAATTATCAATTTAGAATGTAAATGCAATGCCAAGTTTTTCCCCTACTTGTCGTTTTCCTTTACCCTTTATAGAAGCTGTTCTTATATTACTTTTATGTTTTGGTATTGCAATTCCACTAGTTCTATCTATTTTCATACTAAACAAACTTAATCCAGATGTTCTTAAATATTGTTCTAAAAATTTTTTTAAATTTGAATTTATTCTAAAACCATCTGACCATTTTGAAATCATATCTTCATGATCCCTAAAAATACTCCTTTTAATATTATCAGACAAATCTTCATACATTGGAAGGACTTTCCCCCATTTAGATTCAGCAACTTCACTAAGAATAGCTTTTGAATTTTTTTTAGAATATAAAGCTTGTACTGGACCTTCTAATGCACTATTTGCATCCAACAATTCAAAAAGGTTATATATTTTTCTTTCTTCCAAAGAACCTTCAGTTTTTATATATTTCTGAAAAGGTATATTGGAAACTATATCGTTAGGTTTTAAAGTATTTCCTCTTCCTGTTGGAGTTTTTACTGATATGCTAGCAGCATCTATTTGAAAATCATATCCACTTTGAGAAGAATTTGAAGGTATTGTTATTTTAGAAGTTTTACTAAATCTTTCATTTGAATTTTCAATTAAATAAATTGGACCAACAACTTCTGCAAAATAAATTTGAATTTCATTTAGTGTTTTAGAACTCTCTAAAAAATCATAAAATTCACTAAAATTATTAAAAGATTTGTTATTATTTGCGTTATTTGTCAAAAATTTTAAATATGAAGAAAGTCTTGGATGAACATCAAATAATTCAACTTCTCTATTTTCAATCTCAGTAATAATCTTATTCTTATATACTGCAACTGAAGAAAAACTTCCAGAAATATTAAATTTTACTGGACTTAGCCAACCAGATCCTGATCTTCCCATAACTTTTTAATACTATCTATCGTCGTCAGCTCTATGTTCTGAATAATAAACATCAAAATTACCACCAGGATAACGTTTCATAAGTTTTTCAACATTTGTTGAAACCACTTCATCCAATGAAACTTCAAGTGCAATACATGCTTGTGCAACATACCACATAACATCCCCAAGTTCAATTATAAGATGATCCTTATTATCCTTATTCCATGATTTTCCTTGGAAAATCATCTTCTTCACAATCTCCAAAAACTCACCACCTTCTGCATTAATACCTACACCAGCAGTTAGAAGTCTTTCAATATTAGCACCCTTCCCATCCAATTCAACCAGTCTATCAGAAAGTGCTAAGAAATCCTTAGAAGCATCACTTGTGACTGCATCCACGAATTCTTGATACTTAGTAAAATCAATTTTCTTCGTCATGTGAATTTAAATCCTGCGAATTTGTTTTGTTTTTGTTTATCATCATCAGTATTATACTCCTCTTCTTGCCCTGAGTCAACGATATTCTCTTGTGCTTGCTGCTCTACATCATAAAGTCTCATCTTTGCCCTATCAATTCCAATTATGAACCTTTTATTCATAGTAGGATCATTATATCTATTCTTCAATTGTTTTACCATAATCTGCCCTAGTTGTTCTAGTTCTTCTGTACTAATAAGAGCAAACATTAAATCAGCAGTTGCAGGCAAACCAAAACTTTCAGATGTATCAGTTAAGTCTGGATCTGAATTTGTTGAACCACTACGAGTAGTTTGAGTGGCAGAAACAATTGGAACATTTTCTTCAACAGCAAGCCCTCTAAGTTCTTCTGCAATTGCCTTAATATATGAATAGGAATTAACTGAAAAATTACTCTTATATCTAGAGGATGCACAAATATTAAGATAGTCAATAAAAATAATATCAGGTTTAAATGATTTCTTGAGAGATAGTTCATTTAATAAAGATCTAAAATGCCCAGTATGAGCAGAAGCAGTAGGATACTCTTTAATAATAAAAGTTCCCTGAGTCTTTTGACTAATTTTATTTACTTTAGATTCAAACATTCCTTTTGGAAGTTCAGAAATATCTCTAATATTTACATTTAAAAGATTTGCATCAATTCGCTCAGCAATTTTCTCCTCTGCCATTTCAAGTGTGATGTAGAGAACATTGCGCCCCTGCAATAAGATGGAACTAGCCATGTGGCACATGAATAAACTTTTCCCGACACCTGTGCCAGCAAGAGCGACATTGAGAGTCTTAGGAGGTAACCCACCTTTTGTAATTTTATTAAAGTATTCCAAATCAAACGGAATCTTCTCTTCTTTTCTGTGATATAATTCATATCTTTCCTCATAATCATTTAAGTAATCGTGCCCAATGTGATTGTCAAAAGAAACAGCAAGTGCTTCTTGTAAAATTGTGGGAATAGAATCCCTATTCTTTTTTTCATCTTGCCCATCAGCAATCTTAATACTTTCCATCAAAGCAAGATATATTGCCCTATCTCTACACCATCTTTCAGTAGTATCAAATAACCATTCCAAATCTGCAGGAGAATTATCAAGATTACTTATATAATCACAAATAATTTTATAAGTATCTTCTGTAATATCAGTTCTTTTTTCAGTTTCAATCAAAAGAACTTCTTTTGTTGCAAGATCATCATAGGAAAGAATAAACTTACCAATTTCATCAAAAACTACTTTCTCATGAAGATTTTCAAAATATTCATTTTTAATAAATGGCAAAACTTTTCTACAATAATCATTGTTGAAAAGTAAATTTCTAAGAATAGTAGTTTCAACCTTTTCCATCATTTATAATGTAAATATGTATGTAAAATGTACTTTGCTCCACTTATAGGTGGTAATCCAGCATGTGGGAACATCCAAAGGGGAGGAAATACAAGAAGATTTCCTTTCTTTGGCTTAATCATCATATCATTAAATCTAGTCTCTCCCCCCTGATCAATATCATTTAAATACCACATAAATGTCAAAAACCTTCTTGCAGAAGCATAATCTTCAACATCTACATGAGAAATAAATTGATCATGTCCATCATTATTATACCTTTTTATCCTAAATTGTTCAAATGCATGTGATTCAGGAAACACTCTTTTGTCTACCATTTCGTAATACATATCTCTATATTCAAATGTTTTACGAATTACATGATTATGAACTTCATTAAGTTCATCACTTATCTTAGAATATTCAGTCAAATTAAATTGAGTAAATGATGGCTTTAAATCATTATCAATTTTTTCATGTTTATCTGGAAGTTGATCAAATACATTGATTAAAAAATCACATATATTTTCCTCAAGTACATTATCATAAACTTGAATTAAATTATTAAGAGTTGCCATAACTAAATTCTTTTCTTGCGGTTTCGTCAAGTGCCTGCATTACTTCTGGAGTAAAATACTTCTCTGGATTTTTTAGTATCTCCTTTGCATAGAGTTTCTTACCATCAATCTCATAACGTCCAGCAACATTCTTCCAAAGTCCACCAAGTTCTCCAAGTTCAAGCAAACCATAATAC
>Ga0209088_10001699_pt1 | contig 13993 bp, 25 predicted proteins | sample S_140625_EF_Meta_FD_187324 | JGI IMG/M metagenome (GOLD analysis project Ga0209088, IMG submission 187324) | Freshwater microbial communities from Lake Simoncouche, Canada to study carbon cycling - S_140625_EF_MetaG (SPAdes) (version 2) | ecosystem: Environmental > Aquatic > Freshwater > Lake ... | reverse complement strand
CCATATACATCTTCATATAAGAATGAATTCTCATTTACTAATACTAATCTTTTATACTGAGACTCACTAATGATAATTTCCATATTCAATAAATACCCCTTTTCCCTAAAAAATTTCCAGAAAATTTCATCGTTAGTATTGTACCCCCAAAACGACCTGTCAAAGTGTCATATAGGGGGGGATACGGGAGGGGGGACCCCCACCATGGGGGGTGTGCCGTACTACAGGGGGGGAGTATAGTGTGGATAACTTATGTCCCCCTCCCCATGTGTCATAGTGTCATGTTAATAACTCCCCCCTAAAAAAAATGGTGGGGGTTTGGTAGTGCGGGCTATATTACCTATCTTTGTATTATGGTTCAGTCATATACTAACCATGGGCGTGGGGGCTTTCAGTGGTCACGGGAGAGTAGACTCCAGCCTGCCTTATATTTTTTTTATAAGGTGTTTGGAATTGTCAAAGGTATGTTGTACCTTTGTATTGTTATGATGATGAAGTTAATTAGTTCCCCCACTCAGATTAAAAGACTTAATAAGATTATGAAGGGTAAGGTTATTACCTGTGGTGTTAACTCTTATTACTTCGAGAACCTTCAGGGTTACTACTCCCTCCATGCTAACAAGGGGGACGATTATACAACCCCCCATTTATACCTTAAGTTTAATATCACTGAGTGTACAGCTAAAAGACATTATGGTAACCATGAAGCATACCCCATCTATCGGGGTCATCGTAGAGTTAGGAGTATTAACTCTTCTATCATATATAACGTTACCCAAGATGGTTGTAAGATATTCCTTAAACACTTTGGGATTAAGTACTATGAACTTGGTAAGACTAAGATTGTTTGGCCCACTCAGAAATAGTCTCATAGGCAATTGATGATAGGGTTGTTCTTGTCACGTTGAAATCCCCCTCGTTAAGATGGAAGTGTTTGTGAAGTAATTCATGTAGTGGTCTTAAGTCACAATCCACCATCATCCATACATTCTGACTAAGGGGTTTATTTGTAAATCCTTTCTTCCCCTTCTCGAACCATACTATTGCCTCAGGTAATACATTCCCCCTATTTGGAACGAACCTCAGTATAATCCCCTTGGAACTTTCATCTACTTGGGGGGTATAATACTTCTGTACCATTAATCTTATGTTATCGTCCGTAACATTGGATGGTCCTATTGGTCTGTCATATATCTCTTGGTCTTCACTCATATTGTTGATAAATATATACTTATCCACACTTTTGTCCATACCTGACACCCTGTCAGTTCATAAAAAAATATGGGTTTGTGGATAACTTTGGGGGTAAAAATTTGGAATTGTCAAAATGTCAGTCCCCTCTTTCGCATGGGGATAATGCCTTGACGGGTTTTTAGTTCCCCCACTTTCTACCACCGAGATGGTAATACTGTAGTAACATTCCCCCTGTTAGTAGTGCCAGCAAGGATTATGTAAAAAATATCCCCCTGACAATAGCGTAAAGACCACTTTTTTCTATAGTGTTAAACCCCAGAGAATAATAGTTGTTATGGTGTATGAGTGCGGGAGACCCTTTAGGGTCCTTTAATCCCCCTTCAACGAGGGATGAAGTCCTTTTCTAAGATGACAACTAATGGACAACTTAAGTGGGTAATCTATTCCTGTCCCCTTAGTTCTATGGATATTATTACTATGTTAATTATATATGGGAGAAAGTGGGAGTTATAGTTTATATCTATCTAATCAGGTGAAACCTGACAATTATGATATACTTAATAACTCCTTCAGTTCCCCCCACAATCTATGTCTACTCTATATGTCTTTACATATAATCTCTCATGTATCTTAATGATTATATCTTATTACATATAATATCAGACAACTATATAACATCTCATAGTATCCATCTCCTTTAGTGGGGGACAAACTACAAGTGGGGGTTCTTGTGGTGGGGGAATTAGTTTTCCGTAATGGCCGTTACGGTAATCGGTGTTACCATAGGTTCTAAGAAATTACAGAGGTCATTAAGATATTTTATACACTCAGGGTCTTTCATACTACAGTCTATAAGTTCTATCCTCTTAGGGTCTTCTAAGTACCATTGTGCAAGTTTGAGTGACTTAACTGTAGTATCATATACATCACCGAACTCATGGTCATCATTGTACCATCCTGTTTGGGTTTTATGTTTAGTAAATTCTATAGAGAAGTTTAGATTTGAACCATCTTTATAATGTTCAGGAACGTAATGAATATATACACCATTGTCTTCTAATGTCTTAAGAGACTTTAATACAAGGTCATCATATATCTCAGCCATTATCTCTCTTGTAAGATGTCCTGCAGTTTTATGACCATCTAATACCCATCTTATAATGATTTCTTCTACCTTGGAATATAAATTTGTATTCATAGTATTAATAGTAATAAATTCCCCCCGTATAATCAATATAAGGTTGTGGACTTATAATGGTATGTTATTAGGTGTGGACCTTATATACGCATTTATCCGTATATATACGAATGAATATCCGATTGGTTTACAGTTGTTAGTTTACTATAAACTATAAAATTTATTAAAGTGACTAATTAACTTGTCGTTAGCATCTCCCATACGATTTGTCATATTATCATCTGATTTTTTTCTGAGATTTTTAACATTATTTACATTCATGTTTCTTAAGTATCTACAGTATGTTCTAACGTGTTGTGGTATATCATAATCATCTCTATCAATTTCATGACAATTTACCTTCTGTAACTCATCAAAGTTGTCAATTATTTTATTGAGTAAGTCAGGCATATCAGATAAGGCAGCTAATGCGTATTTATCCTCCGACATTAATCTTTTATATTGAGATTCAGATATTATATACTTCATGTACAATAAATATCATAGACAGAATAAAGTAAAATTATGAATGAATGTGTGGAACGGAGTGAAACACCATGAGTGAGTAAATTTACTTTATGATGTATTAGATAATTTTATAATTCGTCTTTGTTACAAAGTTTGAATCATATACTTTTAATTCATTGAAAAGATTACCCATAAGTTTATCATATGATTTTTTTGGTAGTGACTTTACCAAATCTTTTATTGTAATATATATACAATCATCTTTATAGTCATAGTATATATCATCTATTACATCCATTAATTTATTTGATTCTTTAATATAACTCACACCTATTTCCCCTACCCTTTTTTTCAGGTGGTTTAAGAAATCATCATCATTATCTTTATAGTGCATGTTGTTAATATAAACATTTGTTTTAATACTGTCCACCAAATCTTAATGATGCCGGAAACTAATTATCCCCTACCCCTTTTTATTATATTTACTTTTACCTATATTTATAGTTATGGAAGCATCCACCGAAATGATTAAAAGAGTATTAGAACACTTGGTTTCACCTAAGTGGAATGGTATTGTGGAATATAGTATTGAAACGTCTACACACGATGATACAGGTGTAGAATACTACATGATAGATGTTATATTTGATATTGCTGGGTATTGGGCGAAATATCACGCAGGTAACTATGATTATTCAGACCAAATGGATGCAGATATTGAAGCTGATATTAGAAATGCGGTGAAGTATTTGGGTATTAACACAACATTTGTAACAATATATGTTAGGGATGAAGATGGAAATAATAAATAGAATCACAATTATGGACAAGTATATTCATCAAGTTCATCATTGTTTTCTTCCGCTTGAATACCTTTAGTCTTATCTAAATTATCCTTTGGTATTTGTTTAATAATTGAAAAGTTATATCCCCAATGGTTTCCTTCATCACCAATACTTGATATTCTTAATGGACGGCTATTCATTGTATTAGCAAATGTTGGCTCAGGATAATCATTTATTTTATCCAATTTATTTTTTATTTCATCCCAATCAACATCAACATAATCACCATACTTTGTTAACATTTCATCAAACGAATCAAAACCATCTGCGAATCCTCTCCATCCACTATTGTAATAAGGTTTGTCATGTTTAACAAAGATATATTTAATTCCTAATGGGTTTTTATCTTCATCTACATCCCTTCGTCTCTTCTCAAAGTATTGTCTTAGTTCTTCACCATAGTTGTCGTTTAGATACTCTTTTATTTTATCCCAAGCTTTATGATAATCATCATCATACTCCTCAAATTCTCTTGGCATAATATCATACATAGCTTTGAGAATTGTTCTGGTTGTGGCCATACCTAATTCTGTTGGTTCCTCTTTCTGAAACGCACCTATTCTATGTTTTTTAATTATACTGTCAATATTGCTGAAATCTATTCTGCGTTTTACTGACGGAGTAAGTTCTTCTCTTAATATTTTTTTAATTAAGTCTTTCATAATTAATAAAAAGTCTTTACACCCATGTATTTTGATAAATCGTATTTATCTATTATCTGTTTGAAGATTTGTTGTCTATATCTTACACCTAATGTATTTTTTTTAGTAATAAAACTATAACCAAATCCTGAATCACCACTTGTTCCCAAAACTTTGTAATATGTTTGGTCATGAAGTCTGTGTGGTCTCAATCTGGCATTAAAACTAAATTCGTGACCGTTTTTTGAACCAAATATGAATTTCCCCAATTCTTTTTCATCCGAATGCCAAGATTTACTTTCTTTTATTCCAAGTTCATCAACTAACGCCTTATGTAAATATAAATTCATTCTATCCAAAGACATATAAGCAAGTGGAGTTGTTGTTTCTTCACTGAACTTTATTAGGTCACCATCATAAAGAATTTTAATTAAATTTTCAACCCCACCCATAACTCTGGCAGCAGTTTCTAATCCTGATTTTTTTATCATGGATTTGATGGCATCTTTTTTGGATTCAGTATCCTCTCTTAATATTTTTCTAATTAAATCTTTCATATTAGCAATAATGCTCATCTTTAATATCCTTAATTATGTCACCGCCAGTAAATTTATCGGAATACCTATTGTTAAAATAATCAATTATTACCTTATTAATTTCTTTTTTAGACAAACCAAAAGACCTTCCATATTGTGTTAATCGTTTCCAATCACCACAATTTGCGACCCAAAGATTCCCCCACCTATTTTTATGGAAAGAATATGATTTACTATCAGGTGGGTACCATCTAACATAACCTTCACCATCATTTTCAACAACAAAGTCTTTTAATACTTTATCAAAGAAATGACTTAAGACATTGTAGTGATTGTCTTCGGTCATTAAATTGGAAAGTTGACTCTCCGTGATAATAATTTTCATATCTATAAATATAACTACATAGATTTAAGGATTACTTCCAACATTTGAATTTTATCCTTATCTTCTTTTGTCTTCCTTGGTTTACTCTTGAGGTAACCAATCGCGTCCATTATTTCTTTTTGTTTACTGTTAACCACAGGTGCAGTTTCTTTTACAGTCGCAGGTTTTCTTACACTCTTAGTCTTAGTTACAGTTGTCTTTGGTTTCTCATTATATAGGACATCCATCAACATTTTGGCTTTCCTTTCATCTTTGGTGATTGCTAGTATCAACAGGTATGTAAGTATCTTATCCATACCACAAAGATACGAAATAGTTTCTACACTAACTCAAGAAACATCTCACCTACAGGTAATTTTTCTTGTACAGCATTCCATAATAGTTCATTAGAAATGCGTTGTTTTTGTATATTACCACCTTGTTCTTTAGCCTTTGTTTCTAAATAAAGTGTAAATTCAGGGTATCTTGGACCTCTTTGTCTGATTGATACTTCTGTTAACTCAGGTTCATCTAATAATACTCTATTCTCAATATTTCGTATAAATTCTCTTTTAACTTCAGGCCATTTATCATATATGATATTCTCCATCATTGAAATAAACTTGTCTTGGTCGTCTATAATATATCTAACCGCAATATCTTCAGGTTCAATACCTAAGTACTTTACATTATCATCAACTATATCATCAGTGATATTCATAAAATCATAGTAACTTTGGTCAAATTCGTCATTCACATTATTGAATTTGTATGGATTAACATGAACATCAATAATATATTTCTTATAACTTGGAAATTCATGATGTCTTGGTTCACCTTGCTCCAATGGTATAACGTCTATTTTCACACCTTTCTTATCAAAAATAAGACGTGATAATAATTTTTTAATTTGTTTTGCAACTTGACTACTGTCCATTATTATTAAATATCATTACTCACCCCATTTTGTTTTGAATATCATATAATAAAGTACAAGTGGTAATGCCAATACCAACCATAATAGACAATTTAATCTTTCTTTATTTGACATTATCTTAATATACAATATTTATCAGTATGTATCAATCAAATGAAATGATATCAGTTAAAAAACTGTTAGATAAATTAATCAAACCAAAACATCCAAACATAATTAGATTTGATGTTCGTGCTTATGATACAGACAAAATGGGTTCAATTCCTCATGTTTATGCTTATCTTAAAGAACATGACGATGATGACGAACTTAATATAGATTGGGAAATTAAAGAAGTGTTACGTTATTTATCAATCAAAACCCATATGATACGTTTCATAGTTGGTGATGATAATGATGACACACATTCTCGATATGTAGGAAGAGATTGGTAGTAAATCAATTAGCCTCCCTGTAATCAGGGTGTTTTAGGACCGTTACCGTTTCGGTAACAGAAAAAAGAGGAATTCGCTACTCCTCTTTTTTTATTTTGATACGCAATGATACGCAAATAGACGATAGTGATACGTTAGATGTAAATATTATATTTGGATTCTATTGTGTAGTAATAATGATTTTGTTGCAGGTATTGAAGTGTTGGATGTGGGTCAAAGTATGGTAAAAATGTTCCATTTTCATTTTTAAAGATACAACAATGTGGTTTTCCTCGTTGGGAAGCACCTCTCATAATTACATATTCTTCTTTTGTTACATCATCTAATGAATGTTTTTTAATACATTTTTGATGTTTTAAGTCCAACCATAAATTCATAACTTTAAACCACGCATGGTCCTCAGTTGTTTTGTCTTTTTCATCTAACCCATAAAATGTGTAGACATTAGGAACTTCATCAATTGGTTCATCCAACAATGAAGCAACACAGGCAATTAAACAATTACCATATGTAAGTCTTGTACCATCTGAATAAAACAGAGAGTATTTTGTTTGGTTTGTAAGTTTCATTATTTGTCTTCTTCAATAAATTTGTAATCAAAATCAACATCTAAGTTGAATGATTTTAATATTGGTTGTATTTTTTTTCTGATAGAATCTTCAAAATCTTCGGACCAAATCCAATCAGGAACATCATGATAATAAACACTTTCCCAAGTATCATCAACTTCATTACCAATCATCAATCTATTAACTAATAAATAAATAGTTCCTTCATATCTTTGAGGTTCATCATCTTCTTCTACATCCGTTTTCCAAAAATGAGTATCTTCGTCATCAAAACTATATTCAATGTAAACATCCACTCTTTCATTATCATCATATGGTACTGAAAACCAAGTTTCAAATGTTGAGTTGTCAGGAATGTATTTTTTTAATAATGAGTTAACTGTGTTAGTTATTTTATCCTCATGATAATCCTTACGTGATTCTTGAATAGATTCTTTAGAGAATTTACTTTCACTATACTCAGTGAAACTTCTAATCATTTTATAATAATCAGATAATAAATCTAATTTATCAAATTCATTTTCTACTTGAGATTGTGATAAAATACTATTATTATCACCATACATCATAATTCCTGAAGGTGCCGAGTATTTACCACCCAAGTAATTATCATCAGGCTTATTAATGAATAACCCATATTTGGTATTACCTAATCTTTGAGCAATCTCAGGGTTTTTAACTATAAGATATGCCAATGAACCCATTTCATTATGTTTATTAAACATGGTATCATCACATTTAGTTGTTGTACACCATTTAGCGTTAGCACCATATTTTTTACTGGCTTCAAACGTCAATGGAACTACTAATTCAAAATTATCATTTTTAAATAGTTTCACATACTCATCAGGACTTACTTTAAATTTCTCAGTAATCTGTTGGGTCTCTTCTTTTAATATTTGAAGAATTAATTTTTTCATTAATGATAAATAGTTGTTAATTTAAAAACCCCCACGATTAAAGTGAGGGTTCTTATTACCTTGTGATTTTTGTTTTTTAGTCAGCCACGATTGCTCTTAACGAATCTTTCGTAAGAGAATCTGTTTGTATGTAAATTAGTTTATTTTCATTCCTCTTTAGAAAATTGTCTAAAGTGTCTTTATAAGTCACCATCGTATAATTTTTAGTACCAATACTTACATGATTATCCATAGTATAATGAATTTCAGTTTTAGTTCTTACCACTTGATTTCCACACTGAGGACAAAACTTATAGTTGTCTTTAACTTTGGTGCCACATCCACTACATTTTTTAATCAAATCTTTTGTAGTTATGTCTTTTGCACTAAATGGTAATATTTTCCATTCTTTCACCCAACTAACATTTGTGTTAAACATTTCGTAACTTGTTCCAAATTCTTGGTTACTTTCACCACCCTTTTCAACTCTCCCTGTTTCAATTTTTACTTCAGAAGTACTATTGTTTCCTATGGAACTTGTAGTTCCAAGACTTGTTGTGGTAAAACTTCCATTTATTATTCCACCACTACCATATAATAATGGCGCATTATTAAAGTATGTATATCCACCAAGATGACCATAATTAGTGAAAAGCATTTTATTAAAGAACTCAACGATAACCAATCCGTTATTCTCAATCGCCCTTTGATTAGTTTTACTATCTGAAACTTCATAGGTCTCAAATAAAAACTTTCGGTCTTCGTCCAAGTATCTTTCTAAAAAGATTCTTTGACCAGGTTTCAATACGACACCCGAATTTGAAATACGATTGCCATTCAAACTGATTTTTGCCAAAATACTGTCGTTTGTGGGATTATGGAGTTCAATCTCAAACTCCGTTCTGTCGTGTAGATACACATTTTTACCGTTCTGTTTTTGTCTTTGCTTTCTAACGGTAATGAAAGCGCTTGGTTCCTTAGAACCAAAATTGTAGTTTTGTTGATACATTTTTTTTTCCTTATTTTTGGTTTATTTGAACTCCACTTCGTTGGGTGTTTATTCCAACTCAACCGACTCTATGTTCGGGTGGACCTCAATCACAAGGTTAATAATAATTATAACAAACTTATTTTTTGTGTAAATAAAAAACCCCCACGATTAAGTGAGGGTTCATTATATTATGTGTTGTTTGATTAAAATTAATCAACAACTTCAGTATTCATTTCAATGTCTTCATTAGGGTCAATACCTAATTTTAAAAATGTACCTTCAGCGATGTCTTGTTCGCAAGGTGCAATATGTACTTGATTATCTTGTTTAAAAACGATTACTTTAGTTACATCTTCTTGACCTTCAATTTTTGTCAAATCATTTAATTCTATAACTATACCTTCATCTTCATTAAACATGTAGCCCAAAGTTTTTGCAAAAATCATTGAGGCTTTAAACCAATCTTGTTGTGTTGGTTGATTTTGTTCTTCATTAATGTCTATGTTATTTTCCATAAGGGTAATTATATCATTTTAAAATTTATTTATCAAGTTTAAATACTTATATTATAGTATGAATTTATTTGAAGAGTCTGCCAGAATTAAAAATTTAATGAGAATTGATGAACAAACATCATTGGATACATTTTTACAAGAGTTTATGTCTGGTAATTTTGATAAATTAAAAGAGTTTTTATCAAGCAATTCTGAGTTTACAGACAAGTTAAAAACAATACTTCACACAGATTCATTGGAATCTACTGAACAATCATTATTAACCGCAAACAAAACAAATCTTATGAAAGGTATGACTGACGCTAAACTAGCAAAAGACATGGACTTATATAAGTTTCTTGATGTGTTCTTGAAGAATGGAAAAAATATATCTTAAAAGTTTAATTCTTTCTCAATATCAACCAACTTGGGAAGGACTCTATCTTTGTCTGACAATATTAATTCATTAACATCCACACCCCAATCTATATTAATTTCAGGGTCATTATATATAATACCACCGTCTGCGGATGGCATATATAACTCATCACATTTGTAATGGAATATAGCAACATCTGAAAGTGTAACAAACCCATGAGCAAATCCTTTTGGAACCAACATCATTTTCATATTGTCTTCAGATAATTTAATACCAAACCATTTTTTATATGTGTCAGATGATTTTCTAAGGTCAACCACAACATCATATACTTCACCTACAACACATCTAACAAGTTTTGATTGTGGTGCTGTCTTTTGAAAGTGAAGTCCTCTTAAAACACCTTTAACACTGATTGATTGGTTGTCTTGTACAAAATTTGTATATATACCTTGTTCCCTGAAAAAACGTTGGTTATAACTTTCAAAAAAATATCCTCTATTGTCTTCATAGACCGATGGATTGATTATTAAAAGGTCTTTTATTGGTGTGGTTTCTATTTTCATATTAGTTACTTAGTGGGAAATAAATTTTAGGATGTGATTGATAGTTTTCCAAAATAATATCATTTACTGATGAACAGTGGATTCCGTCTCTAACATGCACTGTTGGCAATTCAAATGGTTCTCTACCAATTTGTTCTTTAACACCCTCCATTTGGTTCAAATAGATGTGACAATCTCCCAAATTACCAATTAGTTCCTCAGGTATCATATTAACTTCATCCGCAATCATCATTAAAAGAAGTCCATATGATGCAATATTCATTGGGATTCCAAGAGGAACGTCACACGAACGTTGATTCCACATTAAAGAGATTGCTCTTGTTGGGATATTTAATTTATCATAATCAATCTGAGACAATTCATCAAAGGTTTTACTGTCAGTTTCTTTCATAAAATGTTTACCGTAGTATTCCATTCGTTCTACCACACTCAACTCTCTCGTATAAACTTGAAATCCATAATGACAAGGTGGAAGAACCATTTGGTCTAATTCTCCAACATTCCAAGCGTTAACCATCAATCGTCTTGAGTCTGGATTTGTTTTAAGGTCGTTGATTAGGTTTTGGATTTGGTCTATTGATTCGGATGATTTATACCATTCATTATGTTCTATACTTTCATCTTCAAATTTAGTCCAACTTCTCCATTGCTTACCATAAATTGGACCTAACTCACCCCACGTCTTAGCAAACTCATCATCTGTTTTGATTTTGTTGATGAATTCTTCTTGTGTGAACTGTCTATAAACTTTATTCTTTTCTCCTGTACGTAAATCCATATCATCTAATTCATTAAGCCATTTATTGTCAGAATTAAACATTGTTTCCGTATGATACCGTTTATAGCAATCACCATCCCAAATATGACAATTGTTATCAACAAGGAACTTGATGTTTGTGTCACCACGTAAGAACCACAGTAATTCTGTTACCATAGTTTTCCAAGCCATCTTCTTGGTTGTAAGTAATGGAAATCCATCAGACATTTTATGACGGATTGTGTAACCAAAGATTGATTTGGTTCCCGTTCCTGTACGGTCTTTCTTTTCTACACCATAATCAATAATGTCTTGGAGTAGTTGTTGGTATTGTTTATCTAACTTATTCATTGTTTTAATCTTGTTTTGTTCCTAAAGCCCATACTGAATTTGGAAATAATTCTTGTCGTAATTTTAATATAATATCTCTGTGTCCTTGGAATTCATCATCCATAACAGATTTGTGTCCATTTAAAACTGCTTTGGTTATTTCATAATCCAATTTAGAGATTAATGCCGATTTTTCAATATCACTCATGTTTTCAATATCAATCTTGTTCATTTAATACAATCTCCTCTTCATATTGTCTTTTTAATTCAATATATGCCAATTCGGCACATTCAACCGTATTTAAATTAGGATGTTTTTTTCTACATTCATTAACTTTACCATGCATTTCATTGTACTTACCAATCTCATTTGATAAGTGATACAATTCTTCAATCCATTCTTCGTTTGTCATATTAACCAATTGTCTTTTTTATCGTTTCTTATAAACCGCATGATTATCGGTCCTGGTATTAAACATAACAAAAAAATAACAATATTGTCCAATATTTTTTTCATTTTATGACTTTTTTTTGAAATTAAAAATTGCATGTCCAACCAATGTTCCTGACATAAAACAACATAAGATTGATAGTAAAAAATTAGACATGTTAAATGAAACCAACAAACATGCAATCGTAAATAATAAAAAAGTGAACCTATTCAAAAAATCTGTTAGGTTCACTTTTTTTTTACCATTTCTTTGATTTCCGACAATACTCCAAGTAAAATAAAACCCAAAAATAAAGTTAAAAATGGGTGTTCACTCATTACTTCAAACGCTTCTCTCATATCAATAAAATTAACCTTGTTGAGTTTGAGCCTCTTTTAACTTAACTGCTTCAGCAATCATGTTTTCATTACTACCACCATACTTACATGAGCATGTTGGTTTACCGTGTTGTTTCAAAATTTCTTTCGCTTCTTCTAAGTTCATAATAAAATAAGTATAATCGTTTTTTGTTTTTAAATCAATCTTTTTTCGTGATGGTCTTTTGGAAGAGTTAGTTTAGCAATTGGTCTGTTTTTCAATAATGAAATAACTTCTTCAACGTTCATTGGGTAAAGGTTATTGCCGTCACATCCAACATCCATGGCACGACCTTCAGCTATTCTCAAATGAGGTGGTAAGTGAACGTGTCCGTGTAAGTGCATTACATCAGCGTTCATACCATCCCAAGAACAAATTGGATAGTGCATACACACAAAAGTATATTTACGAGTTCCTTTACCATTTGGAATACGTAAATCAAGGTGAATATAATCACTACAAGTTGTAAAGATGTCTTGAATATCACCTTTGTTTCTACGAATGTGGTGGTCGTGGTTCCCATGAACCAAGTGAAGATTTTTACAAACAATCCTACTTCTGAATTCTTGGATATTTTCAAATCCACCAAAACTGAAATCACCTAAGTGAATTAAAATATCATTCTCACCAACAGTTTCATTGATTCTATTAACCAATGTGTCATTCATGTGTTCAAGTGATTTAAAATCTCTTGTCACTGAATCTGAATCGGCCCATTTTGTAGTTGCACTACAAATATTAGAGTGACCGTAGTGGGTATCACTCGTAAAAAACAACCGTTGACCTTTTTCTAATACAATTTTCATAACTTATTTACTTTGTATATAAAATGAAACACATATAACCAAAATAAAGTAAAAACACCACAAATATAACGGTATTAATTTCTTTTGGAATTTCATATTACAAAGATAAACAAAAAACCCGAGACTTTCATCTCGGGTCTTAATTATTTATTTTATTTTTTAATTAGTGTTGGACTACGATTCTATGGGTTAAACTGCCCATTCTGAATGTGTATATCCCACTCTTCCAAGAACTTGTATTTATTTGAATGCAACTTGATATAAGACCATCTTTTACAATCTGACCACTTCCATTATAAATAAAATATGGTACAAGAGGTTGTTTTGTTGGAGAAGTTAAACAAACTAAAACCCTATCATCCGCTGGATTTGGTGTGACTTTGATAACATCTTTACTTATAGTTTTTAATCCTACCATTGTTGAATCACACCCAATATGAATTTCTTTATAAATAAACGTATCACAATTTCCACACTTATTATGGAATGACGCTTTGAATGTGTACCAACCAGTGTCTAAAGTACGTCTAAATATTCTATCATGTGCTAAGGTATCTAATTTATGTGTTGATTGATTATACGCCCACAATGAATCCCAACAACTATGAAAAAATGTGATTGGTCTAAAATTGGGTTGGGTTATTCTAATAGGTGTGGTACAGTTACATTTGAATTAGGTTCAAGAGATACTTGTATTACAGGATATTCAGGTTACGGTTAAATATCTATAAAAAGAAGTATCACATCCACCACATTTGTTTCTAGCTATAACATATAATTTATACTTACCAGTATCT
>Ga0209088_10001698_pt1 | contig 13994 bp, 14 predicted proteins | sample S_140625_EF_Meta_FD_187324 | JGI IMG/M metagenome (GOLD analysis project Ga0209088, IMG submission 187324) | Freshwater microbial communities from Lake Simoncouche, Canada to study carbon cycling - S_140625_EF_MetaG (SPAdes) (version 2) | ecosystem: Environmental > Aquatic > Freshwater > Lake ... | reverse complement strand
GGCAATCTTTAAGAAGCAATCCCCTAGGTAGTTGGGAATTCTGGGTTTTCCTTCCCAAGGCCCAGACTTTGGTGGTTCCGTGTCATATTTTTCGATGAATAGTTGTCGTGCTTTTTCAACTTTACTGCGATACACTATCATTGCTTCTAACAATTCTTTGTTGTTTACATAGTGCTCTGATTTCTTTTTTGCCATGATGGTCTCATTTATCCATTAATAAGTTAAGTTAATTATACCACACATTAAGGGGCTTGACAAGTTATTAAATTGTGTGTAGACTAGGTTTGTCTGGGTTGAAGATAAGTACTAGCTTTCTTTAATACCTTTATATAACTCTTCAAGTTTTTTACGAGCATTCTCTACTGAAGAGATATATCCCATCTCATTTGATAATTTTACTTCACCACTAGCTTTATAAACATCGATACTATCATCATCATTTAAATACTTTGTGTAGACATCAATAAGTCTTCTATCGGTAGTCTCAGTCATTGTGATTATCTTATCCAATTTTATCATAAAGAAATCATCACTGGGCAATTCCATCCAGGGTCTTACTTTTACATAAGATTTTTCTTTACTATCAATCAATTCCATAATTACAGGATTTTGAAGGACTACGATAGGATCTCCATCATTCTCGTCCACAGAGATTAACGATAGAATCTCCTCACCCGATACTAATTTTAGAATGCAATAGAAGTCTTCACCCATTATTCTTTTAGTGGTATATTTACAATATCGTAATTAAAGTTTTCTTCGTTATAAATTTTAATTCTTTCAATTAAGTGATTAAGTGTATAATTTTTTCTTGACTTATAACTGATATCATCGGCAATATCATATAGAGTTGCCTTTACTTTGTTTTCACCTTTTCTGAGAACTCTTCCGATAGATTGAAGATTTCTAATTCTCGATTTCGATGGTGACGCAAACACAACATTATGTAAGTTACGAATATTAATACCGGTAGAAAAAGTTCCATAGGATGCCACAATAATTGCGTTTGATTCCTTTTCGGTTATTTCACGAACTCTTTCTCTTTCATCAGTTTCCACACCACCATGAATGAAGAAAACGTGACGATCATCAACCTTGCTAGTATTTATGAGATCGTATAAAGGTTGTCCGTGAGATTCTACTCTTGAAAATAGGACAAGAGTATTTCCTTTCAAATCTAACGTAAGATTTTTAATAAAGTTATTTCGTTTCTGATGATTGATAAGATACTGAACTTCATCTTCAAATACTTCAAATCGATTCGGTGGGTGTTTCAATAGTAGTATTTTGATATCTAATTTGGCAAGATGACCCTTCTTCATCAGTTCATCTGTATTGATAATTTTATAAGAAGGGCCAAACAATCCTTCTAGAACCCACTTGTGTGTTTGACTTCCATCTAGTGTTCCGGTAAAACCAAAACGGTATTTTGCATCACAAAGTTTTGTCATTATAGATATTAATGACTTGGATTTAAATTGGTGTGCCTCATCTCCTACGACTACATTAAATCTGGAAAAATACTGCTTAGGCAATTTGTAAATACTTTGCCAGGTGGTAATAATAACTTGGGAATCAGTTTCTCGTTCCTTACCAGCGTATATCTTGTGGCAGTATGAACCAACATCCCATCCATAATCTGCAAAATCTTTATACATTTGTTCTACAAGGGAAGTCGTCGGGACAACTATCAGAATATTTTGCTGCTTCTCAACGTAATATCTCACAACAGAATATATCATCAATGACTTTCCTGAAGCAGTTGGAGATATCAATAATTTTCGATTATGTCGCAAGGCGTCGTATACTCCCTCAACTTGGTAGTCGCGTGGGGCGTGTTTACTAATAGCAGTCATATAATCTTTTACACCTTCCTTTGAGATGCCATCATTGATCTCAAAAGGAAGTCCATAGAATTTATTGTCTGCAAATTCATATGTGTATTCGTGATCTTCGCAGAATCTAATAATTCTGTCTAAGAGACCAATATAAATTTCTCTTGTATCTACATTAAACAAATAGATACGCCCATCCCACCATTTATTTTTATATGAGGGAGAAAACTTGGCATTTGGAACTTCAAATTGAAATGCGTCTCTTAATTCATAATAGATATGAGGTTCTGCTTGAATAGTTAAATACACCTCATTCTTTTTTGATATAATCAAATGTGACATTCATATAATATCAGTTATAGGTATTTATTGGCAATAAAAAGAGGCATTTCTGCCTCCCCTTTTAATCTTTCTTTTTAAGTGCTTCTGCCCTTCTTGCTGCTTTACTTCCTTTACCTCTTGGTAGAGTATCTACCTGAGGCATTCCGTGTCCCGCAACATTTTCTTTTCCAAATTTCCAGCTGAGTCTACCTGCTCCCATACTAGGAAGACTTCTTTTTTTAACTCCTGGACCTCTTCTGTTATTAGCAATTGCAGTTTTTGGTGCTCTACTTTTTTTGGGATCTGGGTGTGATCCAAATCCTTGTGATGGATGTTCTTTTGTAATTAAAGATGTATCTCTACCAGTTAACCATTTTGCTTGAGATCTTTTTTTTCTCTCAGCATCATCGGGTCTTGTTTTTTTGGAAGCAATTGCAGCAGCTCTTTCCTTCCTTTCCCCAGTTAATTCTTCACAAATATCTAAAAATTCTTGAAAAGTTCTCATTTTCTTTTTATTTTTATTTAGTTAAATCCTGCTTGGAACTTATGCCATTCGATAGAATTTTTAATTTGGTAGTTTCTTTGAAAAATCATTTTAATAATCTCCTCCAAAAACTTGAGCATAATATCATAATATCTTATCTTCAAGTCTATTTTAGAAAGTCTCTCATCGGCACTCATATACCTTTCTATGGCATCTTTTTCTCTTACCTTATACGGAAATGGATCCTCTACATAGACCTCTGCTGGTGCCTTTCCTGTGTAGTAATTGTAACGTTCTAGACGCACTCTATTATAGGTCTCTCGTGCCTTCTCACGAAGAAGCGTAATAGTATTATAAAGTGTATAATATTTGGAATGTAGTTGAGGAATTTTTAATGATTCATCGTGTAGGTTGTCAGGATCAATGACAGAATCTCTCTGCCACATCTCCTGAATGTCATCAAGATTCATAGTGGTTGATTGTCGTTTCCTAAGATATTATACACAGTATACTTGAAAGATGCCTCTGCTGTAAAGTATTGAACATCATTAGGAGTAGCATCAAATTCCAATGATGTCAATGATACTGGAAATAAATCTTTAAATTTAACAACGGCAGTATTTCTAAAATTGCTGTTCAGGATATACAAACTACCATCACTAAATGCCGACTTTTGATCTCTTATTCCACCATCTGTTGTTGTTAGTTCTGTAAATTGTTCTGTTGTTTCTGGAAAACCAAGACCAGTTAACCAATTATGAACTGCCATATAATTTTCCATATTCTCATCAACCAGAAATCTAATTGATAAGTCACCATACGTTAATTTGTCACCTGGTACATCAATATCTTTTAGATATGTTGGTTGCTGTACGACTTCTAAATTAATTTCAGGAATTCTTGCTGAGTTACAAAAAAATGTTACTTTAGGTTCTTTTGCCAAAGTAAATTTAAATCCAACTGGTGATAAAAAATTTCTATTGCCTATTTGATTGGCAAAAGGTGACACTGACATAATCTTTTATTTTTATTTAGATAAAAAAAAGGGATCCCGAAGGATCCCTCTGAGAAAATGTGAGAAAGACTCACATCAAGTTAGTGACCTTAACTCTTCTGTAATATGTGTTAGCATTAGCAGTAAGAACGCCTGAACCAACGTTGGTTCCCTGTGAGAATGGGTTCTCAACGATACCATAACGAGTCTTAAATCCAATTTTTGGTTGGAAAGTGTTCTCACCAACGGCACGAACCATTTGGAGAGGAACATAAGGGCAATAGAAGAGACCAGCATCATAAGGGGAAGAACCCTTATAACCAACAACGTAGTACTGGTTAGCAGAAACGTTAGCAGCATAAGGATCGATGAAGACCTTATACTTTCCTTGGAGAACACCTGCGAAGGTGTTGCCGGTGTCATCAACGTTAAGGTTTGCGTTGAGTGCTGGGGTGTAATCAAGAACACCTGCCATGGTGAGTGCCGAAGCAACGTCTGCCGAGCAGAGGATCATGTTACCCTTTCCTCTACGAGTTTGTTGTGCAATTGCGTTTGCATCACGCTCGATTTGGAAGATAAGTCCCTTGAACTTCTCAACTGACCAACGACCGTTGGAGTCAACGTCAAGGTCAAAGGTACCAGCAGTAGCAACGTTTGCTTGAGCACCAGGCTTAGCAACGTTATAGATGGTACGGATGACTTCACGGTTGATTTCAGCAAGAATCTCAGTTGACAGGATGTTTGCCAACTCAGCTTCTGCATTCAGACCGTGGATTGCCTTGAGGTCTTGTGCGAGCTCAAGTGAGTACTCAGCCTTGAGTGCTCTTGACTTAGCAGTAACGGTGACTTTCTCAATTGAGAAAGCCATTTCGTTGAATGCGTTATTAGTTGCATCTCCGAGTGCTTCTGCACTACCAGTTGCCATACCACCTGAAAGGTTGTAGGTGCCTGCAGTTGGAGTGTCGTTAAGAACTGATGGGTTGGTGCCTGACTGAGCAGCGGTAGTACCGATACCAGTTTGGGTAAGAGTACCAGCAGCATTCTGAGCAGAGAATCTGGTATCTGCTTCGTTGAAGAGTGCCTCAGTACCACTCTGAGTGGTGTAACGTGAACGCATTGCGAAGATAAGTCCGGTAGGACCGTTCATTGGTTGAACACCTGCGAGGTCATATGCGACCAAGTTAGGCATTGCACGTCTGATCAAAGAGATCAGAACTGGATCGAAACCTGCAACAGGTGAAACTGCTGATCCACCATAACCACCACTAGTACCAGCAGCGTTTGCTGAGTTGGTTGGTCCTTCTGAAAGGAACTCACGCTCTTCACGGAGTGTTCTTTCTTGGTTCTCCAGGAGAACTGCGGTTACCATTCTACGATGAGAATCTTTGATTTCTCCAAGACCTGAATGGTCTAAGAGTGGTGCCCACTTCTCCTGCAATTGTTCTGCATTGAACATTTGCATTTGTTTTTCCTCTTTAAAAAGTTAGTTTGATTTGTTTATGATTTAAAAATCACTTTTTCGAAACTCTATTCAGAGTCTGAAGATATGATTCCATCAGACCAGATACTGGTTGTTGAACGGATTCAGTACTTTCAGAGAGATTCTCTGAATGATTTCTTTGAGTACCAGCATTAGATGGGAAATATGATTCCCTCAAGGTTACTAGCTTCTCACGATAGTTGTTTTCACCATCAAACTCAACATTTTCAGCAAGAGAAGCGAGTTTATCCTTCTGTGAAAGTGCAAGACCTTCGCAGACCTCGGAGAAGATTACATCAGCAACCGACTCAGCTAATCTTTGATTTAGAGCAACATTTCTTTGAATTTGCTCGTTGAGTTTTCCTTCCATTTCATCAAGTTTTTCTACCATAGTATTGAGTACATCATATCTATCTTCAGGGATTGTTACATAATGATCTTCAAAAAGACCCTTCATTCCTTGGAGGAATGATTCGGTCATCTCAGTTTTGAGTCCTGCTTCAACAGCAAGAGCATTTTCTGCAACCCACTCGTCGGCAACATACTCAAGGTATGCATCGACTCTATCGGTGAGTTCTTCTTTAATAGCAACAAGCTCTTCTACGAGTGACTCCTCGTATTGTGCCTGAAGTTCTTCTTTGATTTCTGAAACCTTAGATCTGATTGCAGCCTCAAAGATGGTACGTGCTTTCTCTTGGAATTCCTCAGAAAGCTCCTCACCAGCAAGGAGAGCATTAACATCTTCTTCGATGTTAAAATCTTCCTTCATTTCATCTTCCTTTTCGGAATCATCTTCTTTTTTAGACTTTTTCTTTTTGCCTTCTTTTGCATCTTCTGCATCATCTTCCTCACTGCCTTCATCTTCGGTTTCAGCAGCTTCGGTAACTTCCTCTTCAGCAATGAAGTCCTCTTCGTCTTCCTCAGTCTCTTCCTTGACTGCACCAGCAGCAAGTTTCTTCATTGCTTCAGCCTTAGCAGCCTTAGCATTTACGACATCTTTGACTTGAGAAAGAGTTGCACCAGGATCCTTCAGCTTTGCTGAATCGTCATCAACCTTGTAATTCTCTGGGGTAGGACCACCTAAGTCTTCCCAACTAGCAGTTTGCCCAGGAGCAATACCCGTGGACAACTTTTGCATTGGTTCAGCTTGTGCAGCGCCTTTGGTTACTACGTTTTCCATTTCTTGTAAATTGCTACCAACGGACATTTGTTTGATTGTGTTATAATCTATATTTATTTATAAATTAAAGATTTGCTAAGAAATCTTGGAATAGATTAACTTTATGCTCATCTAATCTCTTTTGATCAACTAAGGTGTTGATTCTTCTTTGAGTTTTGGATGCAAGTTGTTCACGAAGGATTCCTCCTTCCCAAACCCACTCCTTACCTTCCATAATTCCCGAAACAAAAGCATCAGGGGCAGAAGGATCGGCAACGATATCTGCTGCAGTTGCAAGCATAAAATCTTCACCGACAATTTTATGACCTTCATTGGTCAACTTAAGTGAACCAACACCACGAGAAGAAACACCAAGGCAAACACCTTCACCAATGAGAGATTTTGCAATCTTACCCATTGGAGTTTCTAAGAGTTGTGCCTTACCTATAAAATTGCTTCCTTTTTGTTCAAGGGAAACAATTTTATGAGAAACACGATCAAGATTGACGGTAGGGCCATCAGGGTGACCGAGTTCTCCAAGAGCACGACCTTTATTAACGAATGCCTCATTATATCTTGCTACTTCACGAGCAAGAGTTTGCATTGGATACATTCTGCCGTTACGATTGCAGATATCACCTTGAAGAAAAACTCCTTCAATATACATTTTCTTTTCGGCACCCTTACCTTCGGTGATGAACTTAACCTGTGATACCTCTTCTGTGATGAGTTTCATTTTTATGCGTCTCCGGCAATTTGAACTTGTTGGTAATATAAAGCTCCTGCTCCAGTTCCATATGCAGAAACTTTTATTGATCTTCTTAAATCTGCATCAGTAGAAAATGCAGTTACAATTCCAGATGTGCTCGTGGATACGGTAATTCTTGCTGAATAATATCCACCAACTCCACTTGTTGCATCAACTGCCGTAATGGGTTGATGAGTAAAATTGTAATATGGCTGCCCTACGGAAGTTAAAGTTACATAATCTCCAACAACAAATGGTGATCCAGATCCTGTTGGAAAATCAATTGTAGTTGTAGTTCCTGTAGTAATTCCGGAAATTCTTTGTGATGCTGGACTTAATGCAAGCACCGCAGTTCCTCCTGCAGGAACATAATAATCTGTTGTTGCTGCTGTTGGACTAGTTCCAATTCCAATAAAGGCTCCGGCAGAAACTGCCACAACTCTTAGTGCTTTAGTCTGAACTGACAATGCAGATGAAGTTGTAGCAGCTCCAGAAGTAATTGCAATAGAACTGCCAAGACCAACTGGTTTATGTACTGTCATTATTCTTGATCCTCGTATGATGGTTCATTACCAAACATAGATGTGGCAACTAAAGGACGAGCAGCATCAACTCTTTCTGCTGCCTTGGCAAACAGAACGTCTTTAATTTTGTCACTAATTTCCGATGCTGACGAATCAGTAGCAATCAAGTCGATAAGTTCTTCCATAAAATTTTAATATATGTCTATTCTTTATTTATATCTTGCCACCTTTGGGTTCTGGAACCTGTGTTATTTGTGCATCAACATTGATATCTGGTTCCTGTGGAATATCTCCCATTAGTCCGGGATCACCACCTTCTTGGGGAACTGCACCCTCTGGTGGTAATGGTTCTCCAGTAATTGGATCAACTTGTGATGGATCTGGAATAATACCTTTCTTAATTTCATCTTCAATCTGCTCATCAATCTCAATGATTTCTGAATCAGTTTGACGAAGTACTTTCTTACGAACATACTCAGTAGAATAATACTTACCAATATAAGGTTCAATCGTAGCAAGAGTTGCTAAACGATCATTCATCAACTCCGATTCTTTGAGTTCTGCAAATTGGTTATCATACAAGAAATCATATTGAATGTGATCACTAATAGTATCCCAATCTTCTGGTGATACAATGTTCTTGAGAATCAATTGCGTTCTCAACATATCATTGAACATATTTGCAAAACGTTTTCTTAAACGTCCAACAAACTTGGCAAACTTAAGTTCATCTCTTAAGATTTCTGATGAACGTCCCAAATTGAATCCACCATCGGAAGCAATTCTAGATTCTGGAACTCCAAGTGCTCTATAAAGTTTCTTTTGGAAATACTCAATATCAGCAAGTTCTCCAAGATTCTGACCACCAGGGAGAGTTGTGATTTCGGTTCCACGACCACCTTCTCTTCTTGGTAACCAGAAATCTTCCATCATAGACATAAACTTACGATCATCACGAACTTCTCCAGTGTTCGCATCATAAACAAGTTTATTTCTATAACGAGACATAACCTCTTTGAGGTACTGCTCTGCTTTTACTTTTGGAAGATTGCCAACGTCAATATAGAAAATTCTACGTTCTGGAGCACGTGACAATCTATAAATGACCAAAGAATCCTCAATCATTCTGAGTTGATTGAGTGCCTTAATTGCCTTATGAAGATATGAAAGTACAGTACCTTTGTTTCTATCTACAAGACCTGAGCTACAATATGTTACAGAATCTTTAGCAATTTTTACTGCTCCCTTTTGCCCGGTGCCACTAGCAATAATTCCGGTTGGAAAGTTTGGTGTTGGGGTATATACAAAATACTCTTCTAATTCTGGTGAGATAATTTTAGTATCATCAGCACCTGCTCTTATATTGATATAATCTTCTTTATTTTTCTTCTTTTCTTGACGAATATATCGCATCTTCATTGGATCGATATATCTTAATTCTTTAATTCCTTCTTGGGGTTTTTTGGTATCGATAACTTTTAAATAATAAAGTCTTCCATCAATATACCAATTTCTAAAAATTTCGTGGGATTTTTTATCAAAATCTAAAATCTCTTTGAGATATTTAAATTCTTGCCTAATTACTTTCTTTAATTTATCGCTGGCATTTAAGTTTGACAGTTCAATTTCAATCGGTGAATCATACAAATCACTGACAATTGCCTCATTTACAACATCTTCAATGGCACCATCACATTCTGGATGAATTGCCATTTCACGATATCTTTTGATTAAATCGTGTTCTGTTCTATAAACACCTTCAATATCTACATATTGCCCATAAAATCCACTAGCAATATAATTATCAACCCCGTCCTCATTATTAGGAGGAACGGGGGAAACTATAGAGGCAGATTTTTTTTCTGTATCTTCAATTGAAAAACCAAAAAGTCTTGCCATATTATAATTAAAGTTAGTCTGTTATTTAACTATTTAGGTAATATCCTGACCACCTGCTTGAGGTGAATTACCTCTAAATGCTTCCCACCAGAGAACTTGTAGTTCTACAGTGAAGTTTTCAATGTCTCCACCACTATCATAAGACAGTTCAATTGCAGAAACATTAGTTGGGAATACATCATAGAATTGATATGCTCTCAAAGTAGATCCATCACGATCCAATTGATAGACAAATGCATCTGACTGATATTCTGCAGTATTGGTAAGACCAGTGTTATTGGCAACATTATTGATTATATTCATCCAGTTCTCAAAAGCAGAACGGATGGAGAAATCAGTATCGTTCATAACAGTGATAGTCCAACTATCAAAAGTTCTGTCTCCAGCAACTTTGAGAGTTCTTCCTCTAAAGGGAACATCAATTGCAGCAACGTTTGATGCTGGAAGATTCGCAGCCTTGACTAAGAATCTTGCCTTATCTAAAACTGTTGCATCTGGTGCAGCAGCATCTGGGAATGAAAGAACAACCTCAAAGAGGTTGGGTCTTGCACCACCACCAGTCAGCTTACTTTTGAAGTCAGTAATCTTCCTTAAAGGAGGTGGATTTAATTGTTGACGGGTTGCCATAGTTTTAAACCTCTAAGTTAATTAAACGTTTCCGATTACTTCTTCAAAGGAAACACCAGTTCTGGTGGCAATGAAGGTAAGACCGATGAAATTGATAGAACGTGCTGGTTTGATGTAGATGTCAGCAACAAATTCGTTGTTGTCAATTACAGCAGCAGTATTGTTTGTTTCGTCACAAACAACAACATAATCATAAACTCCTCTCTTAGATTGAACATCACGGAGGAATGGTTCAACAATATTTACAAAGTTTGTTCTTGTAATTTCATCGTTGAATTCAAAGAGTTGATCCTTAGCAGCAGCAGAAATTGCGTCTTCGAGATAGATGAAGAGACGACGAACGTTAATTCTATCAAATGCTGATGACTTACCATATCCAGTCTTATCACCAAATAAGATGATTCCTGCACCTGGTGAGAAGATAACTGGGTTGATTCTATTCGAATACAATTTGTCTCTTTGTACCTTACCAGGATTGTATGCTAGTTTTACGGCATTCAGGATAGTACCTCTCGAAGTACCAGCAGGTGAGAACCATGGGAACTGATTGACATCATTTCTTGCACAGGTTCCTGCAATATCACCATTCAATGCAACATAACGGAAAGTATCGTTAAATCTGTCATACATGTACTTATATCCACTATCAAAAACGGCATAAGTTGATGATGTAACTGGAGAGTAGAAAGATATTACATTATCAGTAATTGTGTCATCATTATTTACGGTAACTGTTCCAACAGAAGAATCACTTATGAATGCCTGTCTGTATGGAGAAATAAATGCAATAGAATCTTTCCTTGTTTCAGCAACTTGAATGCACTTTTGAGCAAGTGCTTGTGCATCTGATATGGAATAGTTCGCAGAACCCATTAAGATGAAATTAGTTTCATAATTTTCACTATTTTCAAATAATGTATAACCACTAATGATATTGCTAAGTCCGCAGTTTAAAGAACCAGAATTTGTTAAATCTGTTCCTCCATCATAGTTTTTACCCCCTGCAAGAGTGAATGTTGGGGCACCTGCGGCAGCAAAAATAATATTTTGTGCTTCTTGATCCCAACCAACATCTGATGCTAGTGTAAATGAAGTTCCAAATCCGGTAGTTGTAATTCCTGCTGGTGCAGATCCACCATAAATGTAGGAAGAATTTGTTTGAAGATACTTTCTCCAATAAGAAGGACTTCCTAGGGAGTATGATGCATCAGTTGCCTTAGAAAGTGAAAGGTGCTTCTCAAGAATTGTCCCGGCATTTCCAGTAATTGTTCCTTTGTCATCAATAAGAACCACGTGAAGTTCATCAAATCTGCAACTTCTAGCATTAGCATATGCGGATGTTGATGGTCTATTGGCAATTGTATTCCAAGCAATTGATCCATTTGAAAGAACAATTGATTGCTGATCAAACCAATCTGTTGCTGTGCTAGGTGCTCCTGCAGATCCAATACTTCCGGAAGCTGAAGAAAATCCAACATTACCGGTAGTATTGAATTTGTAAACACCACCTGGTTGATAATCTACTGCAGTTTCGGTTCCACCTGCAGAAACGTGACTCAAAATTTTTGTTGAAATTTTTCCAGCACCAATTTCTGTAATAATACCTTTAAAGTATCCGCCTAAAACACTAGTTGTCCCTGCTCCTGCTAAAACAGTATTTGCAGGAACTGCTTGTGTAATTCCATATCCTACTACTGCAGATGTAGTAGTAACTCCTGTTAAAATTTGGTCTGCTTTTGCATCAATGATTGCAACTTTAACATCATTTGCCCAAGAACCTGGGTTTTTGGCAACAACTGTTACGTTGGTAATAGTATTTTCATCATATCCAAGTTGATTATAATTTTCTTCACTTTTAATTTTAATGCTTGTAGCAGTTCCGACAAAAGCATTTTTGAGTTCGGCATCATCTGCTCTTGAAATCAACATTCTTCCACCATACGCCAAGTATGATGAAGCCACCATCCAATGTTCGTAGTGCTTATCTGTTGAATATGGTTGCCCGAAAGTGTTTAGAAGGTCATTTTCGTTTTCAATAACAGCAGGAGAATCAATAGGTCCTTTTGCGAAAGGTGCTACAAGAGCAGCAACACTATCCGAGGATGTATTAACTCTACCAGATGTTAAATCAACTTCCCTTACTACAATTCCAGGAGATGCTAAATTTAGCGGCATCTTAAGTCCCTCGCAATCCAAATTTATTCTACAAGTATTTATAAATTGCTACTATTACATATAGTCCCACATATAAGATCTGTCACCATATTCATCAGTGTACCATCTATCACCTGTTTCATCCACAAAACTAGTCATCTCATCAATACCATCAGAGATAAAACCAAATGGAGCCATATCTTGGTCAATCTGATTTTTTTGCTCCTCATAAATTCTCTTACGGACATCATTATCTGTCATTTCCTTAAAGTAGTCCTGTGCTACTAACCAGGAGAAAATAACAAGGCACATAGCTAGGTCATCATTACAACCCTCTTCTGCCTCAAATGAATTACCTCTTTGGGAAAATGTTGTCAGTTCTGCAATGATATCATAATCGCATACAAGTAATTTATCATCCTCTAATAATGTCTTTAAATTGGAGCATCCTAACTTTTTAACTGCGGCAGTTGTCCTGACTCCAAGTTGTGACTTCTTACCAGAGAAACCAGAACCCACAATCTGCCCGGCACGACCTCTCATCGAACACATCAGCACATTATCATACTCAAGATCATATTGTAGAATGCTTGCCACCTGATCTCCAATATCGTTGACCTCTATTAATAACCAGGCATCATTATAACCCTTTGCCACTTGGTGAATGACACTTGGAAACATCATTGGTTTGATTTCGTTATTCTTATACTTTGCTACAATCTTGTATGGAAAATTTGTAATATCAAAAACAATAAATGCCGAGTAATCATTACCAATTCCTCTTGCCACATCAACTGTGATTAGATAGTTATTCTCCTCATTTGCTTCTTCATAAACATCCAGTCCGGCATTTCTCTTAATCGGATCCTCATATACCAGATTTCTTAGTTTTGCCGGACTGATAAGTGTATTTACTGAACCTAAAAATTCGCACTCAAACTCAACCTTAAACTGCTGTTCACTGGTGTTCGCAATCGTCTGTGCCTTCCATTCTTCGTCTCTACCGGGCACTTCTGACCAATGGACATCTGTAGCCACATATGCGTTCTTACCCTTCTCAGAGTCGTGCCACATACGGTAGAAGTGATTCATACCACGAGGGGTAGAAACAATAATGACCTTTGTGCTTTGACCAGAAGAAATTGTAGGATAAACCGATGCAAAGAAGTCATCGGCAATGTGATTTGGAATGAACGCAAATTCGTCCAAGAAGATGATGTTGTATGAACCACCACGAACAGCAGATGATGATGTGGAGTTTGATGATATTTTGGAACCATTTTCAAGTTCCAAAGAACCTTTGTTCCAGGATATCACACCCTGCTGCATCCACTTGGGCAAGTTCTCATAAGCAAGTTGTAATCTATTGAGAAGATCTCTTGCCGTGGATGCCTTGTTTGCCAGAATAGCAATATTTACATTATCGTTAAAGACGGCATAATGCAATAGATATGATACACAAGTTGTAGATTTACCTGTCTGACGAGGCATCTTACAAATATTAAATCTGTGCTCGTGGAAATTACTAATTAATTTCTCTTGGAACGGATACATTCTAAAAGGCTGTAGTCCGTGGTCGAGAGTAACAATTTTAATATAATTTCGTGCAAAATATACAGGGTCTTCCTTACACTTTAAGAACTCATAGATTTGTTCTTCCGTAAATTCAATCTGGGTATTTGCCCGTTTTAGATTGGGATTACCTAAGTAGATATTATCAGACATAATTCTTACAAGTTCTTAATAACATTCATAGAAGTAATTATTAC
>Ga0209088_10001697_pt1 | contig 14004 bp, 18 predicted proteins | sample S_140625_EF_Meta_FD_187324 | JGI IMG/M metagenome (GOLD analysis project Ga0209088, IMG submission 187324) | Freshwater microbial communities from Lake Simoncouche, Canada to study carbon cycling - S_140625_EF_MetaG (SPAdes) (version 2) | ecosystem: Environmental > Aquatic > Freshwater > Lake ... | reverse complement strand
CAATTGACGCAGCAACTTGGTTTCCGTTTTTATCAAACATACAAGCGTCTGCTGATGGATTTTATGCTTATCCTGTCGTGGCGGTAAGATTTAGAATTACAGCATATACAACGGGGACGGCAACGCTAAGAGTAGTTCAAGCCGGTATCTAACAAATGGCTCAACAATATTTTGCCAGAGTTTACGGCTCAGTCTATGGTACACCCACAGCATCAGGGTTTACCGCTGTTGCAGAATCATACGAATTTTCAATCCCCGATAACACTTGGGTAATATCGCATAATTTAAATACAACTCGTTATATGTTAGATCTTTTTGATACTAACAATAAAAAGTTTTTTGCTAACGCCCAAGCCACATCAGGAAGTGAAATCGTCATTAATTTAACCGAGGCAACGACAGGTCGCGCAAACGTGATCTTCATTGTATAACAATTGAATGACACCTTATGGAATTTAAAATTGCAGTTCATAAGCGCGAGATGCACTTCGCAGCTTATATTAAAGCAAACGGTGGTGAGCTAATAGGGTACAAGGACAATATGTTCCAGTTCCTAAGCGATACACCGGAAGTAGATTGGCGAGTAAAACATGCAAGTTCTGATGCGTTAAGAGTAGATCAAGAACTGCTAGTGTTGAGAAGATTTGTAGTTTAATTAATTGGGTCGTGTCGAGATAAACTTATAAACAATTATTTGGAGTAATGACTCATGGCGAATTTCCCAGTATTTCATGGCATAACCTTAGCGGCTAATGCTTATGTCGAGAACTTGAATCTCGAAATCCTCTCAACAGATCCAACACCGGTTGCTGCTGGTCGTGTTTGGTTCAACTCAGTTGAGAAAGTTGTAAAGTATTCAGCACTTAATGGTTCTGGTGCTGTTGTAGTTAAGACAATCAGCGACGTTGACTCTGCTGCTGCTGCTCTTGAAACTGTTCGTGCTGCTTTAGCTGCTAGCATTACTGCTGAAGCTTCTGCTCGTCAAGCTGGCGACGCTGCTACTTTAGCATCTGCTGGTGTTTACACAGACGCTGCTTTAGTTACAGCTAAGGCTTATACAGACGCTGCTAAAGCTGAATTGTTAGGTGGTATTCCTCCTGCTGTATTGGATACTATCACTGAATTAGCTGCTGCATTGCAAAACAACCCAGATATCGTTAGCGTTATCGAAGGTATGGTTTCTGCAGTTCAAACCAATTTGGACGCAGAAGTAACACGCGCAACTGCTGCTGAAGCTGGTTTAGCTTCTGACATCGCTGCTGAAACTACAGCACGTCAAACAGCTATTTCTAACGAAGCTTCTACACGTGCCACTGCTGATACAGCATTAGACACACGCGTAACAAACTTAGAGAGCCAAACAAGCGGTAAAATTGGTAGCCTAGCTAGTTTAACTACTACTGATAAGTCAACAATTGTTGCAGCTATCAATGAAGTTAAGGCTGATGGCGTATCTAACGCTGCTTCTATCTCTGCTGAGACAACACGTGCAACTGCTGCTGAAACAGGTTTGGCTTCTGATATTGCTGACGAAGCTACTCGTGCACAAGCTGCTGAAGCTGGTTTGGCGTCTGACATTGCTGACGAAGCAACTGCCCGCGCTGCTGGTGACACAACTAACGCTAACGCAATTTCTGCTGAGACAACACGTGCTCAAGCTGCTGAAGCTAACCTAGCGTCTGACATTGCTGCTGAAGCAACTGCTCGTGCTGCTGCGGTTACTGCAGAGAAGAACCGTGCTGAAGCTGCTGAAGCTGGTTTAGCATCTGATATCTCTGATGAAGCTGCTGCTCGCGCTGCTGCTGATACAGCTGAGTACAACCGTGCTACTGGTGTTGAAGCTGGTTTGGCATCTGACATTGCTGCTGAGACAACACGTGCTCAAGCTGCTGAAGCTGGCCTGTCTTCTGACATCGCTGCTGAAGCAACTGCCCGCGCTGCTGCTGTAACTGCTGAAGCTACTGCTCGCGCAGCTGGCGATGCAACAAACGCATCTGCTGTTACTGCTGAGACAACACGCGCTCAAACAGCTGAAGCTGGTTTGGCAAGTGATATCGCTTCTGAGGCATCTACACGCGCTGCTGCTGTAACTGCTGAAAAGAACCGTGCTGAAGCTGCTGAAGCTACATTGACATCAGCAATTGCTGCTGAGACAACACGTGCTCAAACAGCTGAAGGCAATAACGCTGCTGCTATCGCATCTGAGGCATTGCGCGCTACTGCTGCAGAAGCTGCTATTGCAAGCGACTTGGCTGACGAAGTAACTCGTGCTACAGCTGCAGAAGCTGCTGAAGAGTCACGTGCTACTGCTGCAGAAGCTGCTATCCGTAGCGACTACAACGCAACAATCTTCACATTTGAAGCTGCTTCAGCTGCAACAACACACACTATCGTTCACAACTTGAACGCAAGTTTTGTTGAAATCGCTGTTAAGGTTCAACGTGCTGATGGCTTGTACTACAACGACATCGTTTCTGTTCAAGAGTTTGACTCAAACACAGTTAAGGTATACTTGTCTACAGCCTTGAAGGTTAAGGCAGTTGTACGTAACGCAGTAACATTGTAATATAGTAATATAGGAGAGGGGGAGCAATCCCCCTCACCGACATGCGCAAATTATCAAGCTTTAACTTTTCATCAATAAAGACAGTGCCTCAAGCGTTAAAAAAGATAGAATCTCAGGTCGTAGAACTGGCCAAGATAGTCGAGGAGATCAAAGAATTTAGTGAGGATGACAGGGCGCAGTTAGTGGAAAACATTGACTGGCTTAAACGTTATTATGAACGTGCCGAGAAGGTAATTGCAAAGCATGACTGATGCGGAGAGAATTTCAGAGTGGTTATATCGTGTCGCGGATGATGTTAAAAATTTAAGAGCTGACTACGAAAGCAGTCACATCACTACAGAAGAGCTATTAGACAGAATACTCCAGAGTTATGAGACTCTAAGCGTGATGAAACTGGTTGCAACTGGTCAGGCGTACATGCGTGGCATAACACCTCCAAAGGAATTATAATGGAAACAAGAGTACTAAACGACCTAGCGCTTCACGGCGCATTGGTTATGTCGAAAGACGAGTCGGGCTTCCCGGCTAACCCAACTATTGGCACGATCATCATTAAAGATCAGGCCATCTATGCTTACATTAAACTAGGCGGACTGACAACATGGTATCCGTTTGCTAGTAAGACAAACTCATACACCCACACTCAGGGCGGTCCTGCCTCAATGTGGTTGGTGCAACACAATTTAGGCACTACCAACGTCTGGTATCAGGTACAGCAGTCAAACGGAAATATCGTTGCCGCTGGTAAGACAGACATCGATATTAACTCGTTCTACCTGTACTTTACAGAAGCGATCACTGGTACTGTTGTTGTAGTTGCTCCAGACTCAGTTAATGTTCCACAAGTTGCTGCAACACAAGTTAACGTTGGTAACGGAGCAGTTGTAATTGACAACTCTGGCGTTAAAGTTAACGGTAACTATGTATTAACCAGCAACAATATTCAAGGCCAGATTGACGCGTCAATCGCCGCTGTGGTTGGTGCTGCTCCTGCTGCATTGGACACATTGAAAGAAATTGCAGACCAATTAGCAAGCGATGAGTCCGCTGTTGCCGCTTTAACAACGACTGTTTCTAATAAAGCAAACAAGGATTTATCCAACGTTACCACATTGCCAGCTGGCGTAGTTGCTCAGCTCAAGGGCGACAAGGGTGACAAGGGCGATACAGGAACAACTGGTGCTCAAGGCCCAGCAGGTCCTAACGGCGCTAAGGGTGACACAGGCGCTACAGGCGCTCAGGGCATCCAAGGTATTAAGGGCGACACAGGCGCTACAGGTGCTCAGGGTATCCAAGGCGATACAGGTGCACAGGGCATTCAGGGTCTCAAAGGTGACACTGGCGCTACAGGCGCACAGGGCGCTAAGGGCGACACTGGTGCAACTGGCGCGCAAGGCCCACAGGGCTTAAAAGGCGATACAGGCGCAACTGGTGCTAAGGGTGACACAGGTGCTACAGGCGCACAGGGTATCCAAGGCGAAAAGGGCGACACAGGCGCTCAGGGTCCACAGGGTATCCAAGGCATTCAAGGTGAGACAGGCGCAACTGGTCCTGCAGGCACAGACGCAAGCGTAACGTTTAACTCAATTGCTAACGCGTTGCATTATGTTCCTGTAAGTCCCGGCTATGTAAGTACCGCAATTCAAGCGGTTGTTGGAGCTGCCCCTGCTGCGTTAGATACACTCAAAGAAATCGCAGATCAGTTAATAAACGACGAGTCTGCTGTTGCAGCATTGACCACAGTGGTATCTGGCAAGGCAAACAGTGACCTGTCCAATGTGACCACACTACCAGCGGGCGTAATCGCTCAGCTTAAGGGTGACAAGGGCGACACTGGCGCAACTGGTGACAAGGGTGATACCGGTGCCACAGGCGCACAGGGCATTCAGGGTCTCAAGGGCGATACAGGCGCTACAGGCGCTCAGGGCATTCAAGGCATTCAAGGTCCTAAAGGCGACACTGGTGCTGCTGGTACGAACGGCACAAACGGCATGGACGGTGCAACTGGCGCAACAGGCGCAACCGGTGCTCAGGGCCCACAAGGCCTTAAAGGTGATAAGGGTGACACAGGCGCAACCGGTGCTCAGGGTATCCAAGGCCCACAGGGTCTTAAAGGTGATACAGGCACAGCCGGCGCCGATGGCGCAACTGGTCCTCAAGGCCCACAAGGTCTTAAGGGTGATACAGGTGCTACAGGTGCTGCAGGCGCGCAGGGCATTCAGGGTCTTAAAGGCGACACAGGTGCTACAGGCGCTACCGGTGCTACAGGCCCACAAGGTGCTCAGGGTATCCAAGGTATTAAGGGCGACACAGGCGCAACTGGTGCTACCGGTGCAACAGGACCACAGGGCCCAGCTGGAACAAACGGTACTAACGGCACAAACGGCACAAACGGTACAGATGCAAGCGTAACGTCAAGCTCAATCGCTACAGCTCTTGGCTACACACCAGCAAGCCCTAGCTCTGTTAGCTCAGCAATTGCTGCCGTTGTTGGCGCTGCTCCTGCTGCTCTTGATACACTTAAAGAGATCGCTGACCAGTTGGCAAGTGACGAGTCTGCAGCTGCTGCATTAACTACAACAGTATCTGGTAAGGCTGACAAGGCTACTACACTGGCAGGCTACGGTATTACTGATGGTATTACAGCAGCCACAGCAGCGTCTACATACGCCGCTAAGGCAACAACGCTTTCTGGTTACGGCATCACTGACGCGTACACCAAAACTGCGGTTGACACTGCACTGTCCGGTAAAGCTGACAAAGCAACAACATTGGCCGGTTATGGCATTACTGATGGTTTGACATCTGCTACTGCAGCGTCTACCTACGCAGCAAAAGCCACAACATTGGCTGGTTATGGTATAACTGATAGCTTGACTGCTGCTACAGCAACTTCAACATACGCGGCTAAAGCAACAACATTAAGCGGTTATGGTATTACAGACTCAATCACAGCGGCTACAGCGGCGTCAACCTATGCAGCAAAAGCAACCACATTGGCAGGCTACGGAGTTACCTCTGTGTCTGGCGGTACATTTTAATTAGAAGGAAATAAACATGGCACAATCGGGATACACTCCGTTAAGCTTGTACTACAGTGCAACCGCCACTAACGCACCTTTAGCAGCCAATTTGGTTGCTGGTGAGTTGGCGCTAAACACTGCTGATGGCAAGTTGTTTTACAAAGATTCAAGTGGCGTGGTACAGGTAATTGCTAGCAAGGCTGGTAACGTCAACGTATCGTCCTTCTCGGGCGGCACGACTGGCTTAACACCTAACACAGCAACTAGCGGCGCTGTTACACTGGCTGGCACATTGGCGCAGGCTAATGGCGGTACAGGTTTTAGCACGTACACCACTGGCGACACACTCTACGCTTCTGCAAGCAACACGCTAAGCAAGCTACCTATCGGTTCAACTGGGCAGATTTTGTCCGTTGTTGCTGGTGTACCTGCTTGGACAACTGCAACATCAGGAGCTTTAACAGTTGGTACAACAACAGTTACTAGTGGAACATCTGGTTATGTTTTGTACAATAACGCAGGTACTTTAGGAAATCTTGCTACTACCGGAACTGATAATATTGTTTTAGCAACTAGCCCTACAATCACAACCCCAGTAATAAATAAAATCAATACTAGCGTAGCAAATACGTCATTAGGGGCGGGTAACGCTTCTATTATGAAGAACCGCATTATTAATGGTGCAATGGTTATTGACCAAAGAAACGCTGGTGCGAGTGTTACAGCTAATGACGGAACTTACGCTGTTGATAGATTTCGTTTTACTATGTCGGCATCAAGTAAAGGAACAGGACAACAACAAACTTCTGTTATTCCTGTAGGTTTTTCAAACGCATTAAAGTTTACTTCTTCTGCGGCAACTTCTTTAGGGTCTACTGATTTCTATTGTTTAGAACAATATATTGAAGGATACAATGTTGCTGATTTAAACTTTGGAACAGCAAATGCCAAAACATTTACTTTGTCTGCATGGGTTTATTCAAGCCTAACTGGTACTTTTGGCGGAAGCGTTCAAAACTCTGCTTCTGATAGGTCTTATCCATTTACTTACTCTATTCCAGTAGCTAATACATGGACACAAATTAGCGTAACTATTGCTGGCGATACAAGCGGGACTTGGCTAACAACTAACGGCATTGGAATGAAAGTTTGCTTTGGTCTTGGGTGCGGAACTTCAAGAAGTGGAACTGCTGGTGCATGGGCTTCTACTTGGTATGCTTCCGCCACAGGAGCAACATCCGTAGTAGGAACAAACGGAGCAACTTTCTACATTACTGGTGTTCAACTAGAAGTAGGAAGTAGTGCTACTGGATATGAGTATGTTAATTATCAGACTAGCCTAGCTAACTGCCAAAGGTATTATTACAAATGGATTCCAACTAGTTCAGCTTCTTACGCATCAACAACAAACACTATTACAGTAACTGCTACTTATGGCCCTGTAAAAATGCCAGTTACCATGAGAACAACACCAACTTTAACAACATCTGGAACTGCTACAGATTATGGTGGATATGCTGGAGCAGTAAATTTTACTTCAAATTCTGTACCAACTATGGACACTTCAAATGCTGATACACCATTAGTTGCTTGGTATTCATCTAGTTTATTTACTATTGGAGTGCCAGCAATTACAGGAAGTAAGTCAGTAAACGGATTCCTTGGATTTAATGCGGAGTTATAAAATGTATAAATTATTAAAAAGTTTTGATGGTGAAATTCGTAATGTATTGTTTGATGGTAAAAACACAATTCCATTTGACCCTGACAATACTGATTATCAGACCTACCTTGCATGGGTAGCACTTGGCAACACCCCACAACCAGCCGATGATCAATTAACGGCATAAGTAACAACCGTGACGCACTGAGACAGACAGCCTAACCCGCTGTCTGTCCTCCCATATCTAAAATTATAACCCCGGGACCTAAACGTGGATTTACAAACCCTAATCAACACCGTGTTGCCAATCATCTGCGTCGTCTGCGGCTGGTTCCTCAAAGAACTTTGGAACGCTGTACAGATCCTCAAATCTGACGTGAATGATCTAAGAACCCACATCGCCGAGAGCTATGTCCACAAGGACGACTTCTCAGACCGCTGGGATGAAGTATTAAAAGCTGTCCATCGAATTGAGGACAAGCTAGACGATTTAAGAGACTAATGGACAACTTCCTACGTCAGCTGCTCACCGGCAAGGACAACGAGACCTACGACATTGGTCGTTTTACTTGGCTCGTTGGCACGTTTGCTGTGATCATCCTAGCCTTCTACCAAGTGATAAACGGCCACGTCAACATCCGCGAGCTAGCTGAATCATTAGGAATTATCTCAGCTGCCGGAGGTGCCAGTGTGGCCATGAAGTACAAATCCGAACCAGAGGGCGAGTCCAAATGATCTACGCTCTTTACATCATCCTAGTACCCATCAGTCTGGCCATCACTTTGTTGGCCATTTTGTTGGCGCCCATTTTGCCCCTTTTTGCCTCCCAGCAATTAGGCTGGAATGATAATCATTCTCAGTACGGCATGGGGCCACGTTTGCCCACATGGCTGTCTTGGTTTATGACTCCGGATAATAGCTTGGGTGGTGATGCAACTTTTTGCTTGTTAAACCCGCCGTCTTACCGCTCACAGGTAAAATGGTTACTACGCAACCCCGCGTATAGCTTTGCCCTTTGGTACTTTATTCCCAATAATACTGCCGTCTTTACTGGCGACAATTTGATTAAGGATAATGACAATGCAAGAGAAGGATGGCTTTTGGTCCGAGCTAACGGACTCTTTCAGTTTGTTTGGGTCTGGCATATACCTAGCACTACTCGCTGTGTTTATGTTAATCTTGGCTGGAATATTCGTGCACTGGTTGATCCGAACGTGAGCCCCAAACCCAGCCCATATCAGGCCACCTTTGTGTTCTCACCACGTATCTCGGGGTTTAGATAATGTTTCCTCTGCCAATCACAATGTGGCTAAAGCTAGGCGCCGCCCTAGCCTTGGCCATTTTCCTATGGTGGTCTGGCTACAGCTTTGAGGCATCTCGCTTTGAGCGCTACAAGGCAGAACAAATCGCCCAGACCATTGCCAAGGAACATGAGTACCAAGTCAGCGCCGCCAAGATAGAGAAAGAAAAGAATGATAAAATCTACAGTATTAACAATCAGCTGCTTGATGCTGTTAGCGAGTTGCGTAAACGTCCCAGTCGCGCCACAAAAGCCGACAATAAACAAACTGCCGCAGGATGTACTGGAGCCCAGCTTTATGCTGAGGACGCAGAATTGGTTACAAGGGAAGCTGCCAGAGCAGACACAATAAGAACCGCCCTGCAGGCTTGCTACCAACAATACGACGCCGTATCACAATAAACCCCAATTTGCGCCATGTTATAATGGCACAGAGTAAGGAGTAAAAATGAAAAAAGCAGTCGCCGTAATATTATGGCTGTTAGGGATATTTGCAGCAATCCACCTAACAGAGCGTTTTACCCACATTGAAGAGAACATTATGGCAATCGCCAAATCGACCCTCGCCTTCATTACCAAAGAGGAAGGCTCTAAAAACAAGGCCTACAAGGACTCTAAGGGCCTGTGGACTATTGGAGTGGGGCACCTCATTAAATCCGATGAGATGCACCTCATCAACGCCACCCTAACAGACGAGCAGGTAGAAGAGCTGCTTAGAAGCGATTTAAAGTGGTGTAGCGAGGCCGTAGAGAGCTCAGTGAAGGTACCCCTTGCCCAGCATCAATTTGACGCCTTGTACAGCCTGTGCTTTAACATTGGAGAGGGCGCCTTCCGTAAGTCTACCGTGGTCAAGCGACTCAATGCGGAAGACTACCAAGGTGCTGCAGACGCCATCCTAATGTGGAACAAACCGGCGGTACTTCAAAAACGCAGAGAACGTGAAAAAGCGCTATTTTTAGGGGCGTAAATCCTTGATTTAGCGTATTAGTAGATATAGGAATAACCTACAGGGACAGAAATGGACGATTTCAAAAAAACCGTAAAAATGCAATGTTTTAAAGAAGGTGGCTCAGTTCAGACGCAGGTAAGCAACTACACTAAGCGTAGTCGCAAAGTTACTGATGCTGCTGATATTGCACAAGATAAAGCTGTAGTGAAAAAGGCAATTGCCATTCACGATAAGCAAGAGCATCCTGGTGAAAAAACCGATTTGTCTACCCTGAAAAAAGGTGGTCGTGCCAAAAAGGCAGTTGGTACTGTTCGCAAGTATAAAACTGGCGGTTCAGTAGATAATGTTTATGGCGCCAAGAAAAAAGCTGGCGATCTAGATAACATCCAAAAAACCAAAGACATTAAAGCTACTAAGTTATGCGGTGGTGGTAAGGCTGTTAAGAAAATGGCTGGTGGCGGTTTAACTGGTTTAGACGCGGCTGCTATGCAAAACGCTCTACCTGGAGGAATTGGTCCAGGGTCCGCCAATGACATGGAACGTCGTCGCATGATGGAACGTGCCAAAAACGCTATGAAATATCTTGGCCCGCAACAGCAAAATGAGTTTATTAAGCAAGGTGGTATGAACCCAGCACCTGCGCAACCCCCACTGCCTGCAACACCAACCATGCCTGTAATGAAAAAAGGTGGCAAGGTTAAAAAATGTGCTGAAGGCGGTTCATTAAAAGAAGTTGATGCACAAGACAACCCTGGTTTAGCTAAGCTACCAACCAACGTGCGTAACAAAATGGGTTATATGCGTCAAGGTGGTAAAGCTGTTAAGAAAATGAACACCGGCGGGACTTGCTCATAATGCCAATTAAATCGGAGCAGCAGCAAAAGGCAATGTACGCCGCAGCTGCCGGCAAATCAACTCTTGGCATACCTAAAAAGGTTGGCAAAGAATTTATTAAGGCTGGCAAGGCTAAACCTAATTTGCCCAAAACAGTAATGAAAAAATCTGCAGGGCGCGGAAGATAATATGGCTTATTCTGGGACGACTGGTCAAACAACAATTAATGTTGACCAATTAATTTCTTTTGCATTTCGTGATGCTGGCAAGACAGCAGAAGAAATCACACCAGAATATGTTAATGCTGGTAAGCAAGCTCTTTTTTACAATCTGCAGAACCTATCTAATTTAGGTGTTAATCTGTGGTTGCTAGAAAACCAATTATATGGCGCCGTAACAGCACAACAGCAGTTAGTTCTTCCAAAAACTACCATTGACGTGCGAGAAGCTAACTGGGTTTACATTGTTAACTCTGCAGCATCTGCGTATCTTCCAGTTGACAACGCACAATCCCCCACAGTATTTGACCAGAATCTAAACCAAGTTGCTACGTCAACAGTTGGCGAGAATTATTTTGGTCTGACATACCCACAGCCGCAACCTGTGTTTTATGTCGGCTTTAATGGTTATGCTGCTCCAGGTACAACAGCAACATACAATTTTGCTTATGAAGTAAGTGATGATGGAATTACTTGGACATTAGTCCAGCAGTTCCCAGCAACCACTTTGTCTGATCGCCAGTGGGCCTATTTTAATATTAGCACCACTCCAAATCATCAATACTATCGTCTGCGTGAAACCGTGTTGCCCACGTTCTCAATACGTCAGATCGTATTTTCTACGAGCCAACAGGTCATTCCATTAGCTCGCCTAAATCGTGATTCATACTGGAATTTACCAAACAAACAATTTCCATCGGTACGCTCATTGCAGTATTGGTTTGACAGAACCATCGAGCCATCTATGTATCTTTGGCCAGTTCCAAATAATGACTTTCAGATGTTTCAGTTGCTTGTTGAAAAGCAAATGGAAGATGTTGGCTCACTAACAAATCAGATTTACGTACCAGACCGCTGGATTAATTCTGTGCAAGCTACATTGTCTCATCGCTTAGCTATGCAAATCCCTGGCGTTGACTTGCAACGCATTCAGTATTTAGAAATGCAAGCTGAAAAACATTTTATGATAGCGAGCAACGAGGAAAGAGACCGTTCGCCAATTTATTTCCAGCCAAACATTTCGTACTATACTCGCTAATATGTTTTATACTTACGCGCACACTAAACCTGATGGCACTATCTTTTACATTGGTAAGGGAAAAGGTAAACGTGCTTGGAGTAAAGGTGGAAGAAGCACACATTGGAAAAATATTGTTGCTAAATATAAAACATACGGTGTAGAAATTTTAGCTAATTGGGATACTGAACAAGAAGCATTTGATCATGAAGTTTTATTAATTTCTTGTTTTAAAGATATGGGTTACAAACTCATTAATTTAACAGTGGGGGGTGATGGTCCATCTGGATATAAATGGACAGCAGAACAAAAAGCAAATCGTGTTTGGCTTGGAGTCACAGGTAAACAAAACGGTTGGTTTGGCAAAGGGCATTTACAAACCGGAGAAAAACATCCGTTTTTTGGTAAACACCACACAGAAGAAACTAAAAATAAATTAAGCGCAATAAAAGTAGGGCTTTATGACGGGAATAAACACCCACAATTTAAAGGCACTATTGAAGCTACAAATATTAAAACAGGCAAAAAAGAATTTTACAACGGTAACGCAGAATTAACTGCTGTTGGATTTCAATTTCAAAATGTGTCGAAATGTATTACTGAAAAAAGAAAAACACATAAAGGCCACACATTTAAAAGGCTAGAAGCATGACCAACGCATACGTAATGACGTACGACAATTTGGTTTCCGATATTCAAAATTACATGGAACGTAATGACGCGCAGTTTGTCGCTCAGATTCCTAGCTTAATTGGCTTGGCTGAATCTGCTATTGCTGCTGAACTTAAAACTTACTTGCAGTTGACCGTTGTTGAAACAACACTAGCACAAAACCAAGTTGTTGTAGCTAAGCCTGCACGTTGGAGAAAAACGGTTTCCCTAAAGTCAAACGGCAAACCAATTTTAATGCGCTCACAAGACTATGTCGCGCAATACCAATCTGAATCTACACCAGCGACTCCCCTCTACTATGCTGAATACGACTACAACAATTGGGCAATTGCACCAGCTCCTGCTGCAGCAACACCAGTGGAAATAATTTACTATAGCGAAATCCAACCGTTAGATACAACAAACCAACAAAATTTATTTACTAGAGAAGCGCCACAGGCAATGTTATTTGGAACATTACTTCAAGCGCAGGGCTACCTCAAGGCTTTAGACAAGCTGCCTGTGTGGAAATCTTATTACACAGACGCACTAGCTGCTCTCAAGAAAGAAGATAATTCTCGCCGTGTTGATCGCAACACTACTGTACAAGAGCCATAATATGTTTTATACCTATGCGCATACTCGAAATGACACTAACAAGATATTTTACATTGGTAAGGGTAAAAACAAACAGGCTTGGAGAAAACAAGATCGCAATCAATACTGGCAAAGAATTGTAAAAAAATACGGGCACACTGTTGAAATTTTAGCTAATTGGGATACTGAACAAGAAGCATTTGACCATGAAGTTTTACTGATTTCCTGTTTTAAAGATATGAGTTACGAACTAGCTAATTTGACAGACGGTGGTGAAGGCATGTCAAATCCAAGTATAGAAACTAGGAAAAAATTATCCGAAGCTCGATTAGGAACAAAAAACCCGTTTTTTGGTAAAACCCATACTGATGAAGTTAAAGCTAAAATGTCTAAGGATAGGTGCGGCAAAAAATTAAGTGCTGAAACTAAAGCTAAAATGTCCGAACAAAGACTTGGCACAAAACATCCAAATTTTAAAGGCGTTGTGATTGCAACAGATATTAATACAAAAGAAACAATAGAATTATTTGGCGGAAAAGATATGGAGTTAAAAGGTTTTAGTCCTTCCAAAGTTTGTTTGTGTTTAAATAAAAATCGCAAAACCCATAAAGGATACACATTTACAAGGTTTAAAAAATAATGTCAACATTTGTAAGCCCTTTTACAGGTACGGTCGTTCAGCCCACGGATGTATCCTATTATGCTCTCTCATTTAGCTCCAACACTCAGCTTTACTGGCCTACTGTCGTTAATCCTACACAGGTTCCTGCAGCCCGTATTATGGACTGTGTTGCTAGTGTTGATGGTTTGGTTATTCTGCTTCCTGATGCAACACAAGGTGCCGTTGGTTCGGACATTCTTTTCCGCAACTTGGGCGCGCATGCATTTACTATCACAGACGCAGCTGGAGCTGAATCAATTACCGTTGCTGTTGGCGCTGCTAAGTATCTTTATCTTACTAATAACACTACTCTAGGTGGCACTTGGTCTAATATTGCTTTTGGAGTTGGTACATCATACGCTGATGCAGTAACACTGCAAGGCGCTGGCTTAACAACCGTATCCGGTCAACTAGCAACCACCCAAAACGTTGCTGACATTAGCGCTACACCAACACTGAACGATCTTAGCCGCGCAACTACATTTAACTGGAACGCTGGTAATGGTGTAATAAACCTACCTGTT
>Ga0209088_10001692_pt1 | contig 14025 bp, 7 predicted proteins | sample S_140625_EF_Meta_FD_187324 | JGI IMG/M metagenome (GOLD analysis project Ga0209088, IMG submission 187324) | Freshwater microbial communities from Lake Simoncouche, Canada to study carbon cycling - S_140625_EF_MetaG (SPAdes) (version 2) | ecosystem: Environmental > Aquatic > Freshwater > Lake ... | reverse complement strand
AGCGCCTTTTTTTATTGAATTAAGTGTATTATTTTTTGACGGCCATCTAGGTACTCAAAACTTGTTCCATTAAAATAACCATTCTGTTCTAATGCAATTCTAACAGGCTTATTCCATCCATTAATGGTATGCGTGGCATTGAGTTCAATCGAGTAACAAGTATTGGGACGCATCGCATAATCGCCCGATCCTGGAACCCCTTGTTGCATATCCCACATGCCAATCGTTGTGCCTGCTGCATGGCCATGAGATCCAATTGGATGCGTGTAGATGCTTGGCTGAATACCTTCTGATTTTGCTTGTTGAATGGAAGCAGCTAGTATTTCATTTCCTGTTCTGCCGGTTTTAAAATTGGTAGTTAAAATATCTTGTAGTCTATTGGTCTTATTAAATGCTGTAACTAATTCTGCAGGTGCGGTAGTTTCATTTGGTAATAAAACATAAGCATGTTCTTGTACATCCGAATTAAGCCTTAAATAACTAATGCCAAAATCTACATGCAATAAATCCCCGGGGCGAATAATAGCATCATTTTCATTACTTACTCTTCTTTGGATTTCTATAGAAGGATGAAACCATGTTGACAGTCCTAGGTCAATTAATTTTTGTCTGAACCACCATACCAAATCATTGGTGCTTGTTTGATTGGGTTGTATCACTTGATTGCTAAATCCTTCCTTGATAATTTGATGGGTAATGGCGAGTAGGGTTGGATACAAGGCCATTTCTTTTTCCGTTCTTGTTTCTAACCAAGCAACACCCAATTTTTCAGCAGATACAATTTTATTCAATTGACTAGGGGACATGGCATTTTTAAGTTCATTGAACTCTGTTAGATGCAGTCCATCCGCGTGTCCATAATCCATAGAAGTGTTTAAGCCGATTTGATTGGGGTTTAAGCTATCAATCAGTTTTGAAAGCGCTTTCCATTGATTGGGTTCTTTTTCGGGATTCCATGCAGCTTGAATACGCTTGCCAACCTGGTATCTTGCTATAGCATAACTTTTTAAGCTATTATTTTTTTTGTCTCTATAAAAAACCAATATGGTTGTTCTTCTTGCCGAAAGCCATTCTGCTGGTAAAAAGGTTTTTAAGATGGGATCTTCGTTGTATTCTCTTGAACTAATCAGCCAACAATCAATATTGGCTTCATCCATTAACTTAGGCAACAAATTGTCTATTCTATCATTCAATACCTCATTGATTGTAAGCGCTTGTTTTTGAACAGACCATACTTGTGCCTGAGCGTTTATAACAAAAAGGAATAGTGTGGTTGCAATGATTAAACCTTTCATATTGGGTGATATTAAAATGAATAAATATGGATGCTATTATGAATCTAGAATAAATTAACTACTAAATTTGCATCTATGCAAATTCATTTCAAATTTTTTCTTTATTTATTACTATCCACACCCCTTCTAGCCTTAAGCCAAGTAAAACCAATACAACTATCTGATAGTAGTTTAAAAACAGTGATTGTCACTGCCAATAAATCAAAAGAAAAAAGAATTGAATCCCCAATCGCAATTAGCGTATTGGGTCAAAAGCAGATTCAGGAAGCCAAAGCAGTCAGGATTGATTTTTTATTGAATAAGGTCAGCGGGGTCTTTATGCCCAGCATTGGAAACGAACAGCATATGATGTCTATCAGGCAACCTGTTTCTTTAAAAGGATTGTACCTCTACTTAGAAGATGGATTGCCAATTAGAACAAGTGGTTTATTTAGCAACAACGCCCTCATTGAAATCAATACAGCAGCCATTCAACAAATTGAAGTGATTAAGGGGCCTGCCTCGGCTTTATATGGTGCAGAAGCCATTGGTGGAGTAGTGAATTTTATACATGCACCAAGACCCACAAAAGATTTGCTTTCAATTAGCAACCATATCAATAACAATGGGCTTTTAAAAACTGATTTAGCATGGAACAAAGCTGGAAAAAAAGCTGGCTGGTCTACCAACCTCAGTCAGATTGGACAAAAAAATGGACAACTCGAATACAGTGATTATTCTAAAACTGCTTTAAGCCTAAAAAGAGATTTTACTTTTAAAGAAAAGTGGACCGGGTATCAACAACTGCAATATATCCATTACGATGGCCAGATGACTGGTACGGTGGATAGCTTAAAATTTCAGGCAAGAAACTATAGTACCCAACAAAGCTTTACCTATCGAAAATTGGACTTGGTTCGTTTTAGACAAAACTTATCCTATGCATGGAGTGCAACACAAAAAACAATAGTGAACCTTTTATACCGCGGCAATACCATGGGTCAAAATCCAGCGTACTTAATTGCTGCAAGTTCCAATCCAACAAAATTTAGAGGACAGATCAATTCAAATCGTTTTGACGCCTACGTATTTGATCTACAACATCAGATTCAATTAAAAAAAATAAAATCAAAAATATTAATAGGCGGCTACATGGATGCCACTGAGCAAGGCTTAGTAGCCAACTATATTGATATTTTTAAAGACACAAATATCAATAAATTTACAAGCTATACAAGGCGAGCCATTGACAGTTTGATTACCAACTACAGGACAACTATTTACAATAAAGCAGTCTATTTAAATTGGATGCAACCCATTACCAATCGCCTACGTGTCAATGCCACATTGAGGTATGATCAATTTGATTACCAATTTAAAAATAAATTAGCTACTGGCACACCTTCTGCAAATAATGTATTCACTAATTGGGCGCCTAAATTTGGTTTAACATATAACCAACTCAATTGGGGTGGCTATGTAAATTTTAGTAATGGTTTTGTACCACCTCAAATCACCGAAATCTACAATGCCATTCGTGTCCCATATTTATTACCACAAAGTTTTTCAAACTATGAAATTGGATCTTGGATAAGTATACCCAATGGTTATATCGAATGGGCCTTATACCAATTGAATGGTCGCAATGAAATTATATCTGTCAGACAAGCAGACGGCGTGAACCTGAATCAAAATACAGGTCAAACAAAACACTATGGGATAGAATACCAGCTGAAATATAATTTTAGCAAATTATTGCAGGTCAATTTTAACGGTAGCAATGCAAAGCACCTTTACGTCAAAACCATTTTAAAAGGTACAGATATTAGCAACAAAGAAATGGTGGCTGCGCCTCGTTTTTTTAGTAACCTGACTGTATTAAGTCAATGGAATAAAGCTTTTAGCTCATCCTTAGAATGGCAACACCAGTCTAGTTATTTTATGGATGAGATCAATGCTACACGCTACACTGGTTTTGATGTGTTGAATCTAAGAGTCAATTACAGCATGAAAAAACACGAGTTCTGGTTACAATGTTTAAACCTGACCGATCAATTTTATGCCAGCATGGCGACCAAGAACTTTAGTGTAAAAGGCAACAATGCTTATGCCTATTATTTAGGAGATAACAGAACAATTGCAATAGGTTGGAGATGGAATTTGATACCATAAAAAAAGGGGACGCAATCGCGTCCCCTTTTTTTATAATAGGCAAACTCTATTGAGTTTTATTAAGATTAATTACCTCCTACACGGATATTCATTCCGCCCATTCTAATACCTCCACCTCTTTGCATGTCCTGCATTAGTTTCTGCATATTTTCTTGGAACTGCGCTCTATTCATTTTTTCACCCTTGCTTGGTGCAACCAATTCCTTTTTTGGATACTTCGCACTCACTTCCACAGCAGTGGTTACAGTTGCGCCATTATCTTGATCTATCTCCATAATTACACCTGGTAAACCGCTGTAATTATCAGGACCAAAAGACACAGGTATATTCTCTGCATACCAAACCACTAATTCAGTTTCTTTTGGTGCTCTTGGCGCATTCGCTGCAGTGTCTGTATTGTTTTCACCACCTCTTCCCATGCTAACACGCATACGTATTTGAGGCGCTGAAATCATTGTAGTGGCTTTTTTGCATAATTGCTTCGCAATGGTTTTTGTTTCTTCTGATAATTTCCATTTGTATTGCTTCAAAGAATCTATAATTAAAAATTCTTTTTCAAAAAATGCACGTTCCTCGTATTGTGTTTGTTTTGCCAAATCAGTATACGTATTTGCAGTGGGCATTCTAAAATTCATGCGCATACCACCTCCACCACCGCCTGCATTGGCAAATGGATCGGGTGCTTCATCATCCACTACTGATCTAAATAAGCTTACAGACTCATTAAAAATCAATTCAAACTTATCTGTTCTGAATTCAGGTATCATGGACTTCATTTGAGGATCAGGCAAGTTACGGTGCATATTAATCTTTCGTTCGTAACTAATTTTCCCTTCCTTCATTTGTGCTGTAGCGGATGTTGTTAGAGTTGTGAATGCAATCAACAATCCAAACACTAGTTGTATTTTTTTCATAAAAGCTATTTTTCGTTCTTTAAAATTATGATAGTATTGAAACTAATTGATTAAAGATACCTACTTTAATGTCAGTTTTAAATTTTACATTCTAATCATCATACCTCCTGCCCTTGCACCTCCACCCAATCCAGATTTTTGTAAACTATAAGTGAAAGTCAACATAAAATACTGACTAATTACATTATAAGATCTATCCACAATCTGATTTTGAGATACGTTTCTGCTAATACCAATATTCTTATTCAATAAGTCAAAAGCACTCATTTTAATTTCTGCTCTCTTATTTTTCAAGAAAAATTTAGAAAAGCTTGCATTCCAAATTGGAATTGCTGTATTAAATCCCTCCGCACGACCTGTGTTAATGGCATAGTTAAAGGATTGATTCAATACGATGTTCAATGGCAAGTAATTGGTCATGTCTGCCCCAAAGACTTTTGTTAAAAAGTTGGTATTCAATGTTGGATTCACTGCGTTGTTTGTATTGCTAAAGGAATAACGAGCTGTCAAATTAATATCAATGACATCGTCAACAATATAAGTATACGACATACTTGGACCAGTAGACTTTGTCACGATGGTATTTAATACTCCATTCGCATAAGAGATATTATTGTTCAACCCTGCATTTAAGCCAAAACTAAGTCTTGATTTTAATTTTTTGATGCCAAACCCGTAATTCATAGAACCATTGATTCTATAGGCTCCATTGACATTGACTGGCCTTGTAAGAATGGTTCTATTTGGTAAAACGCTATCGTAATTAACAATAGAGTTATTCGTAGTAGATGCGTTCAATGTTGAGAAGAAACTTTTTCCTGCTAAAATTTTAGAACTGAAAAAACGAATATTTAAATTATGTACATAGCTTCTTTTCAAATCTGGATTACCAATTGATTGTCTGTTGATATTACTTTGATCCAATACCGGTTGCAATTGAGTGATCGATGGTTGATTTGTGGATGTACGATAGTCTAGATTTAAATTTTTTGTTTGAGAGAAGTTATATCTAAACGTGGCATTAGGTAAGATGTCTTGAAAGCTTTGACTCAGTTTTGTTTTTGCACTGATGTTCTCGCCATCTAACACCGCTTTTTGTAAAGAAACTCCAGTAGAGAAATTATATTTTTTTTGATTGGACCTATAGCTCATCCCTCCACCAGAATAAGTGTACTCACTATTAAACTCATTGGTTAAGCGCGTATTTAAAACGCCATATCCATCTGTCAAAGTGCTGTAGTCATAAATTTTTCTACTTGACGACCCAATACTTTTACTAATATAACTATTGAATTCTAATAATGATTTTTTACCCAATGGTTCCGTATAAATTAAATTAGCAGAATAGCTTGAGTTTTCTCCTTTACGCGTATTTTGTTGATCTAAAATTGAATCATTCGTAAGTATCTTTTGATTGTACGATAACTGCTGTGTAAATTGAGTACCTGTTGAATTAGAGCGATTAAAACTTTGTGTTAGTGTAGACGAAAGTGTACGTCCTTTTTTAGCAAACTTTTTTCTTAACAATAAAGTGCTTGCTGCATTTACCGCATCAGAAGCGCTAGAAGCAATTGTGGTATTGCTATTAAGCAAGTTACCATTTGTTAAATAGGTTTGTGTGGAGTCTTCGCTATAATTAGTGGTTTGTTGTAAACCTAAGCTTGGTGTAAACCTAAAAGAAAAATTGTCGCTTACTTTATGATCGATCGTGCTTCCAAAATTTTGTTGTTTATTTCCTGCGATAGAATTGGAATTAGAAATTCTATTGAATGCATTGCCTGGTGTAAGGTTCTGCGTAAATGAACGACTATTATTGTTTCTTGTGACATCACTCACAGAAAGATTGGCATTGAATTCGGTTTTTTTATCATTGAATATATTTGAATAGTTCCCACCTATAGAATAAGTATCTGCAATACCTTGTGCATTGGCATCCGTCTCACCAGAACCACCGCTAAAATTAACGGTTACACCTCCACCGGCGCCTGGTCTACCTCCGCCACCTCCCGAAAAATTAACAATGTTTCGATTCGAAAAATTTTGTCTGTTGGTATTATTTGCACCACCAATCGCAGAAAATTGCTCTTCATTATTGATCACATTTACATTGCCTTGTGCATCAAATACACTTGGTGTACCCGCACCCGCATTCAATTTACCAAAAGTGGATTTGTTGCGGTCTTTTTTTAATTTTAAATTAATCGCTGTTTCTTCTGAGCCATCATCAATACCAGTGAACATCGCTTGGTCAGACTTACGATCATATACTTGAATTTTATCTACCGCATCTGCAGGTAAATTTTTAGTGGCCATCATTGGATCACCTGTAAAAAATTCTTTTCCATTCACAAAAACCTTGGTCACTTTTTTTCCATTGACTGTGATGCCACCAGCTTTATCCACTTCCATGCCTGGCATCTTTTTTAATAAATCTTCCACCACTGCATTCGGTGCAGTCTTAAAATTTTCTGAATTGAACTCCACCGAATCTCCATTAATGACAACCGGTGGTCTACGTGCAGTCACTGTCACCGTACTCATCGTATTCAAATCGTTCATATAAATCAACCCCATCTCTACAGTTTTTTCTGTTCCAGTTAGAACAGGCACCCATTTTGGGATATAGCCTACATAGGAAACTGAAATCAAATAAGCACCAGGTGAAACATTTTTGAAATTGAAGACCCCAGCTTCATTCGTTCTTGAAAAACTAACCAAGGAAGAGTCTTTTGCGTATACCAAGGAAACGGTCGCTGAGTTAAGGGCTCGATTGGCTATACTATCCTTTAAACTGCCTTGAATGGTCAAATTTTGTGCAAATCCAACATAACTAATTAATAATAAGCAACTTATAAAAATAAATTGCCCCAATTTTTGTTTGTTCATACTGTAAATATACGATTGAGTTGACGAAATTACGTCATAGAGATCAATTCCTACCTAAATTTTTAGTTAAAATTATCGAAATATTTGATGAGCGGCGATCTTCAATTGTTTCATTTTTTTTCGGGTACTATTGGATTGATGTAACTTTCAAAAAATAAACATTATGAGAATAATTGCTTTGACGCTATTCTTGGGGCTTGGTTTAATCAGTTCACAAGCACAGGACAAAAAAAGTCCAAAAAAAGACAGCACTATTTTTAGTCAATTTAAAGGATTGCCATTAAAAGCTACTAGGTCGATTGACTTTACGACCAACGAAGGCACTTGGACTTCATTAGCTGTTAGTCCAGATGGTAAAACCATTTTATTTGATTTGATGGGTGATATATATAGTATCCCAATGGAAGGAGGAACTGCGACTGCTATTACTAAAGGGATGGCTTATGATAACCATCCAAGTTTTAGTCCAGATGGTAAACGCATCCTTTTTTTATCTGACCGCTCTGGTGCTGAAAATATTTGGTATATCGATTTAGAGAAAAAAGATACCCTTGCTTTAACTGAAGAACAAAATAATAATTATCCAGGTGCAGTGTATACACCAGACGGAAATTATATTGTGTATACAAAAGGTCGTCGTAATACTAAATTGTATATGATGCATAAGAATGGTGGTGCAGGAACGAATTTGATTGAAGCACCCGCTACCTTAAAAACAATTGATCCTGCCGTGAGTGCAGATGGTCGTTATATTTATTATAGTGCACGCAATGGCGCTTGGAATTACAACGCCATGTTACCACAATATAGTATTGGTGTGTATGATAGAGAAAAGGGAACCACCAGAACCATTGCATCAAGATATGGATCGGCTTTTACACCAGTATTGTCTAAAGACGGAAAATGGTTGGTGTATGGATCACGTTATGAAGACAAAACTGGATTGGTTAAAAGAAATTTAGCAACAGGTGAAGAAGCTTGGTTGGCCTACCCTGTTCAAAGAGATGATCAAGAATCTATTGCGGTGATGGGTGTGTTACCTGCTATGAGTTTTACGCCTGATAGTAAATACTTATTGGCATCGTACGGAGGAAAAATAAATAAGATTGATATTGAATCTGCTGCACAAACTGCGATTCCATATACAGTGGATGCAAAAATTGAAATGGGACCAGAAGTATTATTTAAATACCCTATCAAGGATACGGTTGCTACAATGGCCACTCAAATAAGAGATGCGGTGCCTTCTCCAAACGGAAAGCAATTGGCCTTTACAGTATTGAATAGATTGTATGTAATGGACTATCCAAACGGTACACCAAAGCGTTTAACAAAGAATGATTTCACAGAAGCACAACCAATTTGGAATCTTGATGGCAACGGGATTTACTTTACCACTTGGAATCCTGATGGTGGCAATATTCGTTTCATTGATTTAAATAATAATTCAGAAAAAATTATTTCAAAAGAAAATGCTTTATACCAAGGTCTTGCAATTGATCCAACTGGTAAAAAATTAATTTATAATAAAACCAGCGCTCAAAAATTCAAGGATGCCATTGAACCTAGTTATGATGACGCAGAAGATGAATTGGCTTGGATTGATTTGACCACTGGTAATGAAAAAATAATTGACAAAGCAAACGGAAGATACAATCCGCATTTTGCAATGAACGATGATCGTATTTATTTAAACAATCGTGGTAGATTGATTTCAATTCAATGGGATGGTGGTGACGAAAAAGAAATTGCAAAAATTTCTGGTATTACTACTTTCGGAAGTGTTCCAGAACATCGCGGTAAACCAGTGGCTGACCCTTGTGTCATTCCAGAAGTGATGGACGAAGAGGATGCTGCAAAAGAAAATAATCCTCCATCTAATGCCAACAATATTTTATTATCACCAAAGGGATCTGCTGCGATTGCACAAGTAAATAACAATATCTATTTTGTGACCATTCCAAAATCTGGTAAATCGGTTTCTATCTCTGTGGCAGATGCTAAAAATGCCGCATTCCCTAGTAAATTATTAACTGAAATTGGTGGAGAATTTCCTAGCTGGCAAGCAGATGGTAAAACCATTCATTGGAGTTTAGGTGCAGCACATTTCACATATGATATAGATGCTGCTTATGCTTTTGATGATAGCTTAGCTGCTGCAAAAAAATTAGAAGCCGCAGTTAAAAAAGATACAACGAAAAAAGACAGCACGAACATTGCTAAAAAAGACGATAAAAAAGAAGCACCAAAATACAAGGCCAATGAAACTTGGGTAAAAGTATATTATGAAAATGATATGCCTTCCACTACAGTGTTATTGACCAATGCAAGAATCATTACAATGAATGGGGATCAGGTGATCAACAACGGCGATATCTTAATTGTAAAAAATAGAATTCAAGCTGTTGGCAAATCTGGTTCATTGAAAGTGCCTGCTGGTGCAAAACGTGTTAACCTTGCAGGTAAAACTGTAGTGCCAGGATTTATAGACACACACTCACATATGTGGCCTAGCTGGGGCATCCATAAAAATCAAGTGTGGATTTATGCAGCCAATTTAGCCTATGGTGTGACGACAACACGTGATCCACAAACTGCAACTACCGATGTATTAACTTATAGTGATTTAGTAGAAGCAGGTAAAATGGTTGGCCCAAGAGTGTATTCAACTGGACCTGGTGTAGGTTATTGGTCTTATAATTTGAAAGACTCTGCACAAGCAGAATCTGTGCTAGCACAATACAGTAAGTATTACAATACCAAGTACATTAAAATGTATTTAGTGGGTAACCGTAAGCATAGACAATGGGTGATTCAAGCTGCTAAAAACCAAAAGCTAATGCCTACCACAGAAGGTGGTTTAGATTTCAAATTGAATATGACGAATTTGATAGACGGTTATCCTGGTCATGAGCACTCTATTCCAATTTATCCTTTGTACAATGATGTGGTGAAAACAATAGCAAGTTCAAAAATGGCAGTGACACCAACTTTATTGGTTTCTTATGGTGGACCATGGGCAGAAAATTTTTATTACGAGACAGAGAATGTATATGGTGATGCAAAAATGCAATACTATACCCCTTACGAAGAATTAGCAAGCAAGTCAAGGCGTCGTGCTACTTGGTTCTTACCAGAAGAGCATGTGTTTCAAAAACATGCTAAGAGTATGAAGCAGATTGTAGAAGCGGGTGGACTTGCAGGTGTAGGTAGTCACGGTCAATTACAAGGCTTGGGCTATCATTGGGAACTATGGGCTATGCAATCTGGCGGTATGCGCAATTTAGATGCTTTGAAAACAGCCACTATTTTGGGAGCAGAAAGTTTAGGATTGGATAAAGACCTTGGAAGTATCAGTGCAGGTAAATTAGCGGACTTAATTATTTTAAACAAGAATCCTTTAGAAGACATTAAAAATACCAATAGCATCCAATACATCATGAAAAATGGTCGTCTATACAATGGCGCTAATTTAGATGAGCTGGTGACTGGTAATTCAAAAGTAGATCGTAAAGAATACTTGGATAAAAAACCAACTAAAAATACGAAGGTAGAAGACTAAACGATTATGCAAAATTCAAGAAGGAGCTTTATACAAAAAACAGGAATCGCCTTATTAGGTATGGGCATAGCCCCATCCACCTTGTGGTCAAAAAATACGATCGCGGATGCAAAGATCCTAATAGGTATTCAACTGTATCTAGTGCGTGATAGCATGTTTAAAGATCCTTTGGGCACCTTAAAGGCGTTGTCGAAAATGGGTTATCAATATATAGAGCATGCTAATTATTCCAACCGAAAATTTTACGGCTATAGTGCAATTGAGTTTAAGAAAATACTAAATGACCTTGGCATGAAAATGCCAAGTGGTCATACTGCATTGAATGCAAGCCATTGGGATGCGACCAAAAAAGAATTTACAGATGCTTGGAAGTACACCATCGACGATGCTGTAACAATTGGACAAGACTATGTCATTAGTCCTTCGATAGATGAAAATGTAAGAACCTCTTATGATGCTTTGATGCATCAGTTAGAACAATTTAATTTATCTGGGGAATTATGTTTGGAATCAGGCATGCAATTTGGATACCATAACCACAATTTTGAATTTATAGAAAAAGTGAATGGGCAATTGATCTATGATATTATCTTAAAAGAAACCGATCCAGAACTGGTGATACACCAATTGGATTTTGGGAATATGTTTGGCATTGGCGCAAGAGGCATGGACTGGATCAAAAAATATCCAGGTCGTTTTGTTTCAGTACACGTAAAAGATGAGATTAAAGTACCAATTGGTGAAATGAATGACCAGCATGATAGTACTATTTTAGGAAATGGACTAGTCGATCCAAAAGCAGTATGTTTACTAGCCAAAGCCATAGGTGGTACAAAACATTTTATCATTGAACAAGAATCTTATCAAGGGATTGAACCACTTGAATGTGCTCGAATCAATTTGGAAAGAATTAAAACATGGGGATTGGTATAATTTAAAATTCGTTGTATGAAAAAAATAATATTACTAAGTAGTTTGGTATGCATTACTATTGTTGCAATTGCACAAAAACCAACTAGTACAGAGCTGACTAGATGGAATCAACACGCCAAACAAACTACCATCATTCGTGACGAATGGGATATACCACATATTTATGGAAAGACGGATGCCGATGCGGTATTTGGATTGATGTATGCGCAATGCGAGGAAAATTTTCCGCAGATAGAAAAGAATTTTTTAGAAATGCTTGGGCGACGTGCCGAAATGGAAGGGCCTAAAGTAATTTACGAAGATTTAATGATGCAACTCATTCAAGATAGTGCAGAAGCCATCAAAGATTTTGAAAGAAGTCCAATTTGGTTTAAGCAATTATTAGTTGCACATGCCGATGGCATTAATTATTACTTATCAAAACACCCAGAGGTGAAACCGGTGGTGCTCAAAAAGTTTAAGCCATGGTATCATTTAATGTGGACAGACGGAAGCGTTTCTCCAACAAGGTCTGCTGGCATCACCGAAAAACATATTGAAGCCTTTTATGGTCAACAATTATATTCGAATCAAAATGCAGTCAGTAGCAATACAATTACTCCTGTTCAAAAATCAATTTTTGAACAGACCAATTATGATATGGAAGACAAGACCCTAAGAGGATCCAATGGATTTGCGATTGCCCCAAAGCATAGTAAAACAGGGAATGCCATGTTGTATATTAATCCCCATGTGCCATTTTATTTTAGGTCAGAAATGCATATGGTAAGTGAAGAAGGATTGAATGCTTATGGTGCGGTAACCTGGGGACAGTTCTTTATTTATCAAGGGTTTAACGAACAATGTGGATGGATGCATACAAGTGGCTATGCGGATGTGGCGGACGTGTATGAAGAACAGACTGAAAAAATAAACAATCAATTATTTTATACTTACGAAAAAGAAAAGAAGAAAGTTGGACAACGGAATATCAACATCCAATATATAGACAATGGAATTGTAAAGACAAAATCATTTGATACCTATTTTACACACCATGGTCCAATCATGGGTATGGAAAAAGGAAAATGGTTAAGCCTTCAAGAAAACAATCGTTCTTTAAACGCTTTGATGGAATGTTGGACAAGAACAAAATCAAAAAGCTTAGCAGACTATACAAAAGCAATGGAACTAATATCAAATAATAGCAATAATACGGTCTATGCAGATGCTGCAGGTAATATTGCTTATTGGCATGGTAATTTTATGCCAAAACGCAATCCAAATTTTGATTACACCATGCCAGTAGATGGTTCCACTAAAGCAACTGACTGGCAGGGCGTGCATCCTTTAAATGAAACTGTACAAAGTATCAATCCCTCAATTGGATGGTTACAAAATTGCAATGCTACGCCGTTTACAGTAGCAGGCAGTAGTAGTCCTAAAGCTCAAGATTACCCTAGTTATATGGCGCCAGATGGTGAAAATGGAAGAGGACTTAATGCAGTTGCACTATTATCAAAAATAGATAAAATCAATTTGGACGAACTCATTGCTTTAGGATACAATAAAAAACTAACTGCATTCGATCTATTATTACCTGGTTTTATACAATCGGCAAAAACAGCAGCACTTGCCCCAAGAACTAAAAAAGCCATTGACTATTTAGCTAATTGGGATCATGTTGCTGATAGCAATTCCATTGCGACTAGCATTGCGATAGAATGGGCTACAAAATGGAGTGCCTTAATACCGCCTGCTAATACTGAAGAAGCAGCAACACAAATTGTTTTAAAATACAATCGTATGGACCAAGAGGTGGCTTTTGACACTAAAATAAAATTATTAGAAGCCACCTTAGATCAATTTGAAAAATGGTATGGTGGTTGGGAAATTAAATGGGGGGCAATGAATCGTTTTCAAAGAGTTGCACCAGGTTCCAATTTTGACGATAGCCAGCCAAGCTTAGCTGTCAATCAATCATCCTCTAAATGGGGTTCACTGCCTTCTTTTGAAAGTAGACGTTACCCTAACACCACTAAGCGATACGGATATTCGGGAAACAGCTTTGTTGCTGCGGTAGAATTTGGAAAAAGACTGAATGCAAAAACGATTATCACAGGTGGACAAAGCAGGTTTGCTGAAAGCAAAAATTTTACAGATCAAGCCAATGGATTTATCAATGGAGATTTTAAAACCATCCATTACTATCAAGAAGATGTCTTGGCCAATAAAAAACTAGCATACCATCCAGGATTAGAAAGATAGTGTTCATAGAGCTGCGTGATGATAGCAATTTTAACAA
>Ga0209088_10001690_pt1 | contig 14028 bp, 19 predicted proteins | sample S_140625_EF_Meta_FD_187324 | JGI IMG/M metagenome (GOLD analysis project Ga0209088, IMG submission 187324) | Freshwater microbial communities from Lake Simoncouche, Canada to study carbon cycling - S_140625_EF_MetaG (SPAdes) (version 2) | ecosystem: Environmental > Aquatic > Freshwater > Lake ... | reverse complement strand
CACAAGGGCCGCAGCGAGGGCCACCTGCAACCTGTTGCGACTGGCGAAGTGGCCTGCCTGAACCCGGCATCCAGGGGGAAGTTCGGTGACAAGCAATCCCTGGGCACCCACCTGGGCCTGAAGCGAAGCGTGGTGACGGGGATAGACCCGTTCCAAGGGGGTGCCGAGGACACCGAGCGGAACCCCGCCCGCCTCAAGGCAGCCTCGATGAACGGCCCCATCGATTCCCTCCGCCAGACCGCTCACGACCGGCCAACCCGCCTCCGCCAACACGGCGCCCAGTCGGCGGGCCATCAACAAACCATGGTCTGAGGCCCGACGGGTACCGACCACGGCCACGGCCTGGGGTTGTTGGAGAGAGGTCCAGAGGGAACCGCGACCTTTCCAGTAAAGGGCCAGGGGAGGGCGTGCCAGGTGTTTCATGGCCGGTGGCCAGGGTGCATCACCAGGCAAAAGCACCCCAACCCCGCCGCCACACTGGCGGGACCAGGCCGGCAGGGGGTCCTCCTCCCCCCAGCGGCGGCGATAGTTCTCCAGGGGTTCTTCCAGGCCCCCATGCCACCCCGGCAGACGCGCCAGAACTTCCCAGGGTGCACGCCAAGCCGCAGCCAAGGACACAAACGCCCTGTCCAGGGTGTGTAAACGCACAGAGCCGACGCCAGGGCAACCCGACCAGAGCAGCCACCACAGGCGTCGCTCCCTGGACCAAGGGCGATGCTGACGGGCCGCCATGGGGTCCCTTCCAGCACCCAAAAAACACGAAGTAGCTCCACCCGCCTTAGCCGGAGTACAGACAGAAGCCGCAACTGACCCAGAGCCCGCCTCAAACCCAGGGATAAAACGCCCCAAAGCACCCACTCACAAGTACATCTATACTATATCCCTGCCTCTGGTCCCGCCTGCAATCGGGCCACGGCAGAGCCCAGATCATCCGGATAACGGCGCAGCACCTTCGGCAACTGGCCACCTGGACGGCTCACCAGCACCAGCTCGACCCGGGCCACGGCCACCAACCGACCATCAAGACCCATAAACCGACAGGCCCAGGGCAGTTTCACCCCCTGAAATTCCAGAACCTCACTGAGGAGGGTCGCCTGGTCTCCGTGCCTCAGAGGCTTGCGGTAATCGATCCCAAGGGACACCACAGGCATCTCCAGGCCTCGGCTGGAAAGCTCGGCATAATCCACGCCCACACCGGCCAGTGCCTCCACTCGCCCCTCCTCAAGCCAGGCCACATAAGCGCCATGCCACATGACACCGGCATGGTCGGTGTGCTGGGGAAGCACGCGGCGCTGGAGGCACCAGGGCTGGGCAGGTTGGGAACGATCCGCAGGTGGCATGGCTGAAGCTTGAATTAAACCGACTTAAGGCAAGAGAAACAGATTGAGCCATAGGCTGCCAAGAGCCAAACTTCCCACCGTGTTCCGCAATCTTCTGATCGCCGATTCAGGCAAAGGCAACGTTGAAGAAATGGTGCGCATGCTGCGGGCCATCCCCCCCTGCCGCCAGGCCAGGGTCAACCTTCTGCATGTGGTCAACGAACAAGGAGGCGACAACCTCAAAGACCACCGCAATCAGGCCACCATCCTCCTCAAAGAGGCTGTCGGTCGCATGGGACTGATCCCCGCTGAAGTGACAACCATCGTGAGGGAAGGAGACACCAAACAAACGCTGTTGGCGGTCGCCGAAGAAGTGAATGCTGATCTGATTGTGATGGGTTCCAGGGGCCTCGGCAGACTGCAATCCATTCTGGCTAACAGTGCTAGCCAGTACGTGTTTCAGTTGTCCACCCGGCCGATGCTTTTGGTCAGGGACGACCTCTATGTCAGGGCTATCAACCGTGTTCTGGTGACCATTGATGGCACTGGCGTCGGCGATGACGCTATCCGGTTGGCCTGTGAATTGGTGGCGGCTATCCCTGGCGGCTCCCTGACGGGAGTCCATGTAGCACGCCAAGATCTGAGCCCATCAAGAGGAGGCCGCAGCCAGGCGGATGACATCTTGGAGAAAGCTGTACAAAGATCCAGGGCCCTAGGGGTTGAGATGAAACCCATTCACCGCAGCGGTGACATCGGCAGAACGGTTTGTCAGACAGCAGAAGAGATCAAAGCCGACCTGGTGGTCATTGCCTCCCAGGATCGCCGTCCGCTTGTAGCCAAGGCCTTGGTGGATTTGGATCGTCTACTGGGCAGTTCGGTCAGTGATTACATCCGAGTCCATGCTCCAGCACCCGTTCTCCTAGTGAGGGAGCCGGAATCGAATCGGCTCCCTTCAGGCGCGACAAGTTAATTACCAGGGTTCAGCCCCCTTGGCGACTGCTGGTCTGTATGTAAAGAACGATCAGGAAAACAGCCGGCACCAAAACAAAAAGAAGGCTGGCAACGAAACCGAGATCGTTGGTTTCCATGGCAATGCAGAATTTGACCAGACGGTATCACCGCCGCCCGACCTAGCCCACCCCAGCTTCATCGCTCGTAGTGGAATCGCCCTCCCCTTCCCCCTCTGCCACAAGGTCGGCTTGGGGCTCAGGCTCGGGCCAGGCCAAGGGGCCAGGGGGCAGGGGCGTTTCCAGGGCCCGAGCCAGAATCGCTTCCCGATCCTGCAGACCAACCTGCGGACGCGTTAGCACCACCAGCGAACCCTGAACCAGGGCTTGGCAAGCCAATCGCCAGCTCGAAGGGCGACGGCGAAGCTTTTGTTCTTCAACCGCCGTACAAGGTGTCAAGGCGAGGGGATCGGCCCCATCGACGTCCACGAAACACGTGATGCACTGGCCGCAGCCCCCGCAATTGCCCAGTTTTCCCTTAAGGCCGTAGATCTCGATCCCTTCCCTGAGTGCCACTTCCCTGAGGTTTTCACCGGGATAACACTCGACGTCCCTGCCTTCACGGACGAAACGAATCACCGGCATGACCTGGCTCCAAACCCACATTTTGCCGGTAGCTGGCGCTGCGGTCCCCGTTTCGGTCCGTAACCGCTGCGCTCTGGAAGAGGTCAGCAACAACTACCATCACATGCACACCCAGACCTGACCCCCATGGGATTGCCCTGGTACAGGGTGCACACGGTCGTCATCAACGACCCGGGCCGCTTGCTGGCCGTGCACCTTATGCACACCGCTCTGGTTGCCGGCTGGGCCGGCTCCATGGCTCTCTACGAACTGGCCATCTTCGATCCTTCCGATCCGGTCCTGAACCCCATGTGGCGTCAGGGCATGTTCGTGATGCCTTTTATGGCCCGCCTAGGGGTCACTGGAAGTTGGAGCGGCTGGAACATCACCGGAGCAACAGGAGTCGATCCCGGCTTTTGGAGCTTTGAAGGCGTCGCTGCAGCCCACATCGTTTTCAGTGGCCTGCTCTTCTTGGCAGCCATCTGGCATTGGACCTACTGGGATTTGGAGATCTGGCAAGACCCCCGCACCGGGGAACCAGCCTTGGATCTTCCCAAGATCTTCGGAATTCACCTTTTACTGGCCGGCCTTGGTTGCTTCGGCTTCGGGGCGTTCCACCTCACAGGCGTTTTCGGACCAGGAATGTGGGTTTCGGACCCTTACGGGATCACGGGTCACCTGGAAAAGGTTCAACCTTCTTGGGGACCCGAAGGATTTAATCCGTTCAACCCTGGTGGAATCGTTGCCCACCACATTGCTGCTGGCATCGTCGGCATCATCGCTGGCATCTTCCACATCACGACTCGCCCCCCCGAAAGGCTCTACAAGGCCCTCAGGATGGGAAACATCGAAACGGTTTTGGCAAGTGCGATTGCCGCCGTTTTCTTTGCCGCTTTTATTGTGGCCGGCACCATGTGGTATGGCGCTGCAGCAACACCCATTGAACTTTTTGGTCCGACTCGTTATCAGTGGGATCAGAGCTACTTCAAAACCGAGATCAATCGTCGAGTCCAAACGGCCCTTGATAACGGTGCCACGAATGAGGAGGCCTGGGCTTCCATTCCTGAGAAACTGGCTTTCTACGATTACGTCGGCAACAGCCCTGCCAAGGGAGGTCTGTTCCGGGTAGGTCCGATGGTCAATGGCGACGGACTCCCCACGGGGTGGATCGGTCACATTGCCTTCCAAGACAAGGATGGTCGAGACATTGAAGTGCGACGTCTGCCCAACTTCTTTGAGAACTTTCCCATTGTTCTCCAGGACAAAGAGGGCACGGTTCGGGCCGACATTCCTTTCCGTCGCGCTGAAGCCAAATACTCGTTTGAGCAGCAGGGCGTTACGGCAACGGTCTATGGCGGTGCCCTCAATGGCCAAACCTTCAAGGACCCCGCTGATGTCAAGAGGCTGGCCCGCAAGGCCCAACTAGGCGAAGCTTTTGAATTCGATCGTGAGAAATACCACTCCGACGGAACTTTCCGGAGTTCCCCAAGGGGCTGGTTTACTTTCGGTCATGCTACCTTCGCCCTGCTCTTCTTCTTTGGGCACATCTGGCATGGGGCCCGCACCCTCTACCGTGATGTTTTCGCCGGCATCGACCCCGACCTCGGCGAGCAAGTGGAATTCGGGCTCTTCGAGAAGCTCGGAGACCGTTCAACCCGTCGCTTGCCTGAGGGCTTTGTGCCTCCGGCAGGAAGCACACTCAGCTGACCACAGGACACCCGAGGACACTCCATGGAAAGCTTTGCCTACATCCTGATTCTGGCCTTGGCCATTTCCACTCTGTTCTTTGCCATCGCCTTTCGCGATCCCCCGAAGATCGGTAAGTGATCAATCAGGACAATCGTCCGACCCAAAAGCCCCTAAAGGGGCTTTTTTTGTTGGGAATGGAGACGGGGGGCTGTTCAATCTGTACAGACCTGTCTAAGATTGATTAACAATTGGAGTTCACGGGCATGCAATGCCCTTCCTGCCAACACACCGATAGTCGCGTACTGGAATCTCGGGCCGCCGATTCTGGACGCAGCGTGCGGCGGAGGCGCGAATGCCTGAACTGCGACTTCCGCTTCACCACTTACGAAAGGGTTGAAACCGTTCCTATCACGGTGCTCAAACGCAATGGCCATCGCGAAACATTCAACCGATCGAAGCTGTTGCACGGTTTGCTTCGGGCTTGCGAGAAAACAGGTCTGGCACCGACAAGCCTGGAGTTGGTCGTCGATGAAATTGAGATTTCCCTGCAGCAACGAGCTGGTCGTGAGGTGAGTAGCAACGAAATTGGCGAAATGGTTTTACAGCAGTTAAGGGAGATGAGTGAAGTGGCCTACGTGAGGTTCGCTTCGGTTTATCGTCAATTTAAGAGCGTGAGCGATTTCGTCTCTGCCCTTGAAGTCCTTGGCGAGCCCAAACCCAATCGCGGTAAGACCAGGGCAACGCTTGCAGCTGTGCCTTGATGCCGAAAGCGGTCAAGGTCCCTTGGTAGGATGATGAGCTGTTGACTTGCTGGCGGCAAGTCAACTCCCTTCGTACTGCCCCAGGCAGACCGCCATTCCACGATGACTGCGACAACGACCTCCGAACCGAACCAGCTTCAGGCCAACGCCGCTTCCCCAGACTCTCTGGCCGAAATCGACTTCCTCGACGACACCAGCGAAGAGGAGATTCAATTTGAGGTTCCGGAGGCCGTCCCCTCGGCCGACCATTCCAGCAGTCGCAAATCCAAACAGGACATGGAAGCCGTGGGCTTCACCCTGGATGAATTTGCTGCATTGCTGAGTAAGTACGATTATAATTTCAAGCCTGGCGACGTCGTCAACGGCACAGTTTTTGCCCTTGAGTCGAAGGGCGCCATGATTGACATTGGCGCCAAAACTGCTGCCTTCATGCCTCTTCAAGAGGTTTCGATCAACCGGGTGGAACACCTTTCAGATGTTCTGGAACCGGGGGAAATTCGAGAGTTCTTCATCCTCAGCGAAGAGAATGAAGATGGGCAACTCACGCTTTCCGTTCGACGCATTGAATACCAACGCGCTTGGGAGCGGGTCCGACAGCTCCAGAAGGAAGATGCCACGATCTACAGCGAAGTCTTCGCGACTAACCGTGGTGGGGCCTTGGTTCGCGTTGAAGGGCTTAGGGGCTTCATTCCAGGCAGTCACATCAGCACTCGCAAGGCGAAAGAAGAACTTGTCGCCGATTTCCTACCTCTTAAATTCCTCGAGGTAGATGAAGAGCGCAACCGTTTGGTGCTCAGCCATCGTCGTGCCTTGGTTGAACGCAAGATGAACCGACTCGAAGTTGGTGAAGTCGTACTTGGCACCGTGCGCGGCATCAAACCCTACGGTGCCTTCATTGATATCGGCGGTGTCAGCGGACTGCTGCACATTTCCGAAATCAGCCATGAGCACATTGAGACTCCCCACACCGTGCTCAATGTCAATGATCAAATGAAGGTCATGATCATTGATCTGGATGCTGAAAGGGGTCGCATCTCACTCTCCACCAAGGCGCTGGAACCTGAGCCCGGTGACATGCTCACCGATCCCCAAAAGGTCTTTGAAAAGGCCGAGGAAATGGCTGCTCGCTACAAGCAAATGTTGCTTGAGCAGGCCGAAGATGGAGAATCGATGGCCGTCGATTCCGACTCTATTGATGAGGATTGATCTGATCCCCATCGACCTGGGCTGACAGCCAAAATGGTCTACTTGAACCTTAAGGGTCAGGCCTTGCCTCGCCCAGGCGAAGCAAGGCCGATCAAGGCGGTGCTTTTCGATAAGGACGGCACCATGAGCCATAGCGAGCCCATGCTGACGGCCCTGGCGGAGTCCCGAATCCTGCATTGTTTGGAGCAAACCGCCGGCTCGGCTGCCCTGGGGCGATCCGAAGAACTAAAAGATCTTCTTCACCGTGCCTACGGGCTGATTCCCAACCACGGACTTCACCCGGCTGGTCTCACGGCGGTTGCCGCCAAAGATCACAACCTGATCAGCACCGCAACTGCCCTGACCCAAGTCGGCTTGGGTTGGCCCGAAGCCCTAGCCACCGCCGAAAAGGTCTTTGCCATCACGGATCGACTCCACGAAGAAGAATCAATCCCCAGACCCCAACCCACCGAGGGCCTGGTTGAACTGTTGCACGACCTGCATTCCCACGATGTCCTTTGCGCCGTTATTAGTAACGACCATCAGCAAGGGATTCAGGCTTTCCTGGGCCAGCACGGACTCAGTTCCATGGTTCAAGACATCTGGAGCGCGGACCACCACCCCCGCAAACCGGATCCAGGTGCGGTGCATGGCCTTTGCCAACGGCTTGGGGTGTCCCCTTCTGAATGCGCCCTGATTGGCGATGCCAACAGCGACCTGTGCATGGCCAGAGCCGCTGGTGTCAGCATCATCTTGGGCTATTCCTCCGGATGGCAATGGCCCCTGGACCTTGATCCCAGCTTCCTGCACCTCACCCACTGGGACCAGCTCAGCCTGACCCCTGGCCCCTGAAAGCCTCAGCCCGACTGGCAGCGTGTCCATCCTTACGCCCGAAGTCGCTTAGGAGGGCATAATGTCGGCCCTTAACCTTTCCTCCCGGAATGAGCCACTACGTCTTCACCTCCGAATCCGTCACTGAAGGGCATCCGGACAAAATCTGTGATCAGATCAGCGATGCCGTGCTTGACGCCCTTTTGGCCCAGGATCCCGAGAGTCGGGTGGCCTGCGAGACCGTCGTCAACACAGGTCTTTGCCTCATCACCGGAGAAGTAACGACGAAAGCCAGAGTCGACTTCAACAACTTGGTGCGCGGTGTCATCGAGAAAATCGGCTATTCGGGGGCCCGGGCCGGCGGCTTCGATGCCAAAAGCTGCGCCGTGCTGATCGCCCTAGACCAGCAGTCTCCCGATATTGCCCAAGGGGTCGACGAAGCCGATGACCACGAGGGAGACCCCCTGGACAAGGTCGGAGCCGGCGACCAGGGAATCATGTTTGGCTACGCCTGCGACGAGACCCCCGAACTGATGCCGCTGCCGATCAGCCTGGCCCACCGCCTGGCCCGTCAGTTGGCCCAAGTACGCCATGACGGCCTCTTGAACTACCTCCTCCCTGATGGCAAGACCCAGGTGAGTGTGGTCTATGAAAATGACCAACCGGTGGCGATCGACACGATCTTGATTTCCACCCAGCACACGGCTGAAATCGACGGCATCAGCGAAGAAAAGGCCCTCAGGGATCGCATCTCTGCGGATCTCTGGCTCCACGTCGTCGAACCTGCCACCGCCGATCTCAAGCTCAAGCCCCACCCAGATTCAACCCGCTTTCTGGTGAATCCCACCGGTAAGTTTGTGGTGGGAGGTCCCCAGGGGGATGCCGGACTGACCGGACGCAAGATCATCGTGGATACCTACGGCGGCTACGCCCGCCATGGGGGTGGTGCCTTCTCAGGCAAGGATCCCACCAAGGTGGATCGCTCTGCCGCCTATGCCGCCCGTTATGTCGCCAAGGCACTGGTGGCCGCTGGATTGGCCCGCAAAGTTGAAGTCCAGCTCAGCTATGCCATCGGTGTGGCACGTCCGGTAAGCATCCTGGTCGAAAGTTTTGGCACGGGCATCATCAGCAACGCCGATCTAACCGCCCTGGTTCAGGAACGCTTTGACCTGCGGCCCGGCGCCATCATCAATACGTTTGGCCTCCGCCAACTGCCAAGTCAACGGGGTGGTCGTTTCTACCAGGACGTTGCCGCCTACGGCCACTTCGGTCGCAGCGACCTTGACCTCCCCTGGGAAAACGTGGGCACCATCGCCGCAGAACTTAAGCAGGCCACGGCCAGCCTTGGTGCTGCTTCCGTCCACGGCTGAGGGAGCGCCAAGCCCCACCGAGCCTCTGACCATTGGCGTTGACCTGGGCAGCAGCGGTCTCCGCCTCGCCCTTGTCGACGCCTCCGGGAACTTGGTCAGTGAAATCAGCAGCCCCTACCCCGGTCCTTTCACCAGCCCCGAGGCCTGGCGGCAGGGCTTTCTGGCCTTGATCCAGCAGTGGCCATCCCCGTGGCGTTCCCAGGTCGCAGCAATCGCCGTTGCCGGCACCTCAGGCACCCTGCTGGTTTGCCATGACGATGGCAGCGTGCTGAAGGGATCAGCGGGGCATGCCCTCCCTTACCACCAGGCCTGTCCTGAGCAAGCGGCCACCGCCTTGGTCCTGGCCCAAGACGGTCCAGCGGCCTCGGCCAGCGGCAGCTTGGCCAGGGCACTCCAACTGATGCAATCGGCCGGGCTCCCCTGGAGCGATCCTGGTTTTCGATTGCGTCATCAAGCGGACTGGCTGATGGGCTGGTTGCTGGGGGACTGGCGCTGGGGGGAGGAAGGCAACAATCTGCGTCTGGGCTGGGACCTCATCAAAAATCGCTGGGGCGGCCGCATCGGCGAGCAGCCTTGGGCCGCCGCGCTACCCCAGATCATCCCCAGCGGCTCCTGCCCCGGCAGGGTGTCTGAAGAGGCATCCCAGCAAACCGGCCTGGGCAGGGAGTGTTGGGTGGTGGCAGGCAGCACGGACGCCAATGCCGGCGTTCTTGCCGCATCCCCCCAGGCAGGGGATGGCATCACGGTGTTGGGCACCACCTTGGTGTTAAAGCAATTTGTATCCGAGCCGCTCTTTGGACCCGGCATCAGCTGTCACCGACTCGCGGGACGCTGGCTCGCGGGCGGAGCCTCCAATGCCGGCGCCGGAATTCTGCTGCAGTTCTTCTCGGCAAACGACCTTAAAGAGCTCAGTCGTCAGATCGATCCGGGACGTCCAACGGGACTCACCCTGCTTCCCCTGACAGCGAAGGGAGATCGCTTTCCCGTTGACGACCCGGAACTGGTGCCCCAACTCGAACCCCGACCCATCAGCGACGCCCATTACCTCCAAGCCCTGCTGGAGGGACTGACGGCCATTGAAGTCGCCGGTTGGCAACGCCTCGAAGCCCTTGGGGCCCCACCTGTAAAGCGGGTGATCAGCCTGGGCGGCGGTGCCCGAAATCCCCAATGGCGGCGGATGCGAGAACGGGCCCTAGGGCGCCCAGTGCTCCAACGCGCCGATGCCACCGCGGCCTTTGGCATGGCCCTTCTGGCCCGGTCCAGGATTGGCATGGGCCATGCCCCGCCGCCCCCATCACCCAAGCATCAACCATGAACCTGAACCTGCGCTCGATCCTGGCCATGGGCCTGTTTGTGGTGTTAGCCGGATACGTCGGCTTCAGCGCCATCCGCCTGACCTTGCTTCTGATCGAACGGTTTGGGGCCAGTTGAATCCAGAATCAGGTCGCCCCGTTTCGTTTGCCATGGCCGCTGACCCCCTCACCCCCGCCGTGAGCGAGCGGATCTGCACCCATATGAACAACGACCACGCCGAAGCCGTCCTGGCCTATGCCCACCATTACGCAGGCCGGCCCTCCGCCCAGGCCGCCAGGATGCTGGCCGTGGGTCCTGATGCCATGCATTTGGAGGTCGATGGCCAGTCCGTCGAAGTGCCCTTTGACCACACCCTGAGTGACAGCGAGGACGCCCACCGCACCCTGATCGCCATGCTGCGGTCGATGCCTGGGAACCCTTAGGGATCCCCCGCCGATCTCCATCCATGGGATCTCCCGTGCTGCAGGGACTGCGCCAACTGGCCCTCAATCACTGGGAGCAGTTGTTCAGCCAACCCTGCCCCCTCTGCCGGCGGCCCCTGGGCAGCCCAGGGGCTCCTGGGGGAATCTGCCCAAGCTGCCGCAAGCATCTGGATCTACCCGCCGATGGCTGTCAGGGCCTCGAACCCCTGCCCTGGTGGGGCGCCGGCCCCTATCGGGCCGGGCTGCGGGGCCTGGTGCTCGACCTGAAGCGCCAACCCTGCCGCCAGCGCGTGGCTGCCCTGGTGGCCACCATGACCCCTTCCCTGCACTGCCAGGGGGAGGGTCCTCTGCTGGTACCCATTCCCAGCTGGAAAAGGCCTGGCAACCCCTTGCCTCCCCTGGTTTGTCAAGAGCTTTGCCGCCAACTGGGCCTGGAGCGCCGCGACCTGCTGGAGCGGACCCGACCGGTGTTGGGGCAACATCACCTGGGGCGCCGCCTGCGGCTTGCGAACCAGAAAGGAGCCTTTTCCTGCAGGGCCCGCTTCCGCCGTCGCTGTTCCCGTACCTTGCTCCTGGTGGACGATGTGCTGACTACCGGATCGACAGCCTTGAGCGCTTGCACGGCCCTTGAGGCAGGCGGCTGGCATGTGCTGGGACTGATCTGCCTGGCCCGCACTCCTGCCAGGCAAGAACGGAGCCAAGGACTGGGGCCTTGCGGTGATCTAAGATTCGAAGGTCGCGTCAGCGACAGGCCGGGATAGCTCAGTTGGTAGAGCAGGCGACTGAAAATCGCCGTGTCCCCAGTTCAAATCTGGGTCCTGGCATTTGCCATCAACAGTAAACTGGCCCCTGAGCCCCTTAATCCTCCATGACCAGGAGAGGAATGATGCCGGAGCCCAACCAGCCCCCGCTATTCGATAACGCGGACAGCTTCGCAGCAGCCTTTGATGAGGCCTGGAAGAGCCATTCTGAGCACGAAGACAACCATGGTCTTGCGAACCATGAGAAACTGATTCTGATCGTAAATCAACTAGCCGATCATCCCTTTGTCCAGACGGATAGCGCCATGGCCCACAAGGTCGGTGAATTCAGAATCCGCTTACTGGACTTATAATCGAACCTCTTTCCATGAGCAGCTCCCTTCTGCGTCTGATCCGCCTGCTCAGTGGCGGCTTCAGCAACCAGAGCCAGGCTTTTGAAAATCCACCCCTTTTCGCCCACATTCTGGTTCACTTTCGTCCCCTGCCCCAACTGGAAGCTGGTTCCTTACTCCTGGAACAGTCCTATGCTATTGATCCGATGGTCCCCTATCGCATTCGGGTGCTCAGGCCTCGAATCAGTGAGGGTCAAATCATCATCGACAACCAGTCGATCAAGGATCCACAGCGCTTTTGGGGATCGGTTCACGACGCCGAGCGGCGCGCCCTGATCGAACCCAGCGATTTAATGCCGTTACCAGGTTGCTCCTATGTCGTCAAGGAGAAATCGGAAGGTTTCAGCGGCGAAGTTGAGCCAGGATGCCGTTGCCTGGTTGAACGTAAAGGCACAACAGCCTATTTGGTCAGCAGCTTTGAGATTAACGATTCCATGATGTGGACCATTGACAGGGGGCACGATCCCCAAACCCACGAACAACGATGGGGCGCCCAGGCCGGTCCATTTGAATTCCAACGAACCAGCGATTACAGCAATGAAATTCCAGCCAGTTGGAGCGAGCATTTTCAAAATGATATAACCTCAAAATTGTGACAAATGCATCACGATAGGCGTCGAATCATCCTATCAAAGGACAGCTTGATTAACCCCAATCCGAGTATCATTGAACTGTTTAACCGGCGACCGGCAACTCCAGGTCGTCATCCATGAAAGGCTGCTCCATTTCCTCGGGAAAGATGTTATCAACGACGGAAGTGTCATCGTCCTGATCTGCCCCTGGGTCTGCCAACCCAGCAGGACCCAGGGATGTGAGCAGACCCGACCGCGCCGATAGGCCACGCAGCGATCGCGGGGACCCCGTCCCCGCCAGAAGGGTTTCGATCTGGGCCAGGCGGAGGTCTGTCTGGTCAAGCCGTTCCTGCCATTGGTGCCCATGATCTGCTGCCAGGGCCTCCTCTCGGATCGCCTTCATCTGCCGCTGCTGATCGGCCAACCGTTCCTCCAGATCCACCAGGCGATAGGTCAACTGTTCGGCGACCTCCGCCAGACAGCGGAACTGCTCCACCAGGCGAGCCACGGCCTGAGCACTGGGGCTTGGCGAGACTTCAGCAGCGTTCGGCGAGTCCATGGCAGTCACCGTGACAAGCGGGAATCGGCTGGATGGTATCGGCGCTGGCCAAACCGGCCAGTCCAGCGCGCCAACAGAGCCTTGGGGCGGGCTTACGGCGCTGTCCATATGTAACGATTCTGAAGGCCGTGTCATGAAGTGCTGGCAGACCAATAGGATCCGGCTGCAGCTCTTGATGCAGACCTTCGACCCGGCGCCTCCTAAGGGGCACCCCGCGCGGCGGGATCACCCCGGCAGAGCTGGCCGAAGGCCATGTGAGAGCCAGGCGGTCCATTCAGCCGCTGCCCACTCCCACCTGATCTCTCCGGCCCCAAGCCCATGTCTCTTGCGAACGCTGCCTATCTGGGCCTTGAACGCTTTGCCAACGATGCCAACAAGGAAAACTGGTCTTCCAGTTCCACCGACGACAAGGCCACTCTGATCCGGGCGGTTTATCAACAGGTTCTTGGTCGCCAGTACGTGATGGCGAGCGAGAGGCTCGATGGTGCTGAATCCTTGTTTCAACGCGGATACCTGAGCGTTCGTGAGTTCGTGCGTCAGGTGGCCAAAAGCCCCCTTTACCGCGATCGTTTCTTCAGCAATACCAACCCCTACTGCTTCATCGAACTCAATCACAAGCACCTGCTGGGCCGTGCGCCCCAGAGCAAGGCTGAAATGCTGCACCATTTCGACCTTTTGCAGCAAAAGGGCTATGACGCCGAGATTGACTCCTATCTCGATAGTGCTGAATACCAGAATCGCTTTGGCGAAGAAACAGTTCCCTATCTCCATGGCTGGAATTATTCCGCTGGCCAGCAGAGTCTTCAATTTTCCTACATTTTGCAGTTGACCCGCGGCGCCGCTGCTTCCGTCAAGGGGGATTTAACCAAGAACCAGTCTCGCCTCAACCCCGCCGTCCACGCCAAGGCGCCGATGCCAGTGGTCAGCCCCAACGCCAAGGGCAGCGCCTTCCGCAAGGTCAGCAGTGATGGCGTCACCCGCCAAGGCGTGGGTGCTGGCGAGGAAGGTCGCACCTTCCGCGTCGAAGTCTCGGGTTACTCCAATTACAAGCTGCACAAGCGCAGCAATCGGGTTCTGTTTATCCCCTTCAGCAAACTGCTGCAATGTCAACAGCAAATTCAACGGCAAGGTGGCCGTATTGCCAGCATCACACCGATCAACTGAACCTTCCAAAAACCCCGTTCCAACGCACTGACTAGCCATGAAGGTTTCCGCCAACAGTCGCGCCACAGGCATCAACAGTGACCGGCAGGTTTGCCTTACCGTCACTGGCGTAAGTAAC
>Ga0209088_10001686_pt1 | contig 14051 bp, 12 predicted proteins | sample S_140625_EF_Meta_FD_187324 | JGI IMG/M metagenome (GOLD analysis project Ga0209088, IMG submission 187324) | Freshwater microbial communities from Lake Simoncouche, Canada to study carbon cycling - S_140625_EF_MetaG (SPAdes) (version 2) | ecosystem: Environmental > Aquatic > Freshwater > Lake ... | reverse complement strand
CAGGTGCTTTTCCAAGATCGTCGCGTAAACGGAGCGGAAATCGGTGTTGTACTTCACATCTCCGTCAAAAAGATCTTTGGGGGCAAGGGAGGGCATTTGACCAAGTAATCCCGCCTTCACTCCGCCCCCAGCTAAAAAGAGGGGGGCAGCTGCACCGTGGTCGGTTCCACCGCTGGCATTCTCTTTGACCCGACGACCGAACTCACTAAAGGTCATTAGGGAGACACGGCCTAAATTACCGTGGGCCTTCAGATCCGCGAGAAACGCCGCCACTGCGTCCCCCATCTCCTTGAGCAAACGCTCATGCGCCGGCGCTTGCTGGGTATGGGTGTCGAATCCGCCTTGGGAAAGGTAGTAAATCCGCGTCGGCATTCCGCCCGCGATCAACCGCGAAACCATGGCAAAGTTCTGGCCCAGCCGCGTTCCGGGGTAGGGGACAGAGTTTTTCGCCTTGGCGGAAGCCTGAGCAATCTCCTGCTGGCTGACCTTGGCATCCATTTCGGTCCTCTCCAGAAAATCTAAGGCGGAAAGCTTTCCCAAACTTCCCGGCCCATTCAGCATGCCGATTGAACCGCCTGCCTCCCCCGCATCTTCATCATCTTCCATCGTCATCATCGCAGGATCTGAAGTCGCGCTCTTCTTCTTGGTCTTCTTCTTGTTTCCACCTCCACCCCCGCCCTGATAGAGAACTCCAGTCGGTGTTGCCGCATTCATGGCCTGAGGCATCTGGGAAGCCATGGCGACACCGACTGAAGCATCACAACCCGAGCAGGCGTTATCAAAGTATCGACCAATCCAGCCGGTGGTAGACGACTTGTCAGAATCAACTGCCGTCGCCCAAATCTCTGTCGAGCGAAAGTGGGATCGATTCGGATTGGGGTAACCTACCCCTTGAACAATTGCCAAATTTCCCTCGTGAAATGCAGAGGCTAATCCGGAAAGAGCAGGATGCAGCCCCGTCTTTGGATCAAGTTGCAAGGCGACCGAGTCCGCCATGCCGAGGGTGGGACGAGCTTTTCTATACTCGTCGTTGCCTAGGGGGATGACTGTGTTCAGCCCATCGTTACCACCAGCAAGCTGGAGAACAACCAAGATATTGCCGTCGCGGCCGGTGACTCCTTGGATCAGCGACCCATCTGCTTGGGCATGCAAGGAGTCCATCGTTCGACTCAGAAAGGCGGGTAGCGTCCACGAAAGTGAGCCTCCAAGAAGACCAGTTCTCAGAAATTCCCGACGTGTCTTTAGATCGTGATCACTCATGTGGCTCCTTTCATGTCACCTGATAAAGAGGACTCTGCACCATAGCCAAAATCATTTTCCGAATCGCAGAATCGGTGAAGGGGATCTTTTCGCCGGCCGCTTGCTGAAAACGAGTTCTCAGATCCGCAGATACCGTTTCGCCCGCAAGAAAACGAGTCGCCATTGCCGTCAGCAGCTTTTCTGGGTTTTGACGTTGCTCTTGTGTGGCAATCGAAGCAACCGGAGCAGGAGAAAGGGCGATCGTTTCTCGCATTTTTTCTGTGGCAGCCTGCTTTTCTGCTGGGTCCATGTCTTTGGCGGAATGGGTGACCACCATCCCCTCCGGGCTGATCTCAGGTGGAGCTACTGTCATCGCGCCACTTTCTGCCGCCACCCGCACCATATTGAGAGATCCGAGTTTCTGCAGGCCTTGAGTACCTTCCACCAACCATGAACCGTACTCATAACGGCGGGTGATGCTCGCCGTGTTGATCCAGGCGATGCCCCCGTCCCACCCTTTGACATTGGGAGGCTCGAAAAGAATTTGGCCCAGCTGGCTTAAGATATGAGTGGAAAGAGAGGGAGCAGGCAAAGGTCGGTCGATTTGTCGGCATAGTCCCACCAACCACTCGGTGGGGGATTTAACTCGGTCGGCCGCCCGAACAGGATCGTAAAAGTTTGGGTTTGTCCACATTGCCATCAGGAAGGGTCGGATCTGCCCTTTGAGAGATTGCCACTCTTTTACCAATTCCTGAAGAAGAGGCTCGGGGGCAGGCCAGCCCGCGTAAAAGCGCCAAAGCTTTTGGGCAATCCATCGAGGGGCGGCATCTTGGGCCAGGGCGAGGCGAACCACATCGGCTCCATCAAAAATTCCGGTGGAACGAAAAATCGTCTTTGATCCTGTATCATGCCACTTCGCGACGCTTTTAAATGTGGGACGTGATCCGAACTGGAGGCCGCCCTTGTTATTGCTTCCGGTTCCAGTAGTCCAACCGGTAAAGGCGCGGGCGCTCTCCTGAATGTCCTGCTCCGTATAATTTCCTTCGCCCAAAGTAAAGAGCTCGAAAAGTTCTCGGGCGAAATTTTCATTGGGCGCTTCTGCCCGGCTTAAAGTCCCATCCAGATAGATCAGCATGGCGGGATCTTGGGCCACTCCAAGGACCAGGTCGGACCAAGGTCCATACCCCTTTTCCCGAAAAAGGCAGTTTTGTTGGTAGAGAAGATAAGGACTACGAACTTTTTCGTAACTGGTAGCAAAGTGGCCGTGAAGAAAAAGGGTAATCTTTTCGCGTGCGGCTCGGACTGGATCGGCCATCGACTTCAACCACCAACCCCGCAACTCGGTTAGATGGCGCCGCTGGCTCGTCCTTGCGAACTGGGCAAACTCCTTCTTCGCTTCAGCTCGGGCTTTTTCGGGCAATGCCGCCAGTTTCGATCGCTCCGACTGCAAAGTTTCTTTGAGATCAGGCTCGCTCAGGAAGGCGGGAGGTTCAGGGGCTACCAGCCGGGAGGGGCCGAGAAGCGACTCGGCTGCCTCAGCAGGGGAGAGAGCGGCAAGGGCGTCCACTTCATCTGGTGTTCCCCCAAAACCTGCCCTTTGGAGGAGCAACGATGCCTTGGCGCGATCCCAATCGGACGCAGCGAGGGTGGCTAACATCTATAAGATTAGACTACTCAATTTAGCAAAAGATGCGGTTATTTTTTTAAAAAATACCACCCCCATAAGCACCTATTTATCAGCAGATTATAAGCAATGAAAAACAAGCAACCGGATCGCACCTCGACAACCCCCCTATTTCCGACAAAATAGCTCCATGAAAACCACTACACCTGCCCCTGAAATTCTTCGCATTGTCGGATACGGCCTGCTGGCATTTGCCGGTATCGATCTGCTCTTTCAACTTCTTTCGAATCCGTTTGGGGGTGCTCTCCAAGCGTTCCGCTTTAGCTCTGGTCTGGTTGATCGCACTCCGGTTCCTCTTTTGGCCTTAGGGGTCTTGCTCGCTTTTCCGCGGGTGATGTCTTTGCCCCTCGAGCGAACGGTGATGAGGCTCCTCTCCTTCGTGCCTTTTGTTTATGCAGGAGGATTCCTTCTCGTAATCGCGTCCGCTTTGATTACAGGCAATCGTTTAATCGTAGTTGCGGAACAGCAGATCGCCGCCCAGAGCCAAGCTCAGATGCGCCAGCTAGAAACAACGGTGGATCGGGTGAAAACACTCGACTCAACGGAGCTGCAGGCCGTCGTTACCAATTTCAATCAGCAGAACCGGACCACGCTCAAAGGCCCAGAATTCATGAACAAGTTGTCTCAGCAAACCGATGCGCAAAAAGCACAGCTGAAAATTGGTACGCAACGCGCTCTCGAGAATCAGCGTCGCTCTATGACTCTGGAGCTCCTCAAAGTTCTCCTCGGTGCTGCTGCAGGCTCGGGCATCATGTTCCTCCTCGGGCTAGCCGGCGGTTGGGCGCGTAGCCCTGGCGCAGTCCAGCATTGATCCATTTCCTTGGTTAAAATTTCCGTTCGGTACGAAGGGCAGTTGCACTGCTCGGCGCTTCACGGCCCTTCGGGAGCCAAACTGGAAACCGATGCTCCCGTCGATAACGAGGGAAAGGGTGAATCTTTTTCACCGACCGATCTCGTCGCTACGGCCTTAGCGACCTGTATGGCGACAATTATGGGAATCGCCGCCAAAAGGCACTCGCTATCGTTGGAGGGGATGACAGTTGAGACTACCAAGGAGATGAGCGCCGATAACCCGCGCCGAATCGTGGCCTTAAAGTCTAAAATCACCATTCCACTTTCTGGAAATCATCCTCAAAGAAAACTACTGGAAGCCGCTGCTCTCGGTTGTCCCGTTCACCACAGCTTAGATCCAAGGATCGCGAAGCCCGTCGAGTTTGTTTGGATGGGGTAAACCCCAAAACCTCACGCCACGGCCGCCACGTACTCAAAGGCAAATAAAAAGTATCCCCTTTCCGCCCTTAGCGGCTTTTGACTGATAAAATCCCAAAACTTCACGCCACGGGCGCCACGTACTCAAAGGTAAATAAAAAAGTATTCCCTTTCCGCCCTTAGCGACCTTTGCGTGAGTAAATACCCCTGTCCTCAAAAGAAAACGGACAGGGAGGGATTGGTCCCCCGTTACCCTGAGACCCATCCAAATAACGCCTCCGGCGGATAGAATTCCCTCTCCTCACTAGCGTTCGGACAGGGAGGGATTCGAACCCTCGGTTGGTTTTACCCAACACACGCTTTCCAGGCGAGCCCGATAGACCGCTCCGGCACCTGTCCCTCAATCTCAAAGTATAAACCAAAATGGCCTCTTCTGCGAGTCGATTCGCCCAAGGTTGTCCTCCGCCTTCGTTACGATAAACTAAAGGCATGTCAGCCCCTCTCCCGATATCGGTCTGCATGATCTCTGGGCCGGATGCCGGCAGGATCGGCCGAGCTCTCGAGAGTGTTCGGGGATGGGTCTCTGACATTGTGGTAGTGGTAAACGATGATGTTACCGATGGAGCGGATCGGATTGCCGAGCAGCATGGGGCCCGTGTTTTCCGCGAATCTTGGAAGGAGCATATAGCTCAAAAAAATTCAGCAGCTGAAAAAGCGCTTCAACCTTGGATCTTTGGGCTAGATTCCGACGAGGAAATCTCCGCCAAACTGAAGGACTCGATTCACCGATTTTTCCTCTCACCGAAAGCAGAGGATCCCGCCGCCTTGCGAATGGCCCGCTGCTCCTTGTTTCTGGGGAGGTGGGTTCGGCATGGGGACTGGTATCCGGATTGGCAGACACGGCTTTGGCGTGCAGGGAGGGCGAAGTGGGGGGGGACCGATCCACACGACCGGCTTCTCGTCGAAGGGAAAGTCGGAACGTTGTCCGGAGATATTCTCCACTACTCGAATCCTTCTATTTCCAGCTATGTCTCGAAGATCAACTACTTCTCCGATCTTTATTTGGAATCACGTTTAAAGAAAAGATCCCGCTGGCTGCCGGCCGAAGCCACCTTCCGTGCGTTCTGGAGATTTTTCCGAGCCTACGTCTTCCGGCTTGGATTTCTGGATGGGTACCCCGGTTTTTATATTGCCGCTTCGACCTTTTACTCGACTCTCGTCCGCCACACACGGCTATTGGAGCACAAGCTTTCCAAAAAACCCCTCCCGCCAAAGCCGTAGTTGTTGAAGTGGGGCTAGACTAGCTTGATGCCGTGAGTCGTTGCTGCTCCGCCATCTTGGCAAAATGGCCTTTGGCTTTCAGTAGTTTCTCAAAGGAGCCTTGTTCGACCACCCGACCATGATCGAGAACGACAATTTCATCCATATTGGCGAGTGTAGAGAGGCGATGGGCGATACAGATGACCGTTCGGCCTTCTTCCAGCGAATCGATCGCACTTTGAATCTCTGCTTCCGCATGGGAATCCAGAGCGGCCGTCGGCTCGTCCAAAATTAGAATTGGAGCATTTCTCACAAAAGCCCGCGCGATGGATAGCCTTGCTTTCTGCCCGCCCGAAATAAGCTGGCCCCTTTCCCCTACTGGGGAGGCATACCCATTTGCCATTTTCGAAATAAAGTCGTGCGCTTGTGCCAACTTCGCCGCTTGCTCGATTTCTGCCTGAGTCGATCCGTCTCTTCCGAATCCAATGTTGTCGGCAACCGAAGCATCGAAAAGGACCACATCTTGACTGACGAGGGCCATCTGACGGTAGAGATCGCTGGTCGCATATTCTGACAGCGGATGACCATCAAAAAGAATCCGTCCCTGAATGGGGTCGTAAAAGCGCATGATCAGATTGATGAGGGTGCTTTTGCCTGAGCCACTCGCCCCAGCCAGGCCGATTTTCTTTCCAAAGGGGATTTCCATCGAGACATCCTGCAAGACGGGATTGTGGCCATAGGAAAAACTGAGATTCTCGATCCGAATCCCCTGACGAAAGGCGGGAAGAGGGCGCGGATGGGCAGGCTCAACAACCGTTGGTTTTTCGGCGTAGAACTCTTCGAGGCGTTGAATGCTGACGCTTGCAGCGGCGAGTGTAAGGTGGAGGTTAGCGATCCTTTTGATCGAGAGCGGGGCCAGCATCAGGGCGGTCAGGAAGGAAACCAGGCTAGAGGCTTCTGTCCGCGTGCAGAAAACAAAGGTGATAAGAAAGCCGACGCCCAAAATACAAAACACTTCAATGACGGGGTTCAGGAGATTGCGGGTCTGAGCCAGTTTCACGGACATGGTGACCATCTGGCTTGCCAATTTTCGGAATGTCTCCATTTGGCGGCGCTCCATGCCGTAGGCCTTCACAATACGAACGGAGGTTAGGGCCTCCAAGAGATAGCTAATTTGCATGACCCCCATGGAGATTGAGTTTTTCATTAGCCACCGGATGCGGCGCCCGCCAAGGATCACGGGGCCGATGATGAGAGGAATCATAAAAAGGGAGATCAGAGTGAGTTTCCAGTCGATCCAGAGCATCGCGCCCATGATGCTTAGAATGGCGAACGGTTCGCGAATCGTGTCGATAAAGCCGTTCGTCATTGAGTCGTAGATGACCCTGGTGTCGGAGGAGATGCAGTTGTAGATATCAGCAGCAGAACGTTTCTGAAAAAATGCCACCGACAGTTCTTGGGCTTTTTTCAGGGCAGCGACTTGCATGTCTCGGTTGACCCGAGCACTGACCCATGTCAGGCAGTAGGTGCTTAAATAGCTTGTGAGGGCCCGTAGGCCCATGACTAGCGGGAGCAAAGAGAAACTGCCTAAGGCCTGCTTCCAGGTGACAGGGCTACCGATTCGGGGAAGCCACTCCTCTGTCACTTCATGGGTGGTGTCTTTCCACCAACTAGATACCTGCTTTTGAAAGTGGCGGATGGGGGTAGTCGCATCGGTCTTTTCGGTGTCCGCTATGGATTGGATCGGGGGGGGGGCTGGCTGGGTTAGCCGCGTAAAGAGAGAATCGACCGAAACAACAAATAGACCATTCGAAAGCCCAAAAATCATTCCCAGTGCCACTCCCGCAACAAAACGGAACATGTAAGGGCGGAGGTAGGGGAGGCCAAACGACCAAATCTTTTTCAGCTCTTGCACCCGCTCAAGCTAACAGAGCGTCTCTTGAGATGTAAAAAAGTTTGTGATTCCTCTCGACGAAATATTGGATAAAAGAAAGATAGGTATGAAGTGCATCATTTTGGCTGGCGGGTTGGGCACGCGGATTTCAGAGGAATCTGGCGCGCGGCCAAAACCGATGGTCGAGATCGGCGGCAAACCCATCCTCTGGCATGTGATGAAGATTTACTCTGCCCATGGCATTTGCGATTTTATCATCTGCACTGGGTACAAGGGGTATGTGATCAAGGAGTATTTTGCAAACTACTTTCTGCACATGTCCGACGTGACCTTCGATATGCAAAAGAACTCCCTGGAAGTCCACCAGCGCAATGCGGAACCTTGGAAGGTGACCGTGGTGGACACCGGAGAGGCCACCATGACGGGCGGTCGCTTGAAGAGGGTCCAAAGCTACGTCCCAAAAGAAACCTTTTGTATGACCTATGGGGACGGGGTGGGCAATGTGGATATCGCTGCAGTGATCCGAGCTCATCAGGCGGCCGGCAAGAAGGCCACGGTAACGGCTGTCCAGCCACCCGGGCGCTTCGGGGCCATGCATGTGGATGGCAACGCGGTGACTCATTTTGTGGAAAAACCGGAGGGGGACGGTGGCTGGATCAACGGAGGCTTTTTTGTGCTAGAGCCAAGCGTCCTGGATTTGATTGCCGGAGATGAGATGATTTGGGAGCGGGAACCACTCCAGAGGCTGGCCTCCTCAGGACAACTCCATGCCTTTCGCCATCAGGGCTTCTGGCAACCGATGGACACAATGCGCGATCGGCAATACCTCGAGGATCTTTGGGCCACAGGTAAGGCTCCTTGGAAAAATTGGTGATATTGCCAAGCGTTTTTCGTGGGAAGCGCGTTTGGCTGAGTGGCCACACTGGGTTCAAGGGGTCATGGCTTTCCGAGTGGCTTCTTCAACTCGGAGCCGTTGTACACGGCTATGCTTTAAAGCCCGACACAGCCCCCGCTCTCTTTGATCAGCTCGGCCTAGCCGGACGTCTTGAACATGAAGTGGCTGATATTCGGAACGCCGAGGGGCTTAGGCGCTCCATTCGCTCCTTTCAGCCCGATTTTGTCATTCACATGGCAGCCCAGCCTTTGGTGCGCCGTTCTTACGCGATTCCGGTGGAGACCTATGAGACCAATGTGATGGGGACAGTCAACGTCCTGGAATCGTTGCGTAGCATCACCCACCCTTGCACTGCCGTGATCGTCACAACCGACAAGTGCTATGAAAATCTTGAATCGGGTCGCGCATACGAAGAAAGTGATTCCTTAGGAGGGCATGATCCATACAGCTCCAGTAAGGCCATGGCTGAGATCGCCACGGCTGCTTATCGAAACTCCTATTTTCTGAAAGGGCCAGTTCGTCTTGCCAGCGCCCGTGCCGGCAATGTAATCGGCGGCGGCGATTGGGCCGAGGATCGTATTGTGCCAGATGCCATGAGAGCCTTGGAAATAGGTAAACCAATCGCGGTTCGCAATCCCAAGGCGGTTCGGCCATGGCAGCATGTCCTTGAGCCCCTCAGTGGATACCTAACCTTGATTGCGCGTTTGGCTGGGGATCCGGCAGTCGCGGGGCCTTTCAATTTTGGCCCTGGACCTGATTCCAACCGAACCGTTGAGGATCTTGTCGCCGAGCTACTGAAACATTGCAAGGGATCCTGGAGGGATGCTTTCGATCCCCAAGCCCCACATGAAGCCACGCTACTTAATCTTTCCATTGCTCGGTCTGCGGCCATCTTGAATTGGCGACCGAAGTGGGGCTTTACACAAACTGTTGAAAAAACAGCTGTGTGGTACCGGGATGTTCGGGAGAACAAGGCGACCGCTCTGGATATTACCCGTCGCCAGATCGTTGATTACACCGCATGAGCAACCCCCTTCCCAAACTCAAAGAGGAGATCCTGCGTCTTACCCGTGAGTATTCAAAACTCGCCCACGCAGCACAGCGGCCCGGTGCCGACACAAGTCGTGCACCGTTTATTCCGGGGGAGACAACTGTTCCCTACGCTGGCCGCGTTTTCACGGAGGATGAGGTCGAGGCCGCCGTCGGAAGCACGTTAGATTTCTGGCTGACGCTTGGACCAGAGGGAGAAGCCTTCGAAAAAGAATTGGCGGCTTTTCTGGGGGTAAAATACTCACTTCTCGTGAACTCGGGTTCCTCGGCAAATCTTGTGGCTCTCTCTGCGCTGACCACACATAAACTCCCAGATCACAAAAGAATCAAGCCAGGCGATGAAGTGATCACGGTAGCCGCAGGATTCCCCACGACCGTTGCCCCGATTCTCCAGAATGGAGCGATCCCCGTTTTCGTTGATAACGACCCCGCCACTGGTAACATCCGCGCGGACCAACTGGAGGCCGCATTCCGAAAAGGAAAGTCAAAGGCCGTGATGATCGCCAGTGCACTGGGTAATCCTTTTGATGTCGCCAGTGTTCTTGAGTTTTGCCGCAAACATGACCTCTGGCTGATTGAGGATAACTGCGATGCCCTCGGGTGCACCTACTCCATGCCGATCAAGAAGGCCAAGGCACTTGGAATCACAGAAAACTCTCCTGGCATTGCAGAAAATGGCACGCACATCACCCGTTACACAGGTACTTGGGGGGACATCTCCACTCAGTCATTCTATCCACCGCATCATCTTACCATGGGAGAGGGTGGTGCCGTGAATATCGTTTCTCGGCCACCCCTCAAAACCTACGCCGAGAGTTTCCGTGACTGGGGTCGCGACTGCTGGTGTCCATCCGGTAAGGATAATTCTTGCGGCAAACGCTTCGGGTGGAATCTCGGCGAACTCCCTCCGGGGTACGACCACAAGTACACCTACAGCCACCTTGGCTACAATCTCAAGCCCCTTGATCCGCAAGCCGCCATTGGACGAAAGCAACTGCTGAAACTCCCTGCATTCATCCAGGCCAGGGAGCAAAACTGGGAATACTTGCGCGCCGGACTGGATAATCTCTCCGATGTCTTCAACTTCAGTCTGCCGACACATGCAACCGCATGGCAGAAGCCATCGACTCTCCGCCGTCGACCTTCGACTTTTGAATGGGACGACACGAATTGTCGGACCCACTGTAGCTGGTTCGGCTTTATGCTTCGCGTGAAGCCCTCAGCGTCCTTCACCCACACCGACTTGGCGCGACATCTCGATGAGAAAAAAATTGGGAACCGGATGTTTTTCGGCGGGAATTTGCTCCGGCAGCCGGTCTTCGTGCAGCTCCGCAAGGACCGCCCCGAGTCATTTCGTGTAGTCGGAGAGATGAAGGGAGCCGACGAGATCATGAATCAGGCCCTTTTCCTGGGGACCTATCCGGGGCTCACGAAGGAGATGATGGATTACGAGATTGAGGTCATTCGGAACTTTGTGCGGCGTTTCTAATTCTCAAAAGAGAAAACTCACCCGTGTCCCTTCCCCCGCTGCCCATAGACGATCTAGAGCATGTCCTTGCTCAGACCCGGCCTCATTGGGAGCAATTCCGTGGTGGGAGGATTTTTGTAACCGGAGCCACCGGCTTCTTCGGCATCTGGCTTTTGGAAAGTTTTGCTCATGCAAACAAAAAGTTAGATCTCGGAGCGAAGTTGGTGGGGTTGTCCCGTAATCCAGAAGCTTTCTATGCAAAGGCTCCCCATCTGGCCCAGGAAAGCTCGATAGCTTTATATCGCGGGGACGTCCGTGATTTTGATTTTCCCCGAGGATCTTTTACCCACGTCATTCATGCGGGCACAACTTCGTCGGCTCCTGTTCCGCCATCCGAAATGTTGGATACGATCATTCGCGGGACAAAGTGCACGCTTGAGTTTGCCGTGGCTGCAGGTGCCAAGCGTTTTCTCTTTGTGAGTTCTGGCGCAGTTTACGGAAGGCAACCTCCTGAAATGACCCATATTCCCGAGTCCTACTTTGGGTCGCTGGACCCTATGGACGCGAACTCGGCCTATGGGGAAGGGAAGCGAGTAGGGGAACTCCTTTGTTCGATTGCGCATCAGGAGCATGATCTCGAGGTAACCATTGCCCGCTGCTTTGCTTTTGTGGGGCCCCACTTACCTCTTGATGCCCATTTTGCCATCGGCAACTTTATCCGAGATTCCATGAAGGGGGAGCCAATCAAGGTCAAGGATGGCACCCCATACCGCTCCTACCTCTACGCAGCCGATCTGGCTGTTTGGCTCTGGACGATTCTCTTCAGGGGGAAGGCCTGCTATCCCTACAATGTTGGCTCCGACCAAGAGATTACGATTTCTCAACTTGCTGGAACAGTGGCAACAACCTTGGGGGGGTCTGTGGCGTCCGTTGCTTCTTCAGCTTTTCGCTTCAACACTTCCCCCTCTCGTTATGTGGCTTCTGTTGAAAGAGCCTGGGCGGAGATGGGGCTAAGGTGTCAGATCTCGCTGGAAGAGGGCATCCGAAAGACCGCAGCTTGGTGTCATTATTTGAAATGAATAATTCGGTGAAGCAACACATCCTGTTGACTGGAGCCTCCAAGAAATTCGACACGGTGGTTCTTTTCAAAAATGACCTGACTTACATGTCTCCGGAGTTCATAGAAATCCTCGACCAGGATTATACCACGGTTCAGGGTAGCCCTTTTCTGAATGTTCTGCGAAGAATACCTGGTCATGATTCAACTGTCCGATTACTTTGTTCGTTATTTGGCTTAACACGGCATGGGCCACATCTTTATGGTGAATGGTGGCGCTGCGATGCATCTCAATAATGCATTTGGAGGGAATCGGGGATATAAAAGGCTTTTTGTCAAGGGAAACAGCCCTGTGCGATCGCGGCGGAAAACCGCGCTCAACTCAGAATCATATTCAAAAGGGACCACAAAAGCGAGGGCTGATGGAGGTCAAGGGCGTCTCTCCCAACAGCCTCGTCAATCTATGCGCGGATCTGACTCGCTGCCTCTGCGTAAGGCTCCACAGGCTAAAAATAGGCCGTCGCTGCAAAATTAGTTCCCGGAAGCAGGATGGCGAAAATGTCGATCTCACATATCTAGCTTCAGAAACTTAACCAAGAAGCGGTGGGGACACTTCTATTGTAATCGACACCAGCAACCCTCAGTTATTCACAAAGATTAAAAGGCTTAAAAACAGGAAGACCCGCATCAGTGCCCAGGCAAATCAAAAAGCAAAAAGAAGAGGCGCTGAAAAACATATCTTTCAGGAAATCTAAACTGAACTATAAATAGGATTGACCCCTAAATAAAAAGGCAATCAAAGGAAGCAATGGTCAAAAAAATCGATCCCAATCAAAAAGCACAACGGAAGCAAAATGGATGAAATTGTAAAACACTTAGTATTTTTTCATATCCCTCGAACGGGAGGATCAAGCGTGTGGCATGCTTTAGCTGCAATAGCTGACTTGCAAGGAATCCCTATTGTAGATTTATACCATGAAGCTCTTGTGAAGTTTTCTGATAGCTCAAAAACACTAGAAGCGGTAAGTGATCGGCAGAAGTTGCTTCGTGCGAGAACTTGTTTAATTCATCATCATACAGAAATCAAAATCCAGAACTATTTTGATACCACACCTCATTATGCGACAATAGTTCGAGATCCTTTTGACCGATTCTTGTCACACCTTTCATTCCTTTCAAAAAAGCTACGTTCTGATCAAATGAGAAAAGAAGTAATCATAGGATTGGGGGATCCGGTGGAAATGCTGGGAGTTATTGCAGATCCCTCGATGGATATTCATTCCTTAATCGATATTTGCAGCGGATCTGATTACTATCAAAATTATTTTCGAAACTGGTTTGGCAGCCTGCTTCTGGGGCGAAATGGATTTGGTGGTGATGAAGAAATTAAAGATGTCTATGACCCGCGCTTCCCCGCATATGTGCGGAATGCATTTAAAAACATTTCGTCTTTTACTGACTTACCCAGGGCCTTTGACGAAATAGCCAATTCGTTTGAACTTACTAGTGGCCACGTGACGCTAGGCCATATGCTTAAAAGTTCAAAAGAACATATATCTGAAAATGTGCGCTTCAAGTATTCCTCTTGCTTTGAAAAAGATTATTCTTTTTTGGAAGAAATCGGCTTCTCTTTTAAAATATTATGTTAACGAAATACAAACTCAAGTTTTCTGATTACGCATTCGACACGCTTACCTCCCAAGGGTGTGGTCATGTTTTCATGGTGACTGGTGGCGCTCCGATTCTTTTCAGTGGTGCATATGGATGTGAAGCCAGGATCAAGAAGGATTCCTGTCGCCATGAATAGTCCTGCACAATTGCGCCGGAAAGTTGCGCCAAGCTCAGAGGTAAATTCAAGCGGGACTATCTAATGAGGGGGGCTAATGGAGCTCAGGGGTGTCTCGCCCTGCCGCTTCTTCATCTATGCACCGATCTGGCTACCCGCCTCTGCGGCAGGCTCCACGGGTTAGAATTAGGCCATCGCTTCAATCCTAGTTCCCCAAAGGAGGAGGGCTAAAATGTCTATCTCGCATCTCAAGCTGAAGAAACCTCACTTGGAAGCAGTGTAGACACTTCTATTTTAGCCGAGGCCAGCAACCCTCCAAATCTTCATGCTTCCTTGGCTGAACAGAAAAACAGAAAGCTCAGTTTATATACCTAGGCAAGAAAAAGCAGTTATTAAGTGATGCTGTGAAAAATCAATAGATAAATCTAATCAGGAGTGCCAATATTTTCTATATGGAAACCACAGCAGAGGAAAAAATGGATCAAAGTGTAAAACATTTAGTGTTTTTT
>Ga0209088_10001685_pt1 | contig 14055 bp, 12 predicted proteins | sample S_140625_EF_Meta_FD_187324 | JGI IMG/M metagenome (GOLD analysis project Ga0209088, IMG submission 187324) | Freshwater microbial communities from Lake Simoncouche, Canada to study carbon cycling - S_140625_EF_MetaG (SPAdes) (version 2) | ecosystem: Environmental > Aquatic > Freshwater > Lake ... | reverse complement strand
GGTGCAGTTCGTGCGCGAGTCGCTGCAGTCTCTGGTAGACGAGCGTGTGCCCATGGACAAGCTCATCATCACGAAGTCGCTGCGTTCCACATACAAGAATCCGCAGCAGATTGCGCACAAGGTTTTAGCAGACCGCATGGGCAAACGCGACCCAGGCAACAAACCGAGTTCGGGCGACCGCATCCCCTTCGTTTACATCCATAACGCCAACAAGAAGGCGCTGCAGGGGGAGCGCATTGAGACGCCGGACTACATTCGCGCCAACCGTTTGAAACCGAACTACTCATTTTACATCACGAACCAAATCATGAAGCCCGTGGCGCAGCTGTTCGGACTGGTGCTGGAACAAATGTCGGCGTTTCGGCGCAAGAAGGCGCGCTTTTTGGAAGAACTGGAATCCGTGAAATGCAACTGGACGGAGAGCGACGACAAACTGCAGAAGAAGCTGGACGACCTGCGGTTCAAAGAAGTTAGGGAGCTCATATTTGACGACTACCTGCGCCAGGCGGACAACATGGCGAAATCAAATAAGAGCATAACGGAATTCTTTAAGGGCAAAAGCAAATGATGCATCGCAACACACGCAACACATGCAACACATGCAACACATGTCAAATAAATAAATCATCTACGTTGTGAACGACGATTCACATTTTTTTTAGTTCTTTTCGGGGGGTTGGTTCTTCTTTTCTGATTGCGTCGTTTTCCTCCGAATCTGCATGTTCTTTGTTTTCCCGATGATGATTGGGGGCTATCACACGGCGGCAGGGTCAAATCATCGCTTACTCTGCATCCAAGCAACAAAACATACACTCTTTGCCCAGGGAAATGCGCATGAATCCTTTCAAGCAATACATCTGAAAAAATGGGGTTATGTTTGCATTTCACTGTTTTGGAATCAAAAAATATACCGGATGTTTTGATATTCCACATAATTTCATGAATGAACATTAGAACCATGTTTTTAAACCGCGGTTCACGCAAATCCGGTGGCAATAACATCAATATGTCATTCTCAGCACCTGCTCTGTCAGATTGGTATTTGTCAATCAATGCATGATTGCTAAAAATCACTGATTGTGTGGCAATGCGCAATCGTTCTATATCGTCAATGTCGTGATGCCAATAATCTAATAAACGATGCGGATAATGAATTGCATTCAAATATATGATTCGATTATCTCTCAAGTCTTTGATCTGAGCTTGTGTTATTTGAGGCAACGTCTGCATAATCTCAGGGTCGGTTGGAACCTTCCCATGCTTTAAAAAAAAATAGTCTTCGAAATCAATTATAGCTTTATCAGATGGTGTGGTTTCTCTATACATTTGCATGGATTGTGGCGTCCTCCGAACTGGAGGACCCAATATTGCATCGGTTATGTCGTCCTGACCTGGAGATGTTTTCGTAAATGCGAATATCCCTTCATGTTCCATTTTGGGTCCTTCTAAAAAACACGTTTGACGGGTCAAGGATGTCCCTTCCCTTTGAATAAATGATGCGGCAGATGCACCCATGCATTCTTTCCAGCCGGTGTGCTTAGATGAAACTCCGATGCACCTATTTACTCGATGCTGGACCAATTTGTGTTGTATTTCCAAATCATTTGGGAGAGTTTTCGGTCTCTGCATTCCACTAATTAAAACATGTCTTGGTTTGAATAATTCTGAAAACTCATGAAACAGCACATTCAATTGGGTTGCATGCAACATTTCATTGAGTAAACATGCTGTAGTTGCCGTCATATTAGGTGGAATGGGCTTTTGCACATGCGGCGTAACCACACTCGAGTGAGATGCCACCACAACCAATGCATCAAATGGTCCGGATGAAGACATCGAAGACATCGAAGACATCATTTGCAATACAAACACATTTTATTTTTGTTAAATCAATCAACATCGTCAATTGGTCCGGGTCCTCTTGCACCACTTGTTGGGCCGCTTGTTGGGCCGCTTGTTCCGTTCAAACGACTCATTACGTCAAACGAAAACACAACAGAATTATCATCCACTGCATTCAATTCAAACCCGGGAATGTTTCCGCTGTTTCGCAGCAATTCATTGTAAAATGTGTTAATGTCAATTTCCGATTCAAGTGGGATTTGGACGCGACGAACTCTCTCATCCGCAGAACGAGTGGAAGCAGCAGTTGGACCAGGTGCAATTGGACCAGGTGCAGTTGGACCAGGTGCAGTGGCAGTTGGTCCAGTTGGATCAGGTGCAGTGGCAGTTGGACCACTTGGACCAGGTGCAGGAACATCCACAGAAGTCAATAAATTATGTCTACATGTGGGACACGTGTTGTTAATGCGCAACCAATGCGTCAAGCTGTCTGAATTGAATATGTGTCCACAATGACGAATCCGCGCCACTCGTTGCGTGGGTTCAAACGCATCATGCGTAATTGAACATACAGTATTGATTGGATTGACAATGTTTCTAAATTCGACATATTGCACTCGTTCATTCAATTGCGCTGAAGTTAATCTTGATTCTTCTGGCAGTGGTTGAGAGATAATTCCGAATAATGCATTTATTATGTTATTCTCCAACGTAGTTGTAGAAGCTCTTGGCGCTGGACTCCTTGTGGCCGGATTCCTGGCCGGAATCCTTGTGTTTGCGTTTGCTGCGTTTGTGTTTGTGTTTGCTGCATTTGTGTTTGTGTTTGCTGCGTTTGTTGGATGGAATTGTGATTGTTGGCCTTGTTGGCTTTGATTTGGGGGGCGACCTTGGGTTGGATAGTTTGGGTGTGGGATAATCAACCACGGATACGGGTTTGAATTGATTGAATTCCGCGTGCCATGCAGCGCTTGTTCCAATACACCGTACATGTGATTTGCATGATACGTAAAATGGGTGTAGCTTTGAATCAGGCTTTCATACATTGCAAACAATCGAGCATTGTAAAAAGGGATGCTGTTGACATTGTCTTGTGCTGGAAATGGTTGGCCTTGCGGTTGTTCAGCATTGCTGTTCTGATTCCGGGAAGAATTCCTTTGATTGTTTCGATGGAAGCGCGGCATTAAACGATGTCTTGGATTTATATTACATGATTATCATTTTTTTAAGCATTAAACCAATGATAATTAAAAACAAAAAATGAATACACCTGCAACGAGTTTTGATCTCGTGACTTCCGAGTTAGATAACCATCCGTTCGTTCGGACTATATTCACATGAAGCGAACATAGTCATTTTGAGTTGAAATGGACGATGTTTGATGTCCCGGCACTCTCCCGCTGAGTTATACAGGTTTAAAATACTCCACTTGAGTGGAGGCTCTGGTGCACTAAATGCACCTGTGCGACGTTGATGTATGACATACCACCTGCCGGTATCGATCCAGCACCGCCTTCATAATGAGTAAAGAGATAACCATCAGTAATTCGGACCCAACCGAAGCAGGTCTAAAGGGCAACCGACGATGTTTAACGTCCGCCATGGAGGTGGTTTGAAATTTGAAATTTGCTGCGTTTAGGGTCCAGCTTGACCTCAGGGAACGTAGTTCACAAGGCACCTAACGGCTCGGCCGTGCACTTGCTGCGTTTCGCCCCGAACCCCTCCTCTGAGGATGGAGGGGGTTCCCCCTTGCCCGCTTCTGTAAAGGGGCGAAGTGTAAGAATACCGGAGACACGTTTCGATCGTGTGACCTCAGGGTTATGAGCCCACAAAGTGAAACGGCGCGCTGCCTCTGCGCCACCCCGGTGGTTTGGTTGCTGTTTTACGTCGCTTAAGCTATGACGGGCCGCTTCTGTAAAGCGACCGAAGTGTAAGAATACCCACAACCAGTTTCGATCTGGTGGCCTCCGGCTTATAAGGCGATAACCATCAGTCGTTCGGACTCTTATTCAAAGTCTAATGGAGTGACCGACGATGTTTTTACGGCGCTCTTCCTCTGAGCTATGCGGGTCTTCGATTTGGCTCTAGTTGAAAGTCTCATTAGCCTTTGACTCCCTTTTGGAGGGTTCTTGAATATAATGCCCCCGACAGGTTTCGATCCTGTGACCTTCCGCTTATGAGGCGATAACCATCAGTCCTTCGGACTCTTTAAAGTCAAATTAAACGACCGACGGTGTTGTAGACGCTCTGCCGCTGAGCTACAAGGGCTTTTTTTTGCAGTTTCAGGCTCGGATTCGAACTTGGGACCTTCGGGTTAGGAATCAGGCTTCCAACCACTAGACCACGCGTTCGTTGCGAACTGCTTGAAATACATGCCACCGAATTGGTATAGTAAGATGAAACCCCAACCTCACAAACTCATATTCGAGTATGACATATAAAATGCATGGTCTGGATGACCCCCCCCATGCAATTAAATCCTAGTAAATTGAAAATTAAAATATTAAGCAATGATATAACCAATAAAATGAAAACCAAACGTTCATCCCATTCTCGTCGTCGTCGGTCTTCCATCAAACGCAGCAAACGTGGTCGTGGTGCTACGCCGACATGCTCAGGGTGCATATGCAGTATATGCCACCAGACCAATCCCACCATTTCACACCATTCACGCATTTCCTACCATTAAACATTTATGATGATTATTATGCTTTGTGTTTATCAATTTGAATATTCTTGATAAACCCTTTTATGATTTTTTTGTGTGCATGGTCATCATTTTCGATGTTCTTGTACAGCTCCTTGCACAGCGCCAAATACTCGGTCTGCAACTTTTCTTTAGTTTCCCACCCCGGGTGCGCGTCAATCCAGTCCTGAATGCGCTTGATTTGATAGCACGATGTCAGGTATATGAATTTCTTGATATTGGAGCAGTCGTCGTCTTTTTCCCACTCGTCGTTCTTCACGTACATGGTTTCGCGCTTGGCATCGGTGCAATGAATGGGGCGCTTGTGCACGTCCATGCCCTTCAGATTGTTCACGATGATGGAGCTCACGCCCTCGATGATGCCGTTGTTCTTCGTGAATTCCAAATCCTCCACTGTTATGTTGAGAGATTTCACAAAATCGCTGAGTTTAATGGCGTCCTTGCACTCCGTGTTTAAAAACACCTGCAAATTAAATTGCTGGTTGTTCGTCGTGTTGTTCGTGGTATTTATCACCATATTTCTCTCTTTACTCATTTCTATTAATTGAGTTTGCAGAGTCTTGTTCTGCTCCATCAGCTGTTCCACCATCTTCATCATGGTGAATTCGGTTGATGCCGGCGGCGATGCATGCGTGGGCGCGGGTTCAGGTGCGGATGCATTCGCATTATTCAACTTTTTAATGCATTTGGTGGTGATTTGTTCTTCCATTTCACACATGATTGCAATGCTGTTTGGTGCAGTCGCCTTTTGTGCACACTTCTGTTCATGATACCATACACTGTTTCGCGCGCCATATTCCTTTCCACAATGAGCACATGAATACGATTTTTTTGAATCCACGCCACACACAGGCATGTATTCACATTTTTTTTCATGATACCATTTGCCGGACCGGGTCGTGAAAGTTTTTGGACAGTGGTCGCATTTGTAATTAGCAACAGGAGATTTAACACACGTTTTCTTATGATGCCACAAGCTATTCTTCAATGCATACACTTTTCCACAATTTTCACATGCAAAAGATTCTTTCTCCATTGCCACAATCAATAAATGCTCTTATAATGTTCATACATATTATATTTATGTTATTTTCACTGCATTAAATGATGTGTTCTATGCCGTTCTATTGTTTTGTGCAACAAAAAACCACATCATATGTCATGCCCATTTTGAGCAACGCCCGTTAATGCATGCCTACATGACACCAAAAACGTTAAATCGGTAAAGAATTGCGTTCTAACCCGTTGAAGAAAACGTTCTAACCCGTTCTAAAATTCAACAAAAACATAGAACGTTTTTTTCAACACTTGGTGCCTTTTTTTAAGCTTTTTTCGGACCCAAAAATCACCTTTTTTCGCGCCATTTTTTACCAGACTGATATGCTCTCATTTTTATCGATTTATTACATAAATTAATTTTGTTATTTTTTCAAATTACTTTGCACAAAAGTCAAAAAAATTTCAGGAATTGGACAAAAAAAATGTCCAAAAATGGATATGTCAAAACCTTTTTGCGCAAAAACGTGCGGCGCTAGGTAATTTGCGGAACTTTTTTATAACGAAAAAATGCAGACCATAATGGTCTGATAAAAACGGCACAATCGATGTTTGGAAAATCGGCCTAGAGAGAAATGCATGATATTTACTGAATATTAATGAATTTACTTATTTACTGAATTTTAATGATTTATTGGGGGAATATCTCTCGTTCGCGGATGTTGAAAGATGCAAAAAGTGTCGCCGCACGGGATGCATGCGACCGGTCATGTCATTCGCCTCATGCATTTGGGGTTTCTGCAAATGTTGAAACGAGAGAAAATCAGGTAATAATAAAAGCATATATGATTTAAAAAGTGCATAAACACAAGCCGATGAATTAAAGCATCGATTAACTAAATGACCGCACAATATGCGCTGCCATATGCTGGCAAGGGTCTGAGCGGCCTCGCAAACATGGGCAACACGTGCTACGCGAATGCGTGCCTGCAAATGCTGTCGCACACCTATGAATTCAATGATTTTCTCTCAAAGAATGGGGGGGAGTACAAGGCGCGCCTGAATCACAAGGTGGATTCCGTGCTGCTGCACGAGTGGGACAAGCTGCGCACGATGATGTGGACCGACAACTGCATCATTTCGCCGGGCGGGTTCGTGTCGGCCATGCAAAAAATCGCCAAACTCAAGCACATGGACCTGTTTTCCGGGTTTCAGCAGAACGACGTGGCCGAGTTTCTCGGGTTTTTGCTGGACTGCTTCCACACGGCACTGTCCCGCGAGGTGGAGATGAAGGTGCGGGGCGTGGCGCGCAATGCCACCGACCGTGCGGCCAGAGAGTGCTATGAAATGATGGCGGACATGTATAAAAAACAGTATTCCGAAGTGCTGAACATCTTTTATGGGGTGCAGGTGTCCATGATTGAATCGATGGGGGCATCGGAGACGTTGAGCACGAAGCCGGAGCCCTTCTGCATATTGAACCTGTCGTTCCCTAATGCAACCCATGCATTTAGGGGGGCCACGGTTTCCCTGTTCGATTGCATGGAGCACCATTGCGCGCCGGAAGTGTTGAGCGGGGACAACGCGTGGTTCAATGAAGCCACGGGCAAGAAGCAGGACGTGAAAAAACGGCTGTCGTTCTGGAGCCTGCCGAACGTGCTGATAATTGTGTTAAAGCGATTCGAAATGAATGCACGCGGACACACGCGAAAAATCCAGGTGCCGATTGACGTGCCGTGTAATCGAGCCGATTTTTCCAAGTTCGTGCACGGATACAATCCGGCGAGTTATGTGTATGAGCTCTTCGGGGTGTGCAACCATCACGGCGGGTCGCCGATGGGCGGCCATTACACCGCCACCATCCGAAACGCGAACGGGAAGTGGTACGGATGCAACGACACCGTTGTCAAGGAAATGCCGCTTGCGACAGACTCCATTGTAAGCAATTTGCCGTACTGCCTGTTTTATCGGAAACTCAAAGAATAATAATATTTTATAATTTTATACATAGTATTTAATAGTATTTAACAATTCATTAGGGAAATGAACGTGTCATATGATTCGGTAACCGGCATCGGGCAAAACCCGCTGGAATACATCCAAATGCCCGACTCCATAAGCACCAACGGGAAGCTCATCATGCTTGCAGTGCTGTCGGTGACCATACTGTTGTATTACATGATATTTTCCACGGTTCCAGGGGGGACGGGAACCAGCGGGCCCACCCCTTCAACCGGTGGAATCAAATTGCTGGAAGTCATCATGTGGGGAACGTTCATTGTGCTGCTGATGATCAACGGGTACCAGTATTTTTTCAATGTGAACATTGTGGCCAGTGTGAACGACATATTCAGCGACAAGCCGAAAGTGGACATCACGGTGCAGCAGCCGGAGGGCGACTCCGAAACCAGCGTGCCCGAACTGCGGTATTTTAAGCAGGTGTTCCACGTGCCGGGGAATGAGTACACGTATGACGATGCGAAAGACGTGTGCAAAGCATTTGACGCGCGACTGGCGTCGTATGATGAAGTGGAGAAGGCGTACAACGGCGGCGCCCAGTGGTGCAGCTACGGCTGGTCGGAGAACCAGATGGCGCTGTTTCCCACACAAAAAAACACGTGGAATCGGTTGCAAAAGATTAAGGGGCACGAAAACGATTGCGGGCGTCCGGGCGTGAACGGCGGGTTCATTGCGAACCCGGACGTGCGATTCGGCATCAACTGCTACGGGTTCAAGCCGCAGATCACCGCGGCGGAAGCGGACGACATGAAGACCGCCTCCATTTACCCCAAGACGCTGAAGGACCTGGAGAAGCAGCAGAAGGTGGCGTACTGGCAGACGAAGCTGAGCGACATCATGGTTTCGCCGTTCAACAACGACGTGTGGAGCGCCTAAAAACCCGATGACATCGTGCATAAATAAAAAAAAGACAGAATATATGACAAATTAAAAATAGCAAACCCCAAACCATGGTTAAGAACACCCATCATCAGCATTTGCAAAACATTTCCAATTCCGCGTCATTTTTGGCAGACCACATTTACACCCCAGAAACGATTTTGACATCCTGGTTTAATTTATCGTTTGGGGCAATGACGGTTGCCATGGTGTTTTATGGAATAGCAATGCACAAAAAACTGGCGCATCACTCATTTATTGCACTAATTACGGTGGGTTTAATTTCGTTGAGCATTTATTACACGTACAATGGGTTTGTTCAATATGATTCCAAATTGAAATACGCAATGGACGCGTGCATGTCCAATGAAGTGTGTTCAACCGTGAACATGGACCAAATTAAAACCAATCAGAGGAATGGAATATTGTCCAGCATGGTCACCATTAGCATCAACGTGTTGATTGCAATACTCATCATGTATGACTCGTACAAACGGGTTGCAGCATAGTTTCATAATCGAATAATCTCATGAAATGCAATTCATGATATTATGCATGTAATAAAATCAATCGATTCGTTTCACATGTAATCACATGGGCATCATCATGTGCACATCTGCGGCTTTGGGTCTCGGACCGCCAACATTGACGCGAGTGGTGTTGCCATTAAACCAGTTGTCCAGCAGCTTCGCTGCAGGTTGCACTGGCCTGGCAGTGTGGAGATTGATGGCATCATTGCCACGAAACATGGCCTTTCCGCCGAAGCTGGTTGAAGTGCGATTGTTGTTGAAGCTGCCGTCGAGCAGCTTGGAGTCAGCATTGGATGCAAAGGACAAGTCAGAGGCAGACATCGGCAAATGTGGGTGGTGTGTGGGGTTCAAAGGGGGTTATGATATGCGTTAAGATTTTATTTTTATATTGAAATAATCACTAAATTATTTTAATGATTGTTTGTTTTGTTTTGTTTTGTTTTGCATTGTGTTGTGTTTTGCGCATTTAACGGCGACCACCGAGGGGCAGACCCATAGACGCAGCTTCGGCACGGGTGAGCGCACCGGCATTGTTGGCAGCAACCTGGGCAGAATGGGTGGGATTGGCTAAATAGCCGTTGTTGTTCATGGTGTATCCATTGGACATGTAGTTTTTGGCGGAAACAGCGGAAGGCTTGACGGCAGCCACTGAAGGCTTGAAAGACAAGGCGCGAGAGGCAGAGAGGTTCAAAGACATTTTATAAGATACAGCAAGATTTTATTTTTATATTGAAATAATCATAAAAAATAATATGAACAAAATGTAAAAGACATGCTGGATTCTTGTTATTCATTTAATGTGCTGCTTTTAATTGGCGTTGGGTGGTGCATCCTGTGGTGGATTTACAATTATTGCATCCGAACCCCCACATTTCATCCGCTGGGCACCACTCTGCTGAACGTTCCGTCGTGGATTCAAAAACTTACGCCGAATGTGTCAACCAATCCCAAAAAGAACGACCCCAAGTTGCTGAACATTGATGGCTGGAGTGTTGGACACGTTCTAATTTACGCCAGCATTGGCATGTTTTTCCCTGGCAAATACGCGGAAATATTGCTCATTTCATTTTTGTGCGAAGCATATGAATATGCTGTGGGGTGGCGCGCGCGCTGGTTGCTGGACCCAGTTGCCAACATGCTGGGGTATGTGTTAGGTGTTCTTGTAGAATCCCGCTACAAATTTAATTTGTACAACAGATTAAAACGCGTGCTCGTCTTTCAAAAAATGGGCTGCTCTTTTACATTGGTGGGGGCTCTATTGGCTGTTCTTTTTGTAAATCAGCCTAAATTCATGAAACACGAATTTTATTAAGGGAAATCAATGGTCATTGTGGGCAACCCGTTTGGTTTTTTTATGCGCAGGCGCATGCGCATTTAAGCGGCGTTTTTTGCTTGTCTTGTGCGCCCGAGCGTGCGACAACCAATTGCAGACGAACGCGCATTCCGGGGCCATTCCGAAGTCTTCATCGTCGTCATCGCAATTGCACGTCGGCCTGGACTGTTTCTTAGAACCTGCAAATTGCAATAAGGAATGAAAGGGGGAAACGAGCTCCTTGAACATGAATAATTATGATATATTATGCACATGTTATAATTTTAAGTGAAATGCACATAAATACAATTTGCGAATGCAATAGAATCGCGATTAAACCAATGACGACGACTCAACCCGACATTCGCATTCAGCAGCAAATCACCGGAAGAATCGAGTGGGTGCCAGCCCCCGCCGAGTGGGCAGCGGCGTACATGCAGTACAAATCCAGGCCGGCATACAGTCCCGAGGTTCCATCCAACTATGAAAACCGGTTCCTTGTGTATCGCGTGGAAAACGACTGCTACATGCCGACCCGCATTCAGAGGTCCGATACGGGGGACACATTTCCCATCATGGACTGCGCCGACGTGAAAGTGTTTTTGCAGGATGCGGACCCAGTGAACTGGTACCCCGCGCGCAACTACCAGATGTGGGCCTTCCGCGATTTCATTTACGACTCGGCGCGCCCCGTGCGCAAGTTCTACGCGTCCAAGTACTCGTCGCACCTGTTTTTCCAGCGGGGGTCATCCGCGCAGACCGTGACCGACATCGACATAGACGGCCTGCCGCCGAACATCATCTTCTCCATCTCTCGGAACGACAATGGCAGTGTGTATTACGAGAGAAATGATGCACGCGGCACACGCGTACGCATTTGCGACCACGAGGGCGCGCGTTCCGGGTTTCGCGGGTTTTACAACCGCATCACCTCGGACCCGGGGATTGTCATCACACCACCCTCACAATCAACGCATCTAATTCAGCCAATTCAGCCAACGCAGCCAATGCCTTCATACACAATATCTTCGGCCATCCCATTGCAATTGCCGCCGGGAATCAGCACAATGAAGACAAGCGTGGAAGAGGAGCAGTGCATCCTGTGCTATGAAAACGCGAAGAACCTGACGTTTAGCCCGTGCGCTCATACCGTTGTGTGCAGCGAGTGCTACATTAGGTTGATGAAGCCGCGCGAGTGCCCGGTGTGCAAGCAGGCGATTTCATCCTTGCGTTGATAAAAAAAAAAATATTATGTAATATCATAACTACATAACTATAAACAATAATGCGAGGTGGTGTGACAGTCCTTCTAGATGGTGGGTACATGACTGCGAACATGATGAACATGTACGAATTTGTGGTTACGCGAAATGGTGAAGGTCCTGTGGTGATACATCTTACGGCAATGCGACCATTTCCATCATTGCCATTGCCACCACCATTGCGACCAATACACTTAAGCTTTGATGATTACCAACGAGAATTTTTTCCTGTAGTTGACAACCAAGAAAGGAAGTTTAGGGGATTTAATGGTACATGGTGGAGTAGAGCGAGGTTGGAACCAGCACCCCACCATCCCCACCATCCCACCAATGACAGTGTGGGTGGCAAACACCAAAGGAATAAGCGGAGCGGTAAGAAGCGCAATCACAAATCACGTCGTAGCACTCGTCGTCATCACTAGAGAGGAGGGTTTACGGGACCCAAGGCACGACTGCACTGACATTAGGTTCCCGTGCGTCGTATTTCGGGCGCCAGTTTTGCGGCGGCATCGCGTTTGGCGCGAATGTGCTGCATGATGGCTTCGGCCTGCTGCGGGGGGCAGCACTCGGCCAGCGCCTCGCCCAAGAAGGACAGCGTGATTGCCGGCGGATGTTTCACATTGAATGCGAATTTCAGCGTGCCGTCCTTGATTCGGACGGTGGCGTGCGAGAGATTGTGTTCAGACACGTGCTTTAAGATGCTGGATTCCACTTCGTTGCGGGACTCGCGCAGTTCGCGCACCTGGTCGTTGAACTGCTTAATGTTGTTGTCAAGGTGCACCCAGCGCTGAATGCGCTGTTCCAACGTAAGGCCCGATAACGTAAGGCCCGATAACGGCAGTCCCGATAACGGCAGTCCCGATGCTGGTTGGTGTGTCATTCCCTTTTTATGTATCAATGAAAAATGTTTATATAGTTATTTTAATATAAAGACACACCATGAATGTGTAATGGGGTGAGAGTCCTAGACGCGGATGTTTTTGCTTCCATAGTGTAGTGGTCATCACATTGGACTTTGAATCCAATAACACGAGTTCGAATCTCGTTGGAAGCTTGATAAGGTCATGTTTTTCTTAATGTTTGGCATTAAGAAAATCAAATGCTTTTTATGCACAAGTTGATGTGTGCGTTTACTGACCGCCGCAGCCGATCTCGAGGGGCACGCGCATCAGGTCGGGGGCGATGGTGGTGTTGTTCCAGGGGCCGACGTTGAGCTGGGGGTTGGGGGGCTCGGAGCGAACCTGGAGGTTGGCGTTGCGCAGGGTGTTGCCGATGGTGTCAATGCCGATGAGGGCGCCGGCGCTGAGGAGGTTGACTCCCTTAAGGTCGCCAGCCCCGGTGGGGTTGAGCTGGGCCCACTGGCTGTTGACGTCCTTGGGCAGGAGCTCAAGGGGGTCCACGGTCTGCTGGGGGGTGCAGCTGGGGGGCAGGCCCTGCATGGTGGTGCCGGCTCCGCTGGCGGGGGCATACTGAATGTTCTCTAAACCAGAGGAAGGATAAACATTGCCGATGTCGGCGGTGTGTTGGCCCGAGGCCTGTTGATAGTACTTCTTGCGCTGCTGAGCGGTCAGTTTGTTGGGGTTAACGAGTTCCATGCCTTCGGACGAAGCCTTGTACTGAGAAAGACCCCAATACAACACGATTGCTCCTAAAATTATCACTACAAAGTGATTTTTAAGCATGTATAATAAATTGTTCATTGTGATTTGTTTGTTATATAAAATTGATGATAAAATATTTTTTTGGTTTATAACATTATTAATATGCACAATCATCCATTTCCAATTACCAATTACCAATTAATCATGTCGCATGACTAATTGTAACTGAACTCACTATTATTGTCGCTGTCGCTGTCGCTGTCGCTATCTTCCAACATGTGCGCCGATTTAATTTGTTTGGCTTCTAAATATGCTGCAATTGCATTTTTCTTAAGCTCCTTGGCCTTTTGTTTTGCGATGCGATACATGTTGTAATACACCTCGGTCGGTTTTTTTAATTTAAGGTGCATGTGTTCCAATTCTTCTAAAACATCCAGATTTACTTCCTGCATTGAGTCTTCCTCCATGGGTTTTAATTCATTTGCAGAATTTTCAGGTTCCGGTTCCAATTCATTTGCAGAATTTTCTTGTTCCGGTTCTGGCTCCAGTGGTTCCTGTTGCTGTTCCTGTTCTGGTGGTTCTTGTGCAGCTTCTGATTCAGGTGCAGATTCCGTTTGATGTGGTACAGCAGTTATGGCATTTTCATGGATAGCATTTTCATTTTCATTTGGGTCCTTGGCGGATGCGTGGGGTTTGCGAATGATGCACGATTGGAAAATGGGAACATTGGAAACGAGCAGCACCTGTTTGAGCGCCACTTCCAGTTGATAACTGCGCGCCGTGAATTTGATGCCCTGAAACTCGAGCACGGTGTACATGTGGTGTTCCGCCTTAATGTGGTCGACCGAGACGGGGCGCTCGTTTTCGTCAAACACGGAGCACGACTGGGTTCCTGCTAAATGTTTGGCGG